>OJML01001677.1_pt1 | contig 11370 bp, 11 predicted proteins | sample 1597221 | NCBI WGS metagenome assembly OJML01 (sample SAMEA2452123, study PRJEB22498) | human gut metagenome | biome: human feces; feature: human gut; material: feces | place: Australia | collected 2012 | reverse complement strand
TGTTGCGTCTGCTGCGTCTGCGTCAGCGCCGTCTTCATGGTTCTGCAGCTCGCCGCTGACAGGACAAGAAGCACGATGAGGGCACAGCTGTATAGCCTCGATAGCCCTTGTGAGGCGGTTGAGCGCATAGCGGGTGCGGGCGTTCTCGCGGTTGAGTTCCCCGATAGCCTTTGCATTGTCTTCTGCTGCATCGTTCAGTTCTTTTTGTTTTGCCAGGAGTTCCTTGCTCACGTCGCCATACATCTCCTTGAAGGTGTCGTGTATGCGCTTCGCCTGCTCGGCCTCCTTTACCTTTCGGTTGGCTATCCAGGCGATGGCAGCACCTATGCCGCCGCTCGGGATAGCCCACTGCAGGATGTTCATAATCATGTCTGTCATCGCCTTTCTAACCGTTTGAATTTAATGTTAAGTATATGATGAAGATTTGAAGCCTCATTAAGAAGCCTTATAGCCGCTGTAGATCACACCGCCGGCATCCTCCTTCTTTGGCATACAGATGAAGTAGTGACGGTAAGACACTAAGTTGCGCTGATACTGAGGATCGCTCTCCGCAGGGCTGTAGTACATCTTCGTCTCGCCTGTAGCCTTGAACACACGGGGCACGTAGAATGCGAACGAGCACTGGAACTCGCCTGCCTTAGGTGTGGCGCCAAGGGTGTTCTTCACGCCTGCAGTACTGTAGGTAGGACAGGCACCGTACTCGTAGATGTCAAAGCCGTAGAGACGGCCTACGGTACCGTCGTTGCGGTTGATGTTATACTGCTCCTTGAATGCCTGGTCGGTCTCCAGGAGGTCGTTCACGTGGTCCGTACAGAGCACCAAGCGGCGGTCAGTCACAGGCACGCCTAATGCGTCGAGCTTACGCTTCAGAGCCACAACGTCGTCAATGCAGAGCTTGATACGCTTGGTGGCGGCGTCCACTGCGCCGGTAGTAACGAGCACAGGGGTCTTGTCCGTGTTCTTCGTAGGACAGAGCGCATGGGCTGCCTTGGCATACTTGGCATCGTTCAGGGCGTTGGCGCAGCTTTCCTTCACGCGGGCCATCTTGAGGTAACTGAGAGCATACAGCTCGTCGTCGGTCACTGGCACCACCTTGGTCTGGAACTTGTCAAGCGAGAAGGTCTTGTCGCCGTCCTCTAACTCCTGAATGTCCAATGGGTAGGTGGTGTTGTTGACAAGCACCTGTGGGTCGGCACCCACATCCACGAGGTGAATCACGTCATTTTTCACGATCGAACTCTGGTCGGGCACACCGTTGAGCCATGCTGCGTCCAGTTTTCCACGCAGAGCCTTGACCAGCTCACCTGTCCACACCTCTGTCAGCACACCATCATAGGCTGCATCCTCAGGCATGAAGCCAGGCACCGCGATGGCGATGAGACTGGCCACGATAGCACCGCCAATGGCACTGCAGCCCAACAGCGTTGCGATAATTCCACCCACAATAGCATTGAAGAGCAATGCCGTCATGATCTTGATAATTGTTTTCTTTTTCATTGTCGTTTTCTTTTTTTACCTTTTTACTCTTTTACTTTTTTACCTTTAAAAAGCAAGAAGGCTCTTTTTACCTTTTTACTTTTTTACCTTTTTACCTTTAGGCAGGTTCAAAGCCGTACTCCGCCTGGTAGAGGCGCACGAATTCGTCGTGGTGGTTATCGTGCAAGTCCATCATCACGTTGGCTGGCACGGCACTCAGCTTCTCGTACTTCGAGTAGTCCTGTGGATCTGCCACGATATTACCCTTGTCGGTTCGGTGCAGGGTAGCCGTAATCTTGCCCTGGGGCTGCATGGCCGACAGCGTGAGGTTCAACTGCTCCAGACCCAACTTCTTGCCCAGTTCCACGAAGTGATCCTTCATGCCTGCAGCAAGTCGCTTCTCGGCGATGGCGGTTTCCACCGCACGTGTGACAGCGGCCAACTCCACAGCCTGTTGCTGTGCTTGGAGTGTCTGTACCTGGTTCTCCAAGGCGGTCACCTTACCTGCCGCAAGACTGAGGCTTGCGAGCTTCTCATTCACTTCTGCTTCTGTTGCGGTCTCCTTCAGACCCAACTTGATCGCTAAATCTTTTAATTCCATTTCTTTGTTTTTTAATGGGGTTTTACTTACATTATCTAATAGGGGAAGAACACCGTCTATGGCATTCTGTCCTGCTGATAGCGAGATTGTCTTACCTTCATGAGTGAGCACGATGGCGTCATCATTGCCGCCAATATCCACCACACTCACCTCGATGAGTTTCGATTTCGTCACCGTCGGACGCTGTTGACCCTCAACGAGCAACTGCTTGTCGTCGCTCATCTCCAAGACCTGGAAGTTCGCACTCACCATTTTCACGCTACCGAACTCCCATTGCTTCTTCAGCTGCTTAGACAGTTCCGTAGCCTCGTCAAACACCAGCTCGCCAGTCACGTCCTGGCCTTCCACCTTCACATCCTTCACCAAGCCCACCACCTTGCCACGTTCGTGCATGTAGAGCAGCACCGGGTTGCGCTGATACTGCGCCAGGTCGATGCCTGATGTGAGGATTCGAGTGCCGTAGCAGTTCACGCTCTCATTACTGATTCTTACTCGTTTACCTTTGCTCATATCTTTTTTACCTTTTTACTTTTTTACTTTTTTACCTTTAAAAGCAAGAAGGCTCTTTTTACCTTTTTACTTTTTTACCTTTTTACCTTTAAAAGTTTTTTTCGGATGCAATATTACTAACTTTTCGCATATCCTCCAAAAAAGTATGAAATGCTTGCACACTTCCGTGAAGCCGCTGCACACTATTTTTGCAGATTGCCCAAAAAGTCGCAATTTTGCAATACCAAACCCCGCAGGGCGCCAGTCGCCTCCGTGGTTTTCTATTCACATTATAACAACATTCGAATATGACAAAAGCAGAATTAGAACGCAAGAAGAACCTCGCCCGAACCCTCTATATGGCGGGTAAGGAACAGGCAGAGATAGCCGAGCAGATTGAGGTATCAAGGGTAACAATATCCAAGTGGGCCAACACGGAGGGATGGAAAGAGCAGCGGGCTGCCAAGAACGTGACGCGACCGGAACTGGTCAACAAACTCCTCCTCACCATCGACACCCTCATCAGTCAGGTCAACGAATCCGGCGACCCGGACAAGATATCCGGATTAGGCGACCGATTGGCCAAACTCTCGTCCGTCATTCAGAAACTCGACAAGAAAGCCAACGTGGTGGATGCCATCGAGGTGTTCATGGCATTCTCTAAGTGGATGCAGTTCCGTGCTCAGACCGACCCGAACATCACACCCGAACTGCTCAAGACATTCAACTATTACCAGGATCTCTTCATCTCCGACAAGATGAACAATGGTTTCAGTTGCGAACTCTAATACATAATTAAGTAAAGAAGGATGGCAACACTATCAGAGAAGAAACAGGCCATCGAGGCGTGGCGCGAACACTGCAAGCAGATAGCAGCGCTCACCGACACCTCGCTCATGGCGCCCGAAAGCAAGACAGAGCGGAAGAAACGCATTGCTTCCCTGCAGAGGGACTATGCTGCCTTCTGCGAATATTATTTCCCGCACTTCCTGCAGCTCAAGGATAAGACTACCGGTAAGGTGCTGCGCACCATCCACAATGCGCCGTTCCACAACCAGGCAGCCCGCAAGGTGAAGTCTACGCCCAACCTGAAGGCGGTATTCATGTGGCCTCGTGGTCACGCCAAGAGCACCCATTTGGACGTTTTCCTGCCCCTGTGGCTCATGTTTCAGCCCCTCAGACTCATCAACTTCATGGTCATCGTGGGCAAGAGCGAGGATGCTGCCTGCCGACTCTTGGGTGATATCCAGGCTGAGTTAGAATACAACGACCGACTCAAGGCGGATTTCGGAGAACAGAAGCCCTCTGGTGGCGACTGGACCGATGGTGAGTTCAAGGCGCAGTGTGGTGTCAAGTTCCTTGCCTGTGGTCGTGGTCAGAGTCCTCGTGGTCTGCGCGACCGTGAGGCACGTCCCGACTATATCGTCATCGACGACCTCGATGATGATGAACTCTGCAAGAACGAGAAGCGCGTCCGTGAACTTACCTCATGGGTCAAGTCGGCCCTCTTCGGATCCTTGGATGTGGGTCGTGGCCGCTTCATCATGGTGGGCAACCTCATCTCGAAGAACTCCGTGCTCTTCAACATCGCCCACACCAAGGGCGTGTTCCTCTCCAAGGTATATGCCGTGGATAAGAACGGAGACCCTACATGGCAGGAGAAATGGACGCGCGAGGAGGTGGATGCCTACCGTGAGTTCGTGGGCTACCGCGACTGGAACAAGGAGATGATGCACAACCCTATCAAGGACGGTACCATCTTCCGACACGAATGGATCAAGTACAAGCGTATGCCGAAGCTCTCGAAGTACGATGCCCTGGTCTGCTATACCGACCCGTCATGGAAGTCCACCACCGAGAACGACTACAAGGCGTGCCGCCTCTGGGGAAGCATCGGCAAGGAACTGCACCTCATCGACTGCTTCGTGCGTCAGGACACCACAGGCGCCATGGTGAGATGGCTCTACAATCTCTACGAGCGAAGCCTGGAGGAGGGGGCCAGCATCCAGTTCTACATGGAGGCAAACCTGATGCAGGATACCGCCCTCGATGAGTTTGCCGCCGAGGGCGACCTGCGGGGCTACCAGCTGCCCATCACGGCCGACAACCGCAAGAAGCCCGACAAGCTGCAGCGCATCGAGAGTGTAGCTCCACTCTGGGAGCGTGGCGTGGTGTTCTACAACGAGGCGCTCCGAGACTCCGAGGATATGCAGGTGGGCATCGACCAGACACTCTCGCTCGAGCATGGCAGCCGTGCGCACGATGATGCGCCCGATGCCGACGAGGGTGCTATCTACATCCTCCAAAAGCAGGGCAGAGTGGCTGCCTTCGTTCCGAGAATAGTCAAGAGAATGCGCCCAAAGAATTCATGGTAGTAGACAATTCAACACTCAACATTCAACATAAAAAACTATGAGTTTCATCACACAGGAAGACTTCAAGGTCGTGAGCAGCGAAGCTTCGCTCAAGGCCATCACGGGTGCCGACCCGGATAACATCAGCAACGCCATTGCGGAGGCACAGGAGGAAGTGGCAGGCTATCTGCGACCTAAGTACGACACCGACCGCATCTTTGCCACCCAAGGCGACGAGCGCAACCGCCAGCTCGTCATGTACACCGCCGACATCGCGCTCTACAACATGTCCGCATCGCTCCCAAACCGTATGGGCTACGAGACCCGCAAGGAGCGTTACGAGAGGGCCGTCAAGTGGCTCGAGGGCGTACAGGCGGGCAAGATAGTACCCGACCTGCCCGTCGCCACTGACGAGTCGGGCAACGACATCTCGCAGGGAGGTGTCCTGGCATACGGCAACGGGCCCGACCGCCACAGCTGGTAAAGTATTAGTCGAAATAATAATCGGTAGGAAGTCTCTTTTTACCTTTTTACCTTTTTACTTTTAAATTAAACATTAAACGAAAATGGCAAGATTGAACATAAATAGAGCCAAAGACCGCATAGAGGATGCCTGGAGGGCATTCCTCGGCCGACCGCAGCTCTGGAGAACCAAATATGGTGACATCGAACTGGTAGGCAAGAACAACCGCCGACAGGTGGAAAGCATCATCGCCAAACTGCAGCGTACCACCGAGGCGCTCACCAAGGGCGACATACAGAAGTGGCGACGTGCGTGGCAACTCGCCATCAGCGTGGAAAGCCCCAACCGTCAGGCGCTCTACGACATCTATCGCGACACCGAGATAGATGCCCACCTCTCTGGCTGTATCGACCAGCGAAAGGGCTTCGTCATGTCTCGCTCTTTCAAGTTGGAGGACAAGAACGGCACACCCAACGACGACCTCAAGCACTTCCTCGAGCAGGAGTGGTTCGTGGAGTTCTGCCGCCTCGTGCTTACTACTCCCTACTGGGGGCACTCGCTCATCGAACTCGGAGACCTCGGTACCGATGGCGACGGATGCTTGTCCTATAACGACATAAAGTTGGTAGATCGTAAATACGTTATCCCCGAGCACCACCGCGTCATCACCGACCTCGGACAGGATTGGACCACTGGCATCGACTACCACGAGCCGGAATGGTTCGGTAATCTCATCGAGGTGGGCAGACCCGACGACCTCGGACTCTACCTCAAAGCTTCGCTCCACTGCATACCTAAGAAGAACGTGTTGGCAGCATGGGACGTCTTCAGCGAGATCTTCGGCATGCCACTACGTGTTGCTACCACCGGATCCAGGGATCAGAAGGAGGTGGACCGTATCAGCGACATGATGGACCGTATGGGTCAGGCTGGCTATGCCGTACTGCCTACGGGCACAGAAATCCAAATCGTAGAAAGCGCCAAGAGCGACGCATTCAACGTTTACGACAAGCGTGTGGATCGTGCCAACTCTGAAATCTCCAAACTCATCATCGGCCAGACCATGACCATCGAGGATGGTAGCAGCCTCTCGCAGAGCCAAACCCACCTGAAGGTGTTTGAAAACTTGGTGGAGAGCGATGCCAAGTTGCTCGCCAACACCATCAACAACCAGCTGATTCCTCGCATGATCAGCCACGGTTTCCCTCTGCAGGGTTATCACTTCGCATGGGATGACAGCCCAAGCTACACCCCGGAGCAGCAGATGGAGTATGAGAAGATGATCTCCGACCGATACGAGGTGGACGGCAAGTACTTTGCCGACAAATACAATATGCCCGTAGGTGAACGCATACAGCAGCCTTCACTCTTCGGCAGTGAACCTGCAGACACGAAGAAAGACACAAAGGAAGACCCGAAGGACAACAAAAAGGACCTGAAGAATTTTTTCGACTGAGCCCCGAAGCTTACGAGGGGCTACACTCGAGATACAAGGAGATCCTGAAGGGCATGGACGTGCCGCCATTCATATCTTTGACCAAAGAGGAGGATATTGAAGAAATAGCAAAAAAATGGGCAAGCGCTATCAGCAATAAGTATGCAAGAGAAGATGCCGAAGAGGCTGCACGGATTGTCTTAAGAAGTGGGATTGTAACAGAACTACCCGATTTGCGTGAGGCGGATTTAGGAGGAAGAAAACGTTTTTCTGGTCTAACTCGTGCAAATTTCCACGCTGCTATATGCGAAGGAGCACCCAATATCATCAATGTGAATAAACGTGCTTATAAAACATGGGTAAAAGATACTGATGATGCAGTCCGTGGAGGATGGCATGCACAAAGAAACACCATCTTACACGAATTAGGGCATTACATCGACTTTTGTAATGATCCCGATTTCTTTCGATCGGTCGAACACGAATGGAGCTTGGACAACGCGGACAGAAAATTTGTCAAGAAGCAACTGTCCGAGTATTCCCTTACCAATCGTGCCGAGTTTGAGGCGGAACTGAACTCTGCAATACTAAGTGGCAAGGCTTTCCCTGAGGAAATCCTTGCACTCTCCCACATGAAACAAACAAAAACTCCTATTGCCAAGCAACTACTTGACTACGGCTCTGGAAAGAAAGTTTGTTTGCCTAACGAAGACCTCACGAAGAAGTACAAGAACGCGCTCAAGGCGATGTTCCGCCAAGAAGGCAGCACCTTTACCGTTGACATCCTTGGCAATAAGGATGTACAAGAGTTTATCAGCACCCACGCCACGATGCTTAATAATAGCTTCGTTCAAGTCAAGATGAGCGACAAGATGCGCGAACGGCTTACCCGTTCCAACTACATCTTCTCGGGCATCAAGACGTTCCACGAGCTCAACGAGGCTTTCCCTTCCATGCTCGATGAGAATGGCAATAAAAAGCCGTTCGAACGCTTCCTGAATGATGTCCGGAAGATCAACGACACCTACAATGCCAACTATCTGCACGCTGAATACAACTTCGTACAGGCTTCTGCCACCATGGCGGCAAAGTGGGAACAGTTCAGCGAGGATGGCGACCGATACTACCTGCAGTACCGCACGGCCAAGGATGACAAGGTGCGCCCGGAACACGCTGCCCTCGATGGGGTAACACTCCCGATGAGCGACTCTTTCTGGGAAACCTATTACCCGCCGAATGGATGGAACTGCCGCTGTACCGTAGTACAGGTGCGCAAGCAGAAATATCCGGCCACAGAGCACGCTGAAGCCATGAGTAGGGGCGAGGAGGCCATGAACGGCGAACGATACAACATCTTCCGCTTCAACAGTGGTAAGCAGGGCAAAACCATGCCCGACTATAACCCTTACACCATCAGGCGGTGTAACGACTGCGATGTGGCGAAGGGAGGTAGCGTAAAATTAGGGGCTTTTATTCCTGACTACCAACTTTGCCGTGGCTGCGTAAAGATTAGAGAGTGCTACAAAGATAGAGAAAAGGCTAATGGCGAAGAGAATCTCGCCAAGCATACAAAAGAAGAGAAACATGCGATTTATTCCATGCCAATAGAGGAGCAATTTGAAACCCTCTCGAAGAACAAGGAAGGTTATGAAGTATCTCGCCATATACTGAAGGATAAAAAAGAGATGGACTACAATCGTGTGTTTGATGCCGCAAAACTGCTGTCTAAGTTTAATAATGTGAGATTACTGCCCGAGATACACGCCAGCGAGATTGATGTAAGAAACCACCTTGGACTTCCCGAAAAGAAGAACCCGGACTTGATGTTTGGAAATACTTTCGTGGATGTAAAGTCTCCGTTCTCCAGTAGGAACATTGTTACTAACGCAAACGATGCTTGTAAACAAAATGCCATAGCTTGCATTACAGATCATCTTTGCCATATAGACAAAAACAAAATAGGTCTTTTAGCAAGAAAGGTATTAAGTGACAAAAACTACACAAGGGATACCGTATTCTTTGTCGTGGAGAATAAACTTTATAAATATACAACAGCCGACCTTTAAAAAAGATCGGCTGAGGTTTCCCAACTTCGCGGGCTGGTTCCAGTGGTTACAACTCCCACGCTGCAAATATACAATAAACTTTTTAAACTCGCAAGAATATGAGCAAAAAAGAAGAAAAAAAGAGAAAAATCGAATGGAAACGGCATTGTTTTGCCATTTCCTTGGTAGCAAATCTAAAGAAAGATTGCGATAATAGAGACCACCAGACTAATCACACCCACAACGGTTGCGATAATAACACTATAAAACTGGATACGCTCACGACGGTACTTAGCAACAAAACCACCGTTATCTACAAGAGCCTTACCCTTAAAGGTTATCTTGTAGTGATTGCGAGACTCTTCAAGGAGGCCTTCCTTCACAAAAAAGCGGATGGCGTCACCAAAGCCTTCTGGGGCATTGTGGAATAACACTTCGCCTGGCACCCATACGTCAGTTTTGAAGCTACTGATAGCCTCGTCGAGTAATTCCGAAGAAATTTTAGTCATAATCTATAAATGTTTTAAGTTATACGATATACATATAACGCCAAAGCTGCGGCAATATTATGCCGTTTCAGCCCCTACTAAGGCTGGGGCCCTATCCCTACTACCGATGAGCCTCGGTCCCTATTAGGGATGGAGCCTCGTCCCTATAGGGATGCAAAAACGATATTCTAACGGTGTTCTATCTGCTAACAAAAAAGCCAGACTGAAAAGCCTGGCTGGAATGAGAGCGGGTCTCTGAAGGTTATCCCCATCCCTCACGCTGCAAATATACAATAAACTTTTTAATCCCACAAGAAAATGAGCAAGAAAAATCAAAATTATGATGAATTTATAGAAAAATTCAAACCAAAGAAGACAACGGACGACTGCTATACCCCCCCCCACCTGTGTATGAAGCAGTATTAGACTGGGCACGCAAGCACCTCGACATTGGCGACCGCCCTGTGGTACGTCCTTTCTATCCTGGAGGAGATTTCGAGCACTTCGACTACCCCAACAACTGCGTGGTAATAGACAATCCTCCATTCTCCATCTTCTCGAAGATTTGCGACTGGTACGTAGAGCATGGCATTCCGTTCCTTCTCTTCGCTCCAGCCATGAGCAGCATCAGGCAGAACGTCACCTATATCGGTGTGTCATGTACCATCACCTACGAGAACGGGGCGAATGTGAATACCGCATTCGTCACCAACATGATGGGCGATATCATCTGCACCACTGCTCCCGACCTCCACGAATCCGTAAAGAAGGCCAACGATGACAACTTGAAGCAAAGCAAGAAGACCCTCTCAAAGTATTCCTTCCCCGACTGCGTGCTTCGGTCCACCACGCTGCAGACCATGAGCCGGGCAGGCGTTGAGTTCTGCGTAAGAAGAGAGCAGGGCCGTGTGGTCGGTCAGGCGTGTGAAAACAAAAAAGGAGAATTCGGCAATAGTATCCTACTGTCTGATGTGGCTACAGCCGAGAAGTTGACAGCGGAGAAGTTGGCAGCGGAGAAGTTGGCAGCGGAGAAGTTGACCCTCACGGAGAAATCTAAGGCAATTATAGCACAGCTGAACGAAGCTCACGCCAAAAGCAGTTATCCTTCATACGTGAGACTTTTCAGCCCCTACTAAGGACGAGCCTTCATCCCTACTACCGATGAGCCTCGGTCTCTATTAGGGATGGAGCCTCGTCCCTATAGGGATGCAAAAACGATATTCTAACGGTGTTCTATCACCATTATATTCACATTTTAATCTTAAAAAGTAAATGATCAATTACAGTATTGCGATGATGGGCAATCCTGCCAAGAAACAGGACCCAAAGAAAGCCTACGGTGTGGCTCAGTACACCGAGAAGATGACACTCGCTGAGTTCAGCGAGCATATCTCAAGCCACGGCAGCACATACGACGCAGAAGACGTGGAAGCTATTCTCGGCAAGGCTGTGAAGTGTCTGCGCGAAATGCTCCTTGCCGGAAAGAAGGTGGAGTTAGGCAAGCTCGGAGAATTCTACGTCACCCTGCACGGCAAGGGAACGGAACTCGCCAAGGACTACAACCCTGCCACCTGCGTGGAGAAGGTGAACGTGGTGTGGTCTCCCGGCAGTCTCTTCGAGAATCTGAAGGAGGATGCTGCCTTCAACTTCGTGGCAAGCCGCAACGAACAGGAAGAGGCTAAGCGAAAAGCCAAGGCGCAGAAGGACGACAACGGCAACACACCGCCTGCCTCGGGAGGTGATAGCCCAGCGCAAGGGGGCGGTGGTTCCTCGTCATCAGACGCGTCGCAGGGCACACAGCCCGGAGGTGGAGATACACCACAGGGCGGTGGCGACGGAGAATAGTTCTTACTTGAGCCAAAAAAAGGGGGCTGCATCATCACGATGCAGCCCCCTCTGTCGTTTCAGGGTTCGCCAACCCCGACCGCCTGCGGCTATGTATACAAAACTTAAACCTAAGAAACCACTACTGTCCCGTTAAAGTGGACTAATCGCTTTTTGAATTAATTGAAATACAGT
>OJML01001672.1_pt1 | contig 11384 bp, 19 predicted proteins | sample 1597221 | NCBI WGS metagenome assembly OJML01 (sample SAMEA2452123, study PRJEB22498) | human gut metagenome | biome: human feces; feature: human gut; material: feces | place: Australia | collected 2012 | reverse complement strand
CGGTGCGGAACACTCAGCTCAAGGGCGGGTTCGCGTTCGTGACCGGGGACGCGGGAGTCGGCAAGACGAAGGCGCTCCACAAGTACATAGAGGATCACCCTCACGACAGCGTGATGATTACAATAAATCCCTGCACCAAGAGCACTAAAGCGGTGCTCAAGCTGCTTGCTCTGAGCCTGGGCGTGCCGGTCACTCAGTCCCGGGACGACCTGTGGATGAGCATTGCGGCGAAGCTACACGACGGAATGGTCGTTGCAGTGGACGAAGCGCAACTTCTGACCTACGGCAGTATCGAAACGCTGCGTTCGTTCGCGGATTTCTTTGCAGAGCGCCGCCAGACCCTCGGCGTTGTTCTGGTCGGGAATCAGGGGATACGGGAGAAAATCGAGGGCAAGTCCCGGGAGCAGTACCGCCAGGTCGCGAACCGCGCATGGCAGCGGCAGCAGATAAGCACCGGGGACGTTCAGCCCGAGGACATCAAAATGCTGTTCCCGGTGCTTGAAGGCAGGGAGCAGGAGCTGACGCTCCTCTACAAGGTAGCCCAGACCGCCGAGGGAATACGCGGAGCTGTCCGGCTGTTCGGGAATGCTTACGATTCCGGCAGCTACGACTTCGCCGGGATAGTCCGCATGGCTAAGATGATGCACCTTGACCTCAAGGGCGCGGAAAAGGCGGTGCGGGCATGAAGCACGGAAAGAATCCCACACGCCGCCAGAAACAGAACATTGCTTCCATCGGGCTGAATCCGGAAAACTGGCTCGTTTGCAAGGACACCCCGGACGAGTTGGTTCTGGAACACAAGATAAGCGGCAACATCAAGCGGATAAGAAAGGAATTACTGAAATGAAAATCGAATACATGCTTGCGTTCCTCGGCGGCGTTGAGCTGATGGCGCTCGCTAATGCGTTTTCGCTGGGACTGCTGCCCTGCCGGGTTCTGGCGCTGATATTTCTGCTTGTAGCATTCGCGGCAGCGGGGATGATCGGATACTCCGCCTGCTACAAGCACCTGCGAAAAGCCGTTGACCGCCGGTCGTACCATGAGGGCGTGTGCAAGGGCATACGGATCGGACGGGCGGAACGGCAGTCCGAGGTGCAGAGGTTCCTTGAAAATGAATGAAGAGAAGCTGCTGATTGAATTTCTGAAGCTTTACCTTGACGGACTGGATAAGGTGAGTAATTACGACGCAGTGAGGGTCGGAATCGAAAAGCTACTTTCCGAAGGAGTATTTATTGACGGTGAAGAATTGTCGATTGTTCTTAGCATTGTATCCGGAATCAAAATCAGCGCCGAACGACTACAAGGCATGGCTGTTGGCAGGGTCATTTATATGCACCCTGCCATACCAGCTAAATAACCCGGGGCATTGCCCCACCTTAATGCGGCTCCATATGGAACGGTTGCAAGCCCGTACAAACGCAGAGCAAGGAAAAATATAAGGAGGATTTTTATGGACAAGGAAGCACAGAAAAGATTAGCGGACGATTTTGTCGAGGTGCTTCGCACGACGAACAGGGACGGTATTGAGGAGCTTATCCGCTATCTTCAGGAGGAGACAGACTTCTTTACTGCCCCGGCAAGCACGAAATATCACGGGGCATTCGCGGGCGGACTGCTTATGCACAGCATAAATGTGTGCGCTGAACTTAATCTCGACCCGAACAGCAAGATTTATCCGCCTGAAACTATCATCATCGTCGCGCTGCTGCACGACATCTGCAAGGCGAACTGCTACCGCACGGAAAAGCGGAACGTCAAGGAGAACGGCGGGTGGGTCGAGAAGCAGGTCTATGTTTTCGAGGACGAGCTGCCACTCGGTCACGGTGAAAAATCGCTGTACCTTGCAAGCAAGTTCATCAAGCTGTCGGACGAGGAAGCCGCAGCTATCCGCTGGCACATGGGAGCGTTCGACTGCGCGTTCCGAGGCGGCGACCGGGGACTGAATGCGGCGTATGAGAAGTATCCTCTGGCGGTGCTGCTCCATATGGCAGATATGAGGGCTACTTACCTTGTGGAACGGAGTGATGACCATGACAGATGAAGAATGGGAGAAAGTCGAGAAATCCCTGTCTAGACCGTATGGACACGCGAAATTTATGATAGACGGATACACCGTTGATATCGCGGTTCAGCCTGAAAAGAAACTAAAATATGTGCTGACGGTGTATGTAAACAAGAAATGTGCATTATACACTTGCGTCAACGACTGTGATATTCGCAGCAGGTTTTATTATCCGTCAAAGCATTCGTGCCTTTCTGCGGCTGACAAGCAAAAGCTGAAAAAAGTTTCGAAAGCCAGACGGGAAAGCATAACACAAATGGCGGCATACACCGCATATTCACCATTCTGGGGAAGTTTTTCACGAATGAAAGCACACTTTATCCGCAACAATCAGTCTATAAGACTTATTAAATGTTAGATGTATACCCGGGGGCATAGTCCCCCGCCTTAATGCGGCTTCCGGCAGCGGAAACGGTTGCAAGCCCGTGCGAACGCAGAGCAGGGATTACGCTGGGTACACCCGGCAGAAAGGAGAGTGATTGCATGAAATTCAAGCTTTACGACTATGATAACGACCGTTCCACGGACATAGAGCTGACCCCATCGCAGTGGAAAGAACTTCAGGCGTTCCTGAAAGAGCTGAAGAACCCGCCCACGCACGACTACAAGGCGGTTCTCGACTGTTTCAACCGGATATGCTCGAAGCTTCCCCCGGCGACGCGGCTGACCGACAAGCGCAAGCGCGCTATCTTCAAGGCTCAGAAGGATGGCTACGATCTGGAACAGGTGTTCCGGACAGCCGCTCAGAGCGCATTCCTCTGCGGGCGGAACTCCCGCGGCTGGCGGGCAAGCTTCGACTGGATAATGCAGCCGGGCAACCTCGTAAGGGTCGCCGAGGGGCAGTATTCGGACAGCGTTCCAGCGCCGCCGATGTCAGGCAATCCGTTTGACGACTATGGATAAGGTGAACGGCGCGGCATTCGTGAAATCGCTGGCAGCGGCGCACATGCAGAGCAATCCCCCGCTGGAGGGCGACTACATCGACGAGGACGGTCTGCTCCGCTGCGGAAAGTGCGGCGGCTTTAAGCGCAGCCGCATTGAGGTCAGCGGCGAGGAGATAATCGTGCCGGTCTGGTGCGAATGCATGACCCGCGCCAAAGAGGAAGAAAAGAAACGCAGCGAAACGATCCTGGCGAACATGCGTGCTAACGAGCTTCGCCGGCTGTCGCTTATGGACAACTCACTGTCGGCGGTGCGGTTCACTACTGCTGACAAGTCAGGCGAGAACGCCCGCAGCGTGGAGATATGTCGCAGATACGCCGCGAAATTCCAGCAGATGAAGCAGGACAACCGCGGTCTGCTGCTGTTCGGCGGCGTTGGTACCGGCAAGACCTACACGGCAGCGTGCATTGCGAACGAACTATTGGCGCAGGGAGTGTCGGTCGTTATGACCTCGCTTGTCAAGCTCATCGAAAACGGTATAAGCGACCTTTGCAGCCGCCTGTCGGCAATAGACCTGCTTATCCTGGACGACCTGGGCGCGGAGCGCTCCACGGATTACGCTCTGGAGCAGGTCTACAACATCGTTGACAGCCGCTACCGCGCGGGACTGCCGGTGATCTACACCACGAATCTTACGCTGGAAGAGTTGAAAAATCCCGCAGACATGCGATACGCGCGGATATACGACCGCGTGCTTGAGAAGTGTTTTCCGGTGGAGTTCCGGGGAGTTTCCCGCCGGAAACACGGCGCGCGTCAGGGGTTCGACGATATGATGGCGCTGCTCGGCGTGGATGACACTACTTAAACATCATTTAAAGGAGGATAAAACAGCATGGAAATTAAATTTAAAAAGCTTACCAAGTCCCGCGGACTGACTATCCCGCGCGACTTGGCGGCGCACCTCGACCTTGACGCCGGAACTGCGGTCGACCTTACCGCCTCGGCTGACGGGAAACTCATCATCACAAAACATGTTGATACCTGCCGTTTCTGCGGCGGCGCGGAAAAGGTCAAGCAGTTCGGAGGTATATTCTGCTGTCCGCTGTGCGCCACAAAGCTTTATCAGGAGGTAACGGCAGATGAGTGATATCGTTGACAAGGTGCGGGAGCTGAGCCGTATCAAGGTGGATATCGCAAAGCTCAACGACCGCCGGAAAGAGCTTGAGGCATACTTCCTGGAACGCGGCGGTGATGATGTAGTTGACACAAAGTTCAAGTCCACCGTGTACGCCGATCCGGATTCTCAGGCGGCAGTCACCTACACTGAGGCGCAGGCGCTGACAATAGTTTACCCGCATTACCTTAAAGAAACGCTGGGGGCGATGTTTCCGGATATCTTTGAGGAATCCGTCAAAACCGAGGTCAAGCCGAAGAACAAGGATATTGAGCGCATGCTCATCGGAATGTTCACCGGGAATTACACCAGGTCAACGCCGGAGGAGATAATTGCGCAGCTCCCCTGCGGAGATAAGGCGAAATCCGCGCTTGCGAAGAAACTTAAAGGCGCGAAGTTTGAGACTGACCGCGACAACCTCATGAAAATCGGTGGGTTTTCGGAGCAGGACGCCGGAGATTACGCCTACTTGTACGCCGAGGCGGCGGTCTGGCAGACATTCCGGAGCGTTGCGGAGATGTCCGGCGCAGACGAAGCACGGCTGCTCCGCTGTATCAATCTCGGCGTTGCGGTGGACAGCTCCACCAAGATCGCGGTGACCTGATGGCGACCAAGGAACAGATCCGGCGGATATATGCCCTCGGCGCTGCCGCCGGACTGCTCGACCGGAGCGCCGGGAACGACGACAACCTCCACCTGTGGATAAAGCAGTTTTCGCTTAAAGACCACATCTCGGAACTTACCGAACAGCAGGCGGATTTCATCATCAGGCGGCTGGAGGAATACCGCTCGCAGGTCGCGCCGCTGCCGGAACTCATTACAGAGGAACAGCAGAATATGTGCTTCAAGCTGATGTACCGGATAGCCGAGATTTCTCCGTCGGACATCAAGCCCCGGGAACGGCTGAGGGGTGTAATATCCAAGGTGACCGGCAGAGAAATACGCCCGGACAGGGATATTTTCAGCCGGGTAACACGGGCGGAGGGGTCGGAGATAATTGAAATGCTCAAGCGGATACTCCGCTCAGAGCAGAATAAACTGAAAAGGAGTGATAAGCATGGGACTTGCAATGCTGGTAAAGAAGAGCCACCTTAACGCCGACCAGCAGGAGGTGGCTGACATCATCGGGCTGGAAAACTACCAGGCGCTGGTGGATACATTCGGCGGTTCACAGATCTGGATACCGAAAGCGCGATCGCTGGTGTCGTCCCCGGAAATTTCTACGTATATCCGGTCAAGGCGGCAGAACGGCGACACTCCGGAGCAGATAGCCCGGGAACTGGAGCTTCCGGTGTCGGAGGTAAGACGGCTTTCAAAGTGATTTATGGCTCATCGCAAACGCGGTGAGCCGTTTTTTTATGTCGTTTCGCTTTGTGATTTCGCTTTTTACAAAGATACATTTTTATAGTATAATATGCGTAGCAAAAATAACATTTTAAAGAGGCGATACCGTGGATTTCGACACAATCTATAATATGATACTTACCGTCGGCATGGGCGCGATAACGTTCTTCCTCAAACGCAGCTTCGACAAGCTGGACAGCCGTGCGAGCCACTCCGATGTAGAGGAGCTTAAAAACAAGCTTGCCAGCCGCGCAAGCCGCTCCGATGTTGATGAACTCAAAGACAAGCTTGAAAGCGCCGACGAAAAGTACGCCAGCAAATCCGAGCTTAACGAGCTGAAAAAATCCATTGAGAAAATCGAGAACAACATAGATTTCCTCAAGGAGAATACCGTGCGGAACTCCGATTTTATCCGCACTATGACGCGGCTTGAAACAAAGATAGACGATCTCAAAAGGGAGTGATATAGATGGACATGGAAAGAGTACACCGCGAGAAATTCTGCGACAACAACGCCCGGGTGCTTCGGGCTATAAATACGCTGCGGACAAAATACGTCCGCATACGCGAATTGGAATACGGTCTGGAGGTCGATGTGAGCGCTCCGGAGATAGCTGACTGCGTGAATTACCTGAACGAAGGCGGCTACATAAAGCTCCGTGACGTGGAGTTCCACAATGAAGTAGCCGACCTCGCCGACGCGGAACTGCACAGCCTTGAAGCCAAGCTTACGGCAAAGGGCATTGCGTTCCTGAACGGCAAGATTTCCGACCCGTGCATAAGGCGGTGAGCCATGAAACGTAAGCACAGCAAGATAGACAAGCTGCCGTCTGACATCAAGGAAGCGGTCGAGCAGATGATCCTCGGAGATTACACCTACCGGGACGTGTGCGAGTTCGTCCGGGACACCGCGAACGTCACGCTGTCCGAGGCGGCTGTCTGCCGGTACGCGCAGGGGCTGAACGCCAGCGTTCAGGAGATTCGCCTTGCAAGCGAGAACATGCGCGCTCTGACCGAGGAAATGCAGAAGTTCCCGCAGCTCGACACCACCGAGGGAATCGCCCGGCTGATATCCCACAAGGTATTGCAGGCAGTCCAGCAGATGGACGAAATCGCGCTGAAAGAAGCCGACCCGCTCAAGCTCATCGAAAAGGCAACGGCGCTGATCAGGGCGGTAAGCCTGAAAAATTCCACGGATATCAAGACGGCGAACCTGAAAAATGTGGCGTTCGAAAGCTTTAAAGAGGATATTTTCGACGCTATGGCAAAGGAAAATCCGGAACTGTACCGCTCGCTGGTGCAGTTCATCAACAGCAAATCGCAGGAGGAATAATGTACGTTATATATTGTCAGTCCGGCAAGGAGATGGCGGTCGTCCGGCAGCTTGCCGAAAAGAACATCACGGCGTATGCTCCACGCCGACTGGTTCAGGAGCGCCACCGCCGCAGGTGGGTACAGCGCGAAGTGCTGCTGTTCAGCGGATATGTGTTCCTCGACGCGGAGCTGACCCCTGACATCTGGCAGGCGGTCAAGTTCTGCTATGGAACGCTGCATATCCTCAGCCGCTCGCAGTTAAGCCCCACCGAGGAGGAATATATTCGCTTCCTCTGCAATGACGGTCACGCGCTGGGAATAAGCCGCGGTTATGTTTCCGGCGGCGCGCTGCATATCACGGACGGCTTCCTGAAACGCTTCCAGCATAAGATAATCCGATTTAACCGGCGCGGTAAACGCGCTGTGGCGGACGTTACGATCTACGGCAGGCACTACGAGGTTATCCTCGGCTGCGAGATAGAAAGTCAGCCTGCGGTTCCGTCGATAAGCTCCGGAACTGCGAAGAATATCTCCTGATATCTGCGGAACATGTTCCGAACGGACAGGGCGAAGCTATATCATCATGATTTCGGGCTGGTGTTTGAAGTACCCGCCTGAAATCGTCTGTAAGCGCCGCGCACATTTCAGAGGATAGTTTCCCCGCCCTTGGGCAAATCGCGAATTTAAACGCAAATTAAGCGCATTTAAACGTATGTGAAAGAGGTGACAGCATGAGCAAGAAGAAAAAGAGCATAGCAGCCCTCGGCTCTGCCATTGCCGAGCGCGAAAAAAACAGCACAGACCAGACCTCCGCAGTGCAGCAGCTTGTGGAGGCTTACTTGTCCACAAATAACGAGGCTAAGCGCGCTAAGAAGATAGCCGAGATAAAATCCCGCTGCGGCGGTCTGAACGAACTCCTGTCCCAGAACAGCGAGCTGCTGACCGCCGAGGTGGAGCAGGCGCTCCTGCGCGCGGCGACCGGCTATACTGTCACCGACCGCACCGTCAGGTGCGTGAACGGAGTGAAAACCGTGGAGACTAAGGAACGCCACATTCCGCCGTCCCAGCCGGCTATCGAGTTCTACCTTATTAATAAAAAGGGCGGGGACTACAGCCGGAACGGCGGCGGTTCGGGCAATGCGGACGGCGCTCTGGCGGATATTCTGGAGGCGCTGAAAAATGGGTAAGATAGCATTCACGAAAAAGCAGAACGACCTGATTCGGGTTATGAAACAGGATAAACTGCGGCGGGTAAATATCCTGCAAGGCAGCGTTTCGGCGGGAAAAACATGGATATCTTTAATAATATGGGCGTTGTGGGTGGCTACACGTCCAAAAGAATATCTGTTCCTTATGTGCGGGAAAACACTCCAGACACTTAAGAGAAATTGCCTTATGCCGTTACAGGCGCTTATCGGCGAAAGAAACTTTACATATTCACTCTCCGCAAAGGAGGGTTTCCTTTTTGGACACAAAATTCTCCTTGAAGGAGCGAACGACGAATCCAGCGAAAACAAGATCCGCGGACTTACAATAGGCGGCGCTTACTGCGATGAGCTGACGCTGTTTCCGGAGGGGTTCTTCGTCATGCTGTTATCTCGACTGAGAGTTCCCGGAGCAAAGCTATTGGCTACCACAAATCCCGATACGCCTACGCATTGGCTGAAGAAAAAATATCTGGATAATGAAAAGCTAGCCGATGAGTGGCTTTCCGTATTCTTCAGTATTGACGATAATACGACTTTGCCGCCGGAGTACGTTTCAGACTTGAAAAAAGAGTACACCGGCGTGTTCTACGACCGGTTCATTCTCGGCAGGTGGGTAGTGGCGGCGGGCGCTATTTACCGGGTGTTCTCGGACAATATCCCCGCGTTCGCCGCGCCGGAACCGCTACCGCGTCTAGACATGATAAACATCGGCGTGGACTGGGGCGGCAACGGCTCGGCTCACGCTATGGTCGCAACTGGCGTGACCTACGATTACGGAAAGCTCATCGCCCTGCGGAGCGAGCGCGTTCCCGCCACCGGACTGACCCCGCAGCAGATATACAAGCGTATCTACGATTTCTGTGAGGGCGTTCAGCGGGATTTCGGCAGGATCGAGGACATCTACGCCGACAGCGCCGAGCAGACGCTGATTTCCGGTTTGCGGGAATATATAAAGCCGCTCGACCTGACCGTGAAGAACTCCATGAAACGCCCGATAATCGACCGAATCCGCGCAACGACCATGCTCATGGGCGGCGAACGGTTTCTCATGACTTCGGATTGCGAAACGCTGCGGGACGCGTTCCAGGGCGCGGTGTACGACGATAAGGTTGTCGGCGAGGATATCCGGCTGGATAACGGCACCTCGGATATTGATACGCTGGACGCGTTCGAGTACAGCTTTGAAAGATACATTCCGCGGCTCATAAGGAGAGATTAATGAACGTTTTAAACGCGCTTAAAGGCTTATTTAAAGGGAAAGGAGGAACGGACGTGGACGACTTTAATATTACAGACTCGGCGGTAAGCTCGACCATGCGCTCCGCGACTTCCCTCTGGTGGGACGCGTTTCAGGGACAGCTTCCGTTCACGCAGACTCACAAGAATTTCAAGCCGCTGCCGGTGGCTTATACTTCTACCGCGTATCTGGCGCAGCTCGTCACCGGGGAAATCAAGTTTGAAGTCGCGGACGATGAGCTGAACAGGCACGTCCAGAAGAATCTCCTGCCGAACCTCGACAGGATAGTGCAGCAGACCCTTGTAGGCGGCTACACGGTGATAAAACCGTATTTCGTGCAGTCGGGCGAGATGTTCTTCGATTCCGGAACGAGCCGGGATTTCCTGCCGATGGCTCTGGACGAGAACGGTCATGTTACCGAGGGCGTATTTTTCGAGCGTATCCGGTACCGCGGAAAAATCTACGAGCGCCGGGAACATCACATATTCCGGAACGGCGTGCATACCGTCCGGAACACGGCGTACATCTACGGCACAAAGCACGCTGTGGAACTTGCGACCGTGCCGAAGTGGGCTATGCTTCTTCCGGAGGGGCAGATTCCCTCGACTATCCCGATGATAGCGACATTCCGCACGCCCTACGCGAACAACATCGACCTCGACAGCGAACTGCCGATAAGCATTTTCGCTAACTCCCTCGGCACGCTTCACGAGATAGACGAGGCACATTCCGAGTATTGCGCGGAATTCAGGAAGATGTCCGCAAAGGTATTCGCCGACCGCACCGTTTTAAAGGAAAACAGCGGTATTCCCGACGATTACTTTGTAGGGATAAGCGGCGACGGTACCTCCACAATGGAACAGCAGATAATGGCTTATGCTCCTCAGATTCGCGAAACCGAGCACAGCGCCAAGATAAACAAGGAACTGCGGTTCTACGAAACGCAGATAGGTGTAAGCTCCGGAACGTTCTCGTTCGATACGCAGAAAGGACTTGTGACTGCAACGCAGGTTCTTTCCGAGGACAGAACGACCTACAACACGGTCTGCCAGATACAGCGACAGCTCCGCCCGGTGCTCCAGTCGCTCAGTCAGATCATCGTCACGCTTGCGCGATTCTATGGCGTAGAGTGCGAGGACGGCGAGTGCGCGATAGAGTTCGGCGATTCCGTATTTGAGGACACCGGAACAGAGTTCAACCGCCGCTTCCAGATGGTTCAGGCGGGACTGCTCAAACCGGAGCTCTTTGTTTCTTGGTATTACGGCGTCCCAGTTGAACGGGCGCTGGAAATGATATCGCCCATGACCGAACTGTTCGGAGGTGAGTAAATGCTCACTCCGGAACAGCTTCAGAATCTTCCGCAGGAGCTGACAGACCTCTACGACCAGCTCTCCGAATTTATTCTCCGGGACATAGCCCGGCGCATCGCAAAGGGCGCGCAGATAACCGACACGGCGGAATATCAGCTTTACCGAGCGCGGAGCCTTGGGCTTTCCACGGACGAAATAGCCGCGAAAATCGCCGAGATAAACGGCAGTTCCGCGGCGGAGATCAACCGGCTTATCCGTGAGGCTGCGGCGCAGTCCGATGAGTTCGACCGCAAAATGCTCGGAGCCGACAAGGGCGCGGCTGTTCCGCTGGAAGAAAACGCACAGCTCCAGAAGCTCATTTCCGCGCAGATAGCGGAAACCGCCGGAAAGTGCGAGAACCTCACAAACACGATGGGGTTCGCCGACCACGACTTCCTCGGGCGCGTGTATTACCTGTCCATGACGGATATGTACCGCCGGGAGATGGATTCCGCGCACATGAAGGTCGTGACCGGAGCAACGGACTACATGACCGCGATCCGGCAGGCTTGCAATAAACTTGCGGCGAGCGGCGTGCGAACCATAGATTATGAGAGCGGGCGCTCCGACCGTATCGAAGTCGCGGCGCGGAGAGCAATCCTTACTAGCGTGGCGCATGTCACGCACCGGATATCCGAGCAGAACACCCAGCTCATGAGGAAACTCTTTTGAAATTCCGGCATAAAGCCGGTATCTTCTTCTCAGACGCACCAGAACCGATGCCACTTCAAAACTCTCATAGCCACAGCTGCGTAAAAACTCGCGCACTTCCCGGTTTTTCAAATGTCGTTCCAGCTGCTCGTAGCGGTAAAGG
>OJML01001664.1_pt1 | contig 11406 bp, 8 predicted proteins | sample 1597221 | NCBI WGS metagenome assembly OJML01 (sample SAMEA2452123, study PRJEB22498) | human gut metagenome | biome: human feces; feature: human gut; material: feces | place: Australia | collected 2012 | reverse complement strand
CAGCGGTTCAACAACGTCGTCGGGCAAGCTGCGTTTGCCTTCCTTTCGACGCATGTGGTTAAGCCAGACAAGCAGAGAGATGAGCACAAGCACCACCACCCCCACGGCTCCGATCATAAGGTTCAGTTGTGCTGCCGTCTGGTCAAGCTGGTCGGCACGCGCCTCGAGCTGGCGGTCCTGACGTGTTACCTCCTGAAGGTCAAGATACAGGTTGCGGTTCAGGTCGCTCATGGCCTTGTTGTCGAGTGCCGAATAGACCATGGAGAGCTTCTCGCGAATGGAGGCCACAAGGTCTGGCGCACGATCCACGCGCCTGTTTGTTGCGAGAGCGTTGTTAAGACAGATGAGGGCAGAAGAATAGTCGTGTATGTCGAAATAACATTGTGCGAGCGTTCTGTAAGCGCCTGCCTTCTGATAGACGTCGCCATAGCTGCTGAAGAGGTCGAGAGCACGCAGGGCAAGGTTGCCGGCAATGAGCGTGTCTGCCATCTTGTCTACGTTCACAAACTCCATCTCCTGCACGTTGTTGCGCAGAAGCATGGCCCGCATCTTGTCGTTCTGAAGATGTTCACTTATGCCTTGCAGAGAGTTTGCTTCCCAATAAGGATAGTTATACTGTCGCGAGAGGAGATAACAACGCATGAGATAGTTGAACTCTTCCTGGCATATTGTTTCGGCTGAGCCGTCTCTTAAGATTCCTCCTGAGCCAATGTTGTAATAATAGTTGAGCAGCTGCGCTGTGTCCTTTACCACCTCGCCGTTAGGGTCGATGAGCAAGAGTTGGTCAGCTCCCTTTTTGTCAAGTCCCACATAATAGAAATAGGTGGAAGCAACGATGTTAAACTCGCTGCAGGCATAGACAAAACGCTCATGCTGATGAGTGTTGAGCGTCTGCTCATCGGTCTTAATGCGCGACATCAGTTGGCTTGCGAGCTGCATGTATGTGTAGAAATCTTTGTTCTTGCTCTTGCGCTGGCAGAGACGCATAAACTGAACATAGGCCACGAGCTGTTCCACGAGGTTGTCGCTCACGCCGGCAGCATAACGCAGGAACTCTTCAGCCCGTCCATAGTTCATCTTTGCCAAGCACACAAAGGCGAGATTGTTGTAGCTTTCTGCCACGCCTGCATCGTAGCCCTTGCTCAACTTCAAGGCCTGAAGAGCGTAAGCTCGTGTTTGAGCCAGACTTCTATAATGAGCGTCATATGAGCGCTCGTTCAGCATGTCCACTTGTGCCACACGCTTGCTGTCGGAACATGCTCCCAAGAGCGTTGCCCCGACAAACATAAGGATGAATATGAGCACATGTCGATGTTTCATTTCTTTTTCGTTTTATTGCCTTGCTCCACGTTTCGCGACCGTTGTTCGCTCCGTTTTCGTTTTCCGTCTTCGTTCCGTCTTCGTTCTGATAAAGAGGATAAGTGGAGCAAAATTAGCCAAAACAATTTGAATGATGAAAAAAATATGACACAAATAGATGCTTGCTGTAAAAAAAACGGCAATAAGATATATTTTTGTGGCTGTGTGTTCACACAATTCAACTTTTATTCGTAAATTTGCATAATTATAAAGTCGAGACAAAAAGTTACATTTTTATATAAGAGCGTATGAACGAGAAAATAAGAATAAAAGACATTGCCGAGAGAGCAGGTGTGTCGGTAGGAACAGTAGACCGTGTGCTACACGACCGTCCTAACGTGTCGAAGCCGGCACGCGAGAAGGTTGAGCGTGCGCTCAAAGAGATGAATTATCAGCCAAACGTTTACGCTAGTGCGCTTGCCTACAACCGCACATACAAGTTTGCCTTGCTCATTCCCAAGCATGAGAGCGAAGCCTACTGGGAAGAGGTGGAGCAAGGCGTGAAGAAAGCCATCGAGGCGCGTCGCGACTTCCACATAGGCGTTGAGATGTTTTTTTACCAGCGTTTCAACAACCAGTCGTTTGAAGAAGAATACACCAAATGTCTTGACGGCCAGATTGACGGCGTCATTATCGTGCCTGTAGATCTTGAAACGACGCGACAGTTTACGAACAAGCTCCATGAGCGTAGCATCCCGTTCGTTTTGCTCGACTCCTACATGCCCGACCTTCGCCCCCTCTCTTTCTTCGGACAAGACTCGTTCTGTAGCGGATTCTTTGCAGCCCGCATGCTTATGCTCATAGCTAATGACGACAAGCAGATAATGCTCATGAAGCAGATGAAGGACGGTCGCGTTACGAGCAAGCAGCAGGCAAACCGTGAGGTTGGATTCCGCCACTACATGCACGACCATTTCCCGTCAACGGAGATTGTTGAACTGCAATTGCCGTTCAACGGCACACGGTCCGAGTATGATGCTGAGCTGAAAGCGTTCTTTGAAGAGCATCCCCAGATTCACAACGGCATCTCGCTCAACTCAAGAGCCCACATCGTCGGCGAATGGCTGTTGCGCAACAACCGCCGCGACATACAGATTATGGGCTACGACATGGTTGCCAAGAACGCCGAGTGTCTGCGCCAAGGAAGCATCTCGTTCATCATTGCCCAGCACGGCTATCAGCAAGGCTTCTGCTGTGTAGACACGCTGTTCAAGGCCGTTGTGTTGAGAAAGAAAGTGCGCCCGATCAACTATATGCCCATCGAGCTGTTGACAAAAGAGAATGTCGATTTCTACCGACGCACACAGCTGTAAGAGGATGAAAGGTTTGTTTGCTTTAAGTCCGCTTCTCGTTTTTGTAGCCATTTATCTCATCAGCTCCATCGTTGCGGGCGATTTCTACAAGGTGCCAATAAGCGTGGCGTTCATGCTCGCCTCCATCTACGCCATAGCCATAAGCCGCGGTCCCATGCAACAACGTGTTGAGACGTTCAGCAAGGGAGCAGGCAAGCCCGGCATCATGCTCATGCTCTGGGTGTTTGTGTTGGCCGGCGCTTTTGCTGCCAGCGCCAAGGACATAGGCTGCATCGACTCAACCGTTGCGCTCATGCTTCGCATTGTGCCTGAGCGGTTTATCCTGCCAGGCATCTTTCTTACGACCTGTTTCGTGAGCATGGCCATCGGCACGAGCGTTGGCTGCATCGTGGCTCTTGTTCCCATTGCTGCCGGTCTTGCCACAGCCACAGGCAGCTCCTTGCCGCTCTTTGTGGGCGTGGTTGTTGGCGGCGCTTTCTTTGGCGACAATCTCTCGTTCATCTCAGACACGACCATTGCCGCCACAACCTCTCAAAACTGCCGAATGGCAGACAAGTTCAGGGCAAATGTCTGGCTTGCTTTTCCTGCTGCCATCGTGGTGCTCGCGACCTATGCCTTCATGGGGCAAGACATGAACACCCCTCCCACTCCACCAACCGTCGACACGATAAAGATCATTCCTTATCTGGCTGTTCTTGTGGCTGCCTTGGCAGGCTTGAACGTCATGAGCGTGCTCACGTTGGGCATAGTGCTCACAGGCGTCATAGGAGTGGCAACAGACAGCACGGACCTCTATGGCTGGATGGGGTCTATGGGCAACGGCATAATGGGCATGGGCGAACTCATCATTATCACCATGCTTGCAGGCGGACTGTTTGAGATGGTCAGGGTAGCAGGAGGCGTGAGCTACATTATAAGCAAAACTACAACCCACATACACGGAAAGCGTGGTGCAGAGACAGTTATGGGCTCTCTCGTGGCCATGGTAGACGTGTGTACAGCCAACAACACGGTAGCCATCATAACGGTTAGCGGAATAGCAAAACAGCTGAGCGAGAAGTTCGGCATAGACCCCCGCCGCACAGCTTCGCTTCTCGACACGTTCTCATGTATAGTGCAAGGCATCATTCCCTATGGCGCCCAAATGCTTATGGCCTCGGGATTGGCAAAACTCTCACCCATCGAGATCATGCCTTATCTCTATTATCCTTATGCTTTGGCGGCTGTGACCGTGGCAAGCATCGTGCTGCGATTTCCGAAAAGATACACGCGATAAGAAGAGATACACGCGATAATACGAGATATTCACGCGATAAGAAAAATTCACGCGATAAGAAAGGAACAGGTCTGGGGACGTTGTTTTGCAAGATGTTGTTTAAAAGTTTTTTCATCGATAGATATGTTAAAGATGGACATCATTAAACGCAATTTCTTTCGGCTGCTTCGTTGTGGAGCCTTGAACGACATGGAGCCTCTTGAACCCATGTCGCTCTTTAAATGGGAGAAGCTGTTTCGCCTCATGATCTATAAGAACACAGAGGCTGTGGCGGCTGCTGCCGTGAATAGCTATGCCCAACAACAGCCGGAGGCGATGACCAAGCAGACGGTAAACCTCTTCTCAAAAATGTCTGGAGCACGGTCTGGGCAGTCGGTCGTGTCGCTTCCCGAGGCCCAGATGAGCAATTTTATGCTCAACCGCCGTCTTAACAACATCAGGGAAAAGGAGCTCCACGCCATCGACACATCTGTCGAGACGCTTAACGCGCTAAACATCATCCTTTATAATGTTTATCTCTTGCTCAACAGCGGCTTGTCGCTTAACGCCATTCTCTGCCTGGGCAAATATATGCGCACCTTTGGCGACAAGGTCGACTTTGTGAAGCTCGACAGCTGGCTCGCGTCCTTACACATGGCACGCATGGCTCAGCTTGAAGGAAGCGTGCTCACAATGTTCTTTGGTTTCGACAAGGAGGAGCTGCCGTTCATGCGGAGAGAAAGTCCCGATGCTGCCAAGGTGGTGGCTCGTGCCCTGAGCAAACGTGCCGCCAGCGATGCTGAGGACATGCGCTTCTGGGAGGCAAAGACCGGCTTTGTGGCTGGCGACACAACCGTGTTGCGCCGCAAGATCTGGGCTGCCGTGCGCTACATGAGTTTCGCTCCCGTGGAGGCTTCAAGCAATTTCTTGAAGAACCTGTCGAACAGCCTGGCAAAGATTGAAGAATGATCTTCTTTTATAACATCTCAATTATATAATTCTAAATTAGAGACAAAGGTCTGTTTTTAATTTGTCGTTAATAAATGAACATTATTTCTTTGCGTTTCGCGCATTTTATAAAAAACACGAAGCGCGATGTAAATAACAAACTTTGCGAAAGTTCAGTCGTTAAAAACAGATCTTCTTTTGCGCAGAAAAAGAGAATGAAACAACTGAAAGAAAACGAAGGCATAGAGCGCAGCTTGTTGCTCACGATGGCCGTTATTGCGGGATTGACCGTGGCCAACTGCTACTATAACCAACCGCTTTTGGAGATGATCCGTCACGACCTGGGGGTGAGCCAACATGAGGCCAACCTCATAACCGTCGTCACACAGATTGGTTATGCGCTGGGCTTGTGCTTCCTCATCCCCATGGGTGACCTCTACTCGCGCCGCCGCATAATTGTTGTAAACATGTCGGTTGCAGCCGTTATGGCAACCGTTATTGCTTTCGCCAACAGAATATGTATTGTTTGGGGAGCCTCTCTCCTGTTGGGCGCCTGTTCCGTAATTCCACAATTTTTCATACCCATCGCCGGACAATATTCGGAGAAGAAGAACAAAAGCAGGAACATGGGCATCGTGCTGTCGGGTCTGCTCACGGGCATTCTTGCATCGAGAGTGGTCAGCGGCTATGTGGGCGAATGGTTAGGCTGGCGCGAGATGTTTGTCATGGCTGCCCTTGTGATGATTTTGTGTATGGCGCTCACGCTAAAGATAATGCCACAGATGAAAAGCAATTATGTGGGCACTTATAAGGGCTTGATGGCCAGCGTCTTCAACATCGTGACGAGCAACGGTCGAATACGCCTTTATGCCGTCCGTGCCGCCTTTAGCTTTGGCAGCATGATGGCCATCTGGTCGTGCCTTGCCTTCAGGTTGGCAGAAGCTCCATTCTTCTCGGGTAGCGAGATGGTTGGAACCTTAGGCTTGTGTGGCATAGCCGGTGCCTTGGCAGCAAGCGGCGTGGGAAAGCTCGTCAACCAATGGGGCATAAGAAAGATGAGCATTTACGGGGCTTGCTTGCAGCTTGTGGCTTGGTCTACGGCTTATCTGTTTGGCAACACATTCACGGGTCTTGTTTTAGCTATAATATTGGTAGACATAGGTTTGCAATGTCTGCAACTGAGCAACCAGAGCGGCTGCATCCAGGAAATGCCCGAAGCCTCCAACAGGGCTAACACCATCTTCATGACCACCTATTTTATTGGCGGCTCCTTCGGTACCTATTGTGCAGGAATGGCGTGGACACACCACGGCTGGCTTGGCGTGTGTGCTGTTGGCGCCGTCTTGGCAACAATTTCGCTCCTCATAACATGTTTGAACGGTAAGAATATTTAATAATAAATGCCACCATTAGAGACGGTTTGTCTGATGGTGGCATTTTGCTGGTGGCATTTTGTTGGCGGCATTTCCTTTTTAGCCCTTCCCTTGGGCTAACTGTTTCCTTATTTGAACAATCCGAAGAGTGTTGCGTCAATTTTGTCAGTAATGCGTCTGAAGGCCTCTGTGTCCGACTCAAACTTTTGAGTGTCGCCGTCCACGATGATCAGCTTGCCCTTATAGTCTTTTATCCACGCCTCGTAACGGTCGTTCAGACCCGTAAGATAGTCGATGCGTATGGTCTGCTCACACTCGCGTCCGCGCTTTCCGATCTGGTTGATGAGGTTTGGCACCGACGAGCGTATGTAGATCATGAGGTCGGGCAGCTTCACAAGCGTCATCATGGTTTGGAAGAGGTCCGAATAGTTGTTGAAGTCGCGGTCCGACATGTAGCCCTGTCCGTGAAGGTTGGGCGCAAAGATGCAGGCATCCTCAAAGATCGTGCGGTCCTGTATGATGTCCTTGTCGCTCTGGCTTATCTCCACCACCTCCTTAAAGCGCTTGTTGAGGAAATAGATCTGCAGGTTGAACGACCATCTCGACATGTCCTTATAGAAGTCGTCAAGATAGGGGTTGTGCTCCACAGGTTCAAAACGCGGTGACCAGTTGTATCTCTTTGCCAACATCTTGGTCAGGGTGGTCTTGCCGCTGCCAATGTTACCGGCTATTGCTATATGCATTGTTGTGTCTCTTTTTTTTAGTTTTGATGAGTTAGATTGTAGATGGCAAGATGGCGTCGATCTTGTCTGTTATAAACTTGAAGTCTTCAGGACGCGTTTTATAGTCGAGCTTGTCAACATCTATGACGAGCACCTTACCCTTATATTTGTTACGGATAAAATCGTCATACCTTTCGTTCAGTCCTTGCAGATACTCGATAGGTATTTTCTGCTCACACACCCTTCCCCTCTTCTGAATGTTCTCCACCAGATGCGGTACCGACGCTCTGAGATAGATCATGAGGTCGGGCAGCTTAACCTTCTCGACCATAATCTCATAGAGCTCCATGTAGGTTTCAAAATCGCGGTCACTCATGTTGCCCTGCGAGTAGTTGTTGGCTGTAAACACAAAGACCCCTTCATGGAGCGTGCGGTCCTGGATGACCGTGTTCTCCGAATGTGAGAAGTCGAGCACATCCTTGAAACGTTCCTTCAAGAAGAACACCTCCATGGCAAACGACCACCTCTGCAAGTCCTTGTAGTAGTCGTCCATATAAGGATTGTCCACCACCGTCTCGTAACGCGGTTCCCATTGGTAATGCTCGGCAAGCATCTCCGTGAGCGTGGTCTTGCCACAACCAATATTTCCTGCTATTCCTATATACACTTGTTGAAATTCTGTAGATTTAGAAAATTAAATAACTTTGCAAAAGTAGTGAAAAAATATTTATTTCCTGCCAGAAACAAGCAAAAATGTTAAGCATCCCTTAAAACTTTTTGCGCCGACGAAACATCTTGCTAACGCAAAAGGCAAACGTTTGGCATGGGCGATAGAAGGAAACAAGACACAAATGTTGGTTGTGCTGACGCTAAATAAATTGAAAAACGTTTGGCTATGCAACAGTTTTTAGGTAATTTTGCAAAAACAATAAAACAAAAACATCAGTTATGCAACCATTATTCATTGCTGGCCCTTGTGTTATAGAGAGCGCCGAGCTGCTTGCCAACGTGGCAACAACCATAAGCGACATAAACAAGCGGCTGGGTACCGACATTATATTTAAAGCCTCGTTTGACAAGGCCAACCGCACATCCATCCACTCGTTCCGCGGCCCTGGGCTGGAGAAGGGTCTTCAGATGCTTGCCGACATAAAGCAGCAGTTTGGTCTGAAAATTCTTACCGACATCCACGAGAGCTGTCAGGCCGAAGCCGTGGGACAGGTTGTTGACGTCATCCAGATTCCTGCCTTCCTCTGCCGCCAGACCGACCTGCTCGTGTCTGCCGCCAAGACAGGCTGCACGGTAAACATCAAGAAGGCGCAGTTTTTGAGCGGCAAGGACATGGTCTACCCCGTTGAGAAAGCCCGCGAGGCAGGTGCCAAGGACGTGTGGCTCACGGAGCGCGGCAACATGTATGGCTACAACAACCTGGTTGTCGACTTCCGCAACATTAGCGACATGCTCGAAATAACCCCTCGTGTTGTCATGGACTGCACCCACAGCGTGCAACGCCCGGGATCGGCACAGGGATCCACCGGCGGGGATCGCGAATTTGTACCGGCCATGGCCAAGGCGGCAAAGGCCTTCGGCGCCACCGGCTACTTTTTTGAGGTTCATCCCGATCCCGAAAAAGCCAAAAGCGACGGTCCCAATATGCTTTATCTAAAGGATCTCGGGCCTCTGCTAAGGGATATACTCTGAACCCCTGCTCAAAAGCATATGTTTTAGGTCGACTTATTCTCCTTTCCAAGCAAGGGTGAGCCCTACCGATCTACGATGAGATCTGCGGTGGTTTTCTCTTGCTTGCCGTTAATACGATTCACTTGGGAATCGATCTGGGCAAATCCTGCCCTTTTTATGTTCTGTGTAGCATTTACATGGGCATTAGCCTTAATCCGCTATAATGAAGACAGCTAAAATTTAAGGAAAGAGCTTTATGTCAGAGGGTAGTGTTAAATTACTTAATAATCCTTACGGACAGGTTACCTTCGATTTATTTCGAAAGGAGGATCAGGCCTTTGTTGATAAGAGCCTGGTGATTAAATACCTCGATAATTATGGAACAAGTAAATATCCTGTCCTTCTGCGTCCCCGCCGTTTTGGCAAATCTACCTTTATGCAGATGCTAAAGTGTTATTACGATATTTCCTATAAAGACAGATATGAGGATCTGTTTTCCGGGAGCAGAATTTATGAGGAGGATCTTCCTTCTCACAACAGCTATCATGTAATTGATTTTGATTTTTCTTCTGTATCTACAGGCGATCAAGATGTTCTTTTAAACAGCTTCGGAGTTGCATTAACTGATGGTATTGACGACTTTTGTCTCAGATATCCTGATTTTGCTTTTGATTACTCCGAATTAAATCTAAAAGATGCGGCAACGCTCTTTACTGAATTTACTAAGGCCTACAGAAAATTTGCAAAACAACAGACTCTATATGTATTGATCGATGAATATGACAAATTTGCAAATGAGGTGTTATCTAAGGATTTAAATTTATTCTTAAACATAACCAGTAAAGATGGTTTTCTAAAAAACTTTTACTCTGCTATAAAAAATCAGGCGAAGAATATCATAGCCAAGACCTTCATTACCGGAGTTTCCTCAGTCTCCCTCGATTCCCTAACCTCCGGTTTTAATATTGCACGTAATGTAACTGCTTTTGATTGCTTCAATGAATACGCCGGTTTTACCGAGGATGAGCTTGAGCTCCTTATTCCTAAACTTGTGGATGTAGCGCATTTAGGTGTAAATACCAAAGAAATCATAGCCAGAATGAAGCCTGTTTATGACGGCTACTGTTTTTCAAGAAAGGCTGAGAAGACCGTCTATAATTCATCCATGTGTCTTTACTATCTTGATGAAATGCGTCAGGCAGGAGAATTTTTAAATCCGGATGAGTACTTTGATCCTGCCTCGGATCAGGACGGTAGCAAGTTAAGCCAGTTATTTAGTCTAACTCAAAAGGAAACTGCAGAATTTATCATTGATACCTATCTGCAGGGAGGGCTGTTCTATATCAGCAAGCTCTCTGAAAACATCAACCTGAATCAGCTAAAAGAGTACAGCCGTGAGCAGCTTTTATCCATGTTTTACTACCTCGGCTATCTGACCATTGATAGGGAAAACTCATCTCCAAGTGAACTGGCTTTGAAGATCCCAAATCGTTTTATGTCCAAACTCTTTGCAAGATGTACGATAAACTTAAGCTTTAAAGACAATACTGAATTTGATGCTCCAAAACTAAATCTATCGGCATTAACGGCATGCAATGACGATATCTCCTCCTTTGCTAAGTCCTGTACAGAATTTTTAAGCAGGATCATGAACAATCAGGTTTTAAGCCACATGAATGAAATGGCCCTGAATCTGGCGCTGTTTGCAAAATTAGAGACCATGTCGGTTGTAAATACCTACGTAAAGATGCAGCAGTCTGTGCAGATCCCAAAAGAAGGAGAGAGGTTTCCTGATCTGGTAATAACAGTAAACAAGGGACATCCTGACGAGTGTATCTACATTATTGAGCTTAAATATCTTAAAAAGGCAGAAGCCAGAGATAAAAATAGCGAACGCACTTTAAAGAGCGTAATCAAAGCTGCCTCAGCTGAGCTTACAGCCTATAAATCAGCAATAGACTTTAAGGCAAAAAAAATAAAAGCCTATGCCATGGTCTTTGCAGGACCCGACTGTATTTACTGTCAGCAGTACTAGTCTTTATTGCGCAGACAGTTTCTTCGCAGGTGCTGGTTATATATGCTGAAGATCACCAACTCGGCAAGGAATGCGGAGATACAGCGAACACATACTTAAGCCTGAAGCCTCGATTTTTATGTATGATCTGATCACCTCAGCAAAGGCAATGTACAAAATCACCTACTGCATAATTTTTTTAACTTATATTACAAATAATTAGTCAGTAGCTTGGTCCTTTCGAGCACTTGTCTAAAAAAATTAAATTTTACTATTCATCAGATCTCTTTTAATTAACATTGTACTTTAACTGCGCTTTAATTCTTGTCTTGTATATAAGCACAACAAATAATAACCTACTGTTTAATAAAAAAGAAATTAACAATAAATGTATGTAAGATGAAAAGCACAAATGCTAAGAAGCTTATAGAACAGGTCTGATCTATTTTTATTTTTTTTGATATAGATCGCATAATTTTTTCCTGTTACGCGTATACAATAGCAATAGTTATATTTATTTCTGCTTATTTGGAGTTAATTATGATCTTACAGGGTAAGACTGCTCTTATTTCCGGCGGTAGCCGCGGCATTGGTTTTGCTATTGCAGAGCTTTTCTACAAAGAGGGTGCCAACGTATACATCATGTCACGTACTGCCGAGCAGCTGGCCGGTGCCGTTAAGAAGATCGGCAACGGCAGTGAAGAGCGCATTCACGGCATTCCCTGTGACGTAAGCTCCAAGA
>OJML01001662.1_pt1 | contig 11414 bp, 9 predicted proteins | sample 1597221 | NCBI WGS metagenome assembly OJML01 (sample SAMEA2452123, study PRJEB22498) | human gut metagenome | biome: human feces; feature: human gut; material: feces | place: Australia | collected 2012 | reverse complement strand
TTCCAGTTCTTGATGATGCTTCTCTCAATATACGAGTTAAAACTTGGTATTGAATTCATTGCACAATTTACAAAATTTTGTGCAAAGATACGGAAAATACTGCACACTACAAAAAATTATGTGCATTATTTTGAGTGTAAAGGCAAATTAATTGCAAAACTAGGAAAAAAGGATAAGTTTCATCCCATTATTACCATTTCGGCATGGCAATAATGGGATGAATGCTTATTCATATCTCATTGATTTGGCTGGATGGATATGTGAGATGAGGTAGCTTGGGGCTACGAGCATGAACACGCTGATGAGCAGGGTAGCTACATTCAGCGCCACGATGAAGAGCCAGTTGAACTCTACGGGCACCGTACTTACGTAGTAAGTCTGCGCATCGAGTTTTAGCACCCCTGTGAAATACTGCACTGCTAGAATTGCCAGGGCGATGATGTTGCCCAGCAGCATTCCCTTGCCGATGATGAATACGGCAAACCAGAGGAAGGTGTGGCGGATGGTGCGGTTGCGGGCACCCAAGGCCTTGAGTACGCCAATCATCGAGGTGCGTTCCAGGATGATGATGAGCAATCCGCTGATCATGGTTACGCCTGCCACGATGAGCATCAGGGCGAGGATGATCCACACGTTGAGGTCCATCAGTCCGAGCCACTGGAAGATGTTCGGATTCAAGTCCTTGATGGTGGCACTGCTGTAGGTTTCACCATAATGGTCTACGGTGCGGTTCACCTTATTTATAATATAGTCTTCCGTCTCGTTGAGTTTCTCGAAATCGTTCACCGTCAGTTCGGCTCCGCTGGTCTGGTCATCCATCCATCCGTTCAGTTTCACGGCGGTATAGAGGTCGGTGTAGACCATCGTCTCGTCGTATTTCTTCAGATTAGTCTGATAGATGCCCTGGATGGTGAAGCGTCGCATTCTCACTCCGTTGTCGTCGATGAAATAGGCGAAGATTCTTTCTCCGTTCTTCAGCTTCAGCTTGTCAGCCATCAGCTTGGAAATCAGGATTTTGTTGTGACTTGCCTTGTCATCAAACTTCGGGATGCTTCCCTCCACCATGTTCTGGTGGATGAAGGTGGAGTCAAACTCCGGTCCCACGCCCTTGAAGGCAACGCCCAGGAAGTCGCTATCGGTCTTGAGGATTCCTTCCTTCATGGCGAATCGCTGCACGTGTTTCACGCCCGGAATCTTGCGGAGCACGCCCATCATGGAGTCGTTCATCACCACGGGATACTGGTTCTGCTGCTGCAGGGTCATGAAATCCGCCACCTGTATGTGGCTTCCGAATCCCACCACCTTGTCGCGGATGGTATGCTTGAATCCCAGCACCACGCATACCGACATGATCATGATGGCAAGTCCGATGGCAACGCCAGCGGTGGCTATATGGATAGCAGGGCGAGAAACTTTACGTTTATCGCCCTGGTCGCTATACAATTTCTTTGCTATAAATAGAGGAAAGTTCATATCTTACAGTCCTTCGTCTTCAACTCTTCCCGGATAAGCCTCCAGTGCCTTGGCAAGCACTATCAATGCTCTGTTCAGGTCGTCTTTCTTCAACACGTATGCCATACGCACCTGGTTTCTTCCGGCTCCAGGAGTGGTGTAGAAACCGGAGGCTGGCGCCATCATCACGGTTTCGCCCTCGTAATCAAACTCTTCCAGGCACCAGCGGCAGAACTTATCTGAATCGTCGATAGGCAGTTTTGCCACGGTATAGAAGGCACCCATTGGAATTGGAGAATATACGCCTGGAATACGGTTGAGTCCGTCAATCAGGCACTTACGGCGCTCCACGTACTCATCGTATACATCGCGATAGTACTCCTCAGGCGCATCGAGCGAAGCCTCGGCTACAATCTGACCGATGAGTGGAGGAGAGAGACGTGCCTGGCAGAACTTCATCACCGCCTTGCGGATTTCTGCATTCTTGGTAATCAGGGCACCCACGCGGATACCGCACTCGCTGTAACGCTTAGACACGGAGTCGATGAGCACGGTGTTCTGCTCGATGCCTTCCAGGTGCATCGCACTGATGTATGGGCTGCCGGTGTAGATGTACTCACGGTAAACCTCGTCAGAGAAGAGGTAGAGGTCGTACTTCTTCACCAGGTCGCGAATCTGGTTCATCTCTCTGCGGGTATAGAGATAGCCGGTAGGGTTGTTCGGGTTACAGATCAGGATGGCACGGGTGCGCTCATTGATGAGTTCCTCAAACTTCTCCACCTTAGGCAGGGAGAAACCTTCCTCGATGGTAGTGGCGATGGTACGGATCTTGGCACCCGCCGAGATGGCGAACGCCATATAGTTAGCGTATGCTGGTTCTGGCACGATGATTTCATCTCCCGGGTTCAGACAGCTCATGAACGAGAAGAGCACGGCTTCAGAACCTCCCGATGTGATGATGATGTCATCGGCAGTAACATTGATATTGAATTTCTTGTAATAATCCACCAGCTTCTCACGATAACTGAGATAGCCCTGGCTTGGAGAATACTCCAGGATGGTGCGGTCGATGTGCTTGAGCGCATCGAGACCACATTGAGGAGTAGGGAGGTCTGGCTGACCGATATTGAGGTGATAGACCTTAACTCCACGTTTCTTTGCTGCGGCAGCCAGAGGAGCCAGCTTTCTGATGGGTGACTCAGGCATTTCGAGGCCGCGTACTGATATTTCAGGCATCTTTTAAAATTTCTATCTGTTAATTATCCATAGCGAGGGTTGCGTAATCGATTAAATCGAAATCCCAACTTTTCGCAATTCGCTTGCAAAGGTAAGCAATTTCATTGAAAAATCGTAATAGATTCGGTTAAAAAATCATTTTTTAGTAAAAAACTCTTTATTCTGTTGTTCTTCTGCATTCTTTTTTATAACTTTGCATCACAATTGTGCCTTTTTCCGGCTACCTTATATAATAAGGTAAGGGAGGACAAGGAAAGAAAATAAACGAAAATTAAAATAAATAAGAAAAGGAAAAGAAATTATGAGAAGTAGAACAAGCACTTGGTTTGAGACTAAAGTTAAATATCAGAAGACCATGGAAGATGGTTCAGAGAAGGTTGTATCTGAGGCTTACGTTGTGGATGCCTTGAGTTTCACCGAGGCTGAGAGTGCCATCATCGACGAGATGTCTGTTTACGTGAGTGGCGAGTTGAAGGTGAGCGGCATCGGCAAGGCTTGCTATGGCGAGATCTTCTTCAGCGACCTGGATGATGACGACAAGTGGTACAAGGCTAAGCTGCAGTTTATCACCATCGATGAGAAGACTGAGAAGGAGAAGCGCTCTAACGTGGTTTACCTGGTTCAGGCTAAGTCGTTGGCCCGTGCACTGCGCTATATCGACGAGGTGATGGGCAAGACCATGATTGATTATGACATCGTGGGTCTCAACGAGACCAAGCTGATGGATGTATTCGAGCACCACGCTCCTGGCGAGAAGAAGGAGGAGAAAAACGACGTTCCGGAATACGAGCAGGGCAAAGCTGAGTAAACAGATATCCTGAAGTCATACTTCCGGCAAGAGCAAATGGCTAAGGAATCATTTATTAATTATAAATTGTAAATTAATTATTAATTGAACTATGTATGATGTAAAAGGAAATCTTCATGAGGTGTTGGGCTGTTTGCCTGCCGGTGTCCGTCTGGTGGCCATCAGCAAGTTTCATCCTAACGAGTATATTGAGGCTGCTTACGCCGAAGGTCAGCGCATCTTCGGCGAGAGCCATGAGCAGGAGCTTTCCAAGAAGGTGGAGACCCTGCCTAAGGATATAGAGTGGCATTTCATAGGTCATCTTCAGACCAACAAGGTGAAGTACATCGCCCCTTATATCTCCATGATTGAGTCGGTGGATAGCTTGAAACTGATGAAGGAGATTAACAAGCAGGCGGCGAAGCACGACCGCGTGGTGAAGATTCTTCTGGAGCTTCATATTGCCGAGGAGGATACGAAGTCGGGATTGTCACTGGATGCCTGCCGCGAGCTTCTGGAAGCTGGCGAGTGGCGCGAGTTGCCTCATGTTCAGATTTGCGGCTTGATGATGATGGCATCGAATACGGATGATGAGCAGCAGATAGCCCGCGAGTTTGATGCTGCCGCCCGGTTCTTTGATGAGGTGAAACAGAAGTATTTCGCCGATTCTCCTGCCTTCTGCGAGCGCAGTTGGGGCATGAGTCACGACTATCACATTGCCGTCAAGCACGGCAGCACGATGGTTCGTGTGGGTACCACCATCTTCGGACCTAGGGTATATTAAGATTTAGGAAATATTTCCTAGGGTATAATAGATTTTTTAATGATATGACTTTTCTGTTCGGCACTGGCAGATATGAATCCGGCACTGGCGGATGCATATACGCCAGTGCCGAATGTGTATCCGCCAGTGGCGGATAGAATTTTTTCCCGTTTTCTAGAAAACCACTTTCTTTCCCTTGTTTGTTATATACAGATGGCCCTTCTTCGGGGTCTGCACGCTGCGACCTTCCAGGTCGAAGTATTTCGTTGGCTGGTTGTCTTCATCCATCGTGATGCCCTTGACGGCGGCATCGGCAGCGAAATCCTTCAGGTAGTCGAAGGTTACCATGCCGGTGGCTTCATCCTTCTTGATGTTGTAGAGAGGACGGGTGGTCAGGGTGCTCCAGTTGAACTTCACCTGGGTGAGACTGTTGATGTCCTTGCCGTCTTCGCCTGCGTTGTAGGCTGGGAACGGGTCGTTCTGAAGACTCAGGGTATATTCATCCCAGGTATGCTTGTAGGTGTTGTTGTCGCCACAGTTTGCCTGGTTGATAACGAGACCATCGGCAGGCACCACCATTACTCTTGACATGCCTTTTTCGTCGTTAGGAAAATCGCCCAGACTTACAGTGTTTTTGTCGGCATAGTCGATGCGCCATACCAGCATGCCATATCCCATAAGATACTTATACCAGCCCTCGTTTCGGATATTCTGGAGCAGCAGGAATTCGCCCTGGGCTCTCTCCTTCAAGTTGTTTCTGGTCTGGTCGCTCACACTGCCCGTTGTGTAGTTCGGATTGACGAAGAAGTTTTCATCGTTCACATCGGCATCAATCTTATAGGCCTTCGATGCCACATCGTATGGCTCCAGGGTTATCTGCGCAGCTTTCGTAGAACTTAGCGTGATAGGGTCTACCCATCCCATCATCATCTTCTCCCATGGGGTGTATGGGGTAGGGCGATAGCCATCATAGGTGTATTCGCCTGCATCCATCAGATCCCAGAATTCCGGACTCTGGTTGTCGGATGTATTGGCTGGGGATTGGGTTGGATAATGGTCTGGCAAGCCCAGGGTGTGCGAGAACTCGTGGCAGAAAAGTCCGATACCGTTAATCTGGTAGAGGCCATTCTTGGTATCTGATGGCTTGCCGTTCAGCTCGTTGTTGATGCCATAGCGTGAGAAATTCTTGCCATCGCACTTCAATATGCCTTGCTTCTTGCCGTATTCGTCGTAGCGGTAGAAAGTGGTGGTACCCGATTTTGGCCAGAGACAGTTGGCTTCGTTGCCCGAAATGCTCTCGGAATAGCCGGCGTAGATGATGTATACCAGGTCTACGACGCCATCGCCGTCAGAATCGTATTTCGAGAAATCCACCTTGCTGTCTATCTTGGCGCATGCCTCGCCCAACATCTGGTCGTTGCCCTGGTCGATGTCGCTGCTGTTTCTGTTTTTTCCGTAATAGGCGTAGTTCTCGCTCATGGTGACAGGACCTACCACATCAAACTGAGGGGTGAACTTTCCTTCGCTGCAGAACTTGAAGTATTCTCTTACAGATCCATAGTTGGTGTGTTTGGATTTCTGGGAATATACGGCTGCATCGGCCTCCGGAGCTGCTTCGCCCATCTCGGCGTTGAGATAGTGGTTGAAGGTAGCCACAGGGTTGCTGCTCTTGAATTTCAAATCAGGGAATTCAACGAGGATGACCAATGCCTTGGGACTGCCTGTATGAGGGAAATAACTGTTTCGAGGGTTGATGCCGCTGGCTCTGCTTGCCTGGTTTGCCTGAAATTCCTGATAAGTCTGATTAACCAGGTTGGCTTTGATTTGTCGTGCCTGCATCGCAGCGGAGTATTGTGCCTGAAGTTCCTCGATGGTTGTTTTTTCGTATTTTCCGCTGTCGTTGAGTTTCAGCGGAGTACCATCGGTGGTGATGTAATAGCAGAAGTTTTCATCGCCAAAGCGTGAAGCTGAGACGATGCTGCCGTCGGCGAGTTGAACCTGGCAGATGCCTGGTTGTGCCTTTGCCGCGAACATGGAAGTGGCTGACAGCAAGGCAAAAGCTAAGCTTAGTATTGTTCTTTTCATTGATTTTTTTGTTTATTCAAGTTGTTTTATTTGAAGCTTTTGCCCTTACAGGGCGACAAACTTGCGTCCATGATTACCCAGGGCGCTGCCCTGGGCTAGGAGCTTCTGCCCTTTCAGGGCGTGTGGAGCTCACTTGCGAAACTTGAGTTTGAATCTTTTTTATTCAAGTTGTTTTATTTAAAATAATATTGTCCCTTCTTCTGAGTCTGCTTTCCGAATTCGATGGCGTGATGCGGACAGTGGTGATAGCAGGTGAAGCAGGTGAGGCAATCCTTGTGGTGCAACCACTCGGGATATTCGCCGTGACCGCCCTTGATATCGCCCACGGGACAGACGTTGGCGCAGATGCCGCATTTCACACACTTGTCTTTCTCCACATGGAATCGCTTGTCGGTGATGAGCACGTTCTCGAAGAAACCGCCCACTACCTTGGTGAAGAACCATGGGATAGGCCCCTTTACCAATTGGCTTACGCCTTCCTTCCGGTCGAAAATCTCCTCGCAAATCACGGCAAGTTCCTGAGCCGATTTCGATTTCTTCCTGATTTCCTTCTCCTTAGGGTCCACATCCATAAAGGGAAGACCCACGTAGGATTCCGGCATAATGAGGGAGTAGGAGGAAGATACCTTCGTGATGCCCAGGGTTTGAAGCGACGGATTCTGAGAGATAACTTCGTTCAGGTTTTCGATGGTGAGGCCGATGCTGTCGCCCGTCGTACAAACGCAATAGGCGAAAGGCTGATTTCTGGCTGAGGCCGAATTTCCGGAAATATCCGATAAAGTCTGGCTTCCGGCAGCATCCGGTTCTTCCCTCTGAACCTTCATCTTTCCGATAAACTCCCTTACCAGTTTGGGAACCCTCCAGCCGTGTACGGGGAAAACGAATCCGAGCCGTTCATTCTCTTTCAGAATAAACGGCTCGGCTAGGGTATGGCTTGAATCATCAGCCCTCATGTAGGGAGCGATGGAAATCAAGTCTTCATGAGTAGCCGACGCCAGTTTTGACGCCGCCCACTTGGTATTTCCTGTTCCTGAGAAATAAAATATCATGCTTATTTCTTTTCATTCATCACACCCTCAATGTAGATGCGTGACATCTCCACATTGCCATTGGTGCGAATGGTGATACTCTTCTTGAAGTGGCCAGGGAACATGCCCTTGCCATTGTAGGTTACGCTGATCTGCCCCTTTTGGCCAGGAGCGATAGGCTGCTTGGTGTAAGAAGGCACCGTGCAACCGCAGCTGGCGATGGCCTGATTGATAACGAGAGGCTTGTTGCCCACGTTGGTGAAGGTGAATGTAGCCTTCTGAACTGGCGAAGTCTCCTCAAAGGTGCCAAAGTTGTGTACCACCTTCTCAAACTTGATCTCTGCCTGGGCAGAGGCGCTTGTTACCATGGCTACAAGCATGGTCAGAGCCAATATGATTCTTTTCATTTTATTTCCTTTCTTATCTTTAGATTTCTTTTATCTATTTGGATGCAAAATTACATATAAAGTTTAGTATATCGCCACTTTTTTACATTATTTATAAAATAAGTGGCGATATTTATTAATTAGCAACGAATTTTAGAGCTTGGCAAGGAACTGTCCCGTCAAACTCTCTCGGCAGGCTGCCACTTCTTCAGGAGTTCCCTCCACCACCAGGTTGCCGCCCTTGTCGCCGCCTTCAGGTCCCAGGTCGATGATGTAGTCGGCACATTTGATCACATCAAGGTTGTGCTCGATGACCACCAGCGAATGCCCCCTTTCTATCAGGGCATTGAAGGCGTGCAGCAGGCGCTTGATGTCGTGGAAGTGGAGACCCGTGGTTGGCTCGTCGAAGATGAAGAGCGTTGGTGCCTGCTCCTCCTTGCTGATGAAATAAGCCAGTTTCACGCGCTGGTTCTCGCCGCCCGAAAGCGTGCTCGAACTCTGTCCCAGTTTGATATAGCCCAGTCCCACATCCTGCAGCGGCTTCAGTCGGCTCACGATGGTGCGGCAGAAGTCGAAGTCGCCCTCATGGAGCTGGTTCTTCTCGTCGCTGAAGAACTCGATGGCCTCGTTCACGGTCATGTTGAGCACATCGTTGATGTTCTTTCCTGCCACGTGCACCTCCAGGATGTCGTGCTTGAACCGCTTGCCCTTGCATGCCTCGCAGGTCAGCGTCAGGTCGGCCATAAACTGCATCTCGATGGTTACGTATCCCGCACCCTTGCATTCCTCGCATCTTCCGCCCTCGGTGTTGAAGGAGAAGTACTGCGGCGTGAAGCCCATCTGCTTGGCGAGCGGCTGGTTGGCAAAGAGACTTCTGATGGCATCGTAAGCCTTCAGATAGGTGGCAGGGTTGCTGCGGGTGCTCTTGCCGATAGGGTTCTGATCTACGAACTCCACGTGCTTGATGGCGTCCACGTCGCCCTCCATCGATGTATATTCGCCCGGAGCATCAGCCACCAGGTCCAGCTTTCTGCGCATTGCCGGGTAGAGGATGCCCTTGATGAGCGAACTCTTTCCCGATCCTGATACGCCTGTTACCACGGTGAATACGTTGAGCGGAATCTTCACGTCGATGCCACGCAGATTGTTCATTCTGGCACCCTTGATTTCGATGAATCGGTTCCAGATGCGATGGCTCGATGGGCGGTCGATGGTTTCGTGGTGCGTGAGATACTGGATGGTGTGACTCTCGGGATATTTCTCCAGCAACGCCTGCTGCTCGGCAGGGTCGGTGGTGGAATATTCTGAATGCGGACCGGCATATACCAGTCGTCCGCCCAAGCGTCCGGCATCCGGACCGATGTCTATCAGATAGTCTGCAGCCCGCATAATCTCCTCGTCGTGCTCTACCACCACCACGGTGTTGCCCAGTTCCTGCAACTCTCGCAACACCTTGATCAGTCGGGCGGTGTCACGGCTATGGAGTCCGATGCTCGGCTCGTCCAGGATATACACGCTTCCCACCAGCGAAGAACCCAGGTTGGTGGTCAGGTTGATGCGCTGGCTTTCACCTCCCGAGAGGGTATTCGATAATCGGTTGAGCGTAAGATATCCCAGTCCCACATCCAGCAGGAATTGCAGGCGATGGGTAATCTCGGTGAGCAGGCGCTTGGCTATCTCCTTTTCGTTGTCCGATAGGTCCAGGTTTCTGAACCAGGCGCTGAGGTTCACGATTGACATATCCACCAGTTCGGTGATGCTCTTTCCGCCAATCTTCACGTAGTTCGCCTCCTTTCTGAGTCGGGTGCCGTGGCAGTCGGGGCACACGGTCTTGCCTCTGAATCGGCTCAGCATCACGCGGTATTGAATCTTATACTGGTTTTCCTTCACCATTCTGAAGAACTCGTCGATGCTCACGCGGTCGTGCGGTTCACGGTCTTTTTCCGATGGAAGTCCGTGCCAGAGCCAGTCCTTTTCCTGCTGCGTCAGCTCGTAGTACGGCTTGAAGATAGGGAATTTGTAAGGTTCCGCACGGCGGATGAATTCCTTGAGCCACATGCCCATCTTCTCGCCACGCCAGCACACCACGCAACCGTCGTAGAGGCTGAGCGAAGTGTTAGGAATCACGAGTTTCTCGTCGATGCCGATGACGCTTCCGAATCCCTCGCAGGTAGGGCAGGCGCCCAGCGGCGAATTGAAGGCAAACATATTGTCGGTAGGTTCCTCGAATTTCATGCCGTCGGCTTCAAATCGGGTGGAGAAGTCGTAGCAGATGTTGCTTGGCGGGAAGACGAGTCGACAGGCGCCGTCGCCCTCGTAGAAGGCGGTTTCGGCAGAGTCGAAGAGACGGCTGATATCATCCTTCTCGTCGCTTACCGATGCGCGGTCGATAACGAGATAGATTTCCCGGTTCTGCTCTTTCAGCATCTGGGTGAGTTTCTCGCCGGTTGCTTCGAGAAGCTCCTTGTCTCCAGCTTCCAGGAAATCTTCTATTCTGATGAATTCACCCTTCTGCATGATTCGGGCATAACCCTCCTGCATGTACATCTCCAGCTGCTCTCTGAGGGTGCGGTCTTCGATGACATGGATTGGGGCGAGGATTACGAACTTGGTGCCCTTGGAATACTGTTGGGTGCAGGTAAGGATATCCTCGGTGGTATGCCGTTTCACCTCCTGTCCGCTGATAGGCGAATAGGTTTTTCCGATGCGTGCGAAGAGCAGTCGCAGGTATTCGTAAATCTCCGTGCTGGTGCCCACGGTGGAGCGTGGGTTGCGGGCTATCACTTTCTGTTCGATGGCGATGGCTGGCGGCAATCCCTTGATGAAATCACACTCGGGCTTGGTCATTCTTCCCAAGAACTGACGGGCGTAGGACGACAGCGACTCCACGTAGCGGCGCTGGCCCTCGGCGTATAGGGTATCGAAAGCCAGAGAAGATTTTCCCGACCCGGAGACTCCCGTAATGGCAACAAATTTGCCCTGTGGAATCTTCACGTCGATATTCTTCAGGTTGTTGGCTCTCGCCCCTTTTATTTCTATATATTTATCTTTTGGCATTTTCTTTATTCTTCTTTTTTCCTTTCCTTTACTCGTGATGATAGGGTTCTCCTTTTATAATGGTGCAAGCGCGATAGAGGGCCTCGGTGAAGATGAGCCTCACCATCTGGTGGGAGAATGTCATCTTCGAGAGCGAGATTTTTTCGTTGGCGCGGTCGTACACTGCCTGCGAGAAGCCGTAGGGGCCGCCAATCACGAACACGAGTCTTCGGGCAGTGGCCTGCTTTCGCTCTATCCACTTGGCAAACTCGATGCTGCGGAACTCCTGTCCGTGCTCATCCATCAGCACCACGGTATCCGAAGGCTGAATCTGCTTCAGAATCAGTTCACCCTCCCGTTCCTTCTGCTGCTGTTCGCTGAGGCTTTTGGTATTCTTGAGCTCCGGGATGGTGGTGATGTTGAAGGGCATGTAGTGGGTGATGCGCTCGGCATAATCCTTGATGCCCGCCACGAAATGCTTGTTCACGGTCTTTCCGACCAATATCAATTCTGTCTTCATTTCCTTAACAGTAAACTATAAACTATAACTTCTAAGCTCTAAACTCTAAGCTCTAAGCTACTGAACTTTCGCAAGTTTTGTCCCACACGCCCTGAAAGGGCAGAAGCCCCTAGCCCAGGGC
>OJML01001661.1_pt1 | contig 11426 bp, 8 predicted proteins | sample 1597221 | NCBI WGS metagenome assembly OJML01 (sample SAMEA2452123, study PRJEB22498) | human gut metagenome | biome: human feces; feature: human gut; material: feces | place: Australia | collected 2012 | reverse complement strand
CTCCATTAGATAAATAGACTGTACGCTGAACAAAATTATTATGAGAACTTATATCCCACACCCCACACAGTTTTAACATACTGGGGATTCTTTATATCCGGTTCTATCTTTGACCTGAGATTTCTTATATGTACCATAACTACATTGTTAATATCGTATGCTTCTTCCTCGCTCCATAGTGTATTATATATATGCTCTGTAGAAAAAACATTACCTTTATTCTTCCATAGCAGCTCTAATATAGCGAATTCTTTTGGAGTAAGCCAAATCTCTTTTGAGTTAGCAAATACCCTGTGTGTTTCAAGATTCATGGATAAATCCATATATTCAAGAATACTGCTTGGCTTTCTTTCATTAAAATCATTGAATCTTCTAAGCTGTGCCTTAACTCTTGCAACAAGTTCAACCGGGTTAAAAGGCTTTGCAAGATAATCATCTGCCCCGGCACTCAAACCTATAACCTTATCCATATCCTGATCCTTTGCCGACAGCATTATAATGGGGATGTTGCTCTTTTTTCTTATCTCAAGGCATAACGCTATGCCATCCATATCCGACATCATAACATCCAGTATTGCAAGGTCTATCTGCATATCATCAAGACACTTTAATGCCTCCTGTCCGTCTGCTGCCTTATACACCTTAAAACCTTCATTCTTTAGATATATTCCAACCAGTTCTCTTATATCTTCCTCATCATCAACCACAAGAATAGCTGCCATATTAGTTTGCCACCTCCATGTACTTATTGCTCTAACTTCATCTTATTTCTTGGTCCTGGTTCTGATTGCACTTCTTCAGCTTTATGCTTATCGTAAACAATCCATTATCATAATCTGCCAGTACACTGCCACCTAATCCCTCTACTGTTTCTTTTACAATAGAAAGACCTAAGCCATTGCCTGATATGCTTGAATTTCTTGCATGGTCAGCTCTGTAAAACTTATCAAATATTCTTTCGCAATCTGACTTTTTTATACAGTCTGTCATATTCGATACTTTTATAAGTATATTATCATTCTCCTCAAGAAGTGTTACTATAATATCCGTATTCTTCCTTGAATACTTTATGGAATTCATAAGAATGTTATCAAACACCTCTCTCATCTGTTCTATCTCAACTTCAGCATATACTGGCTTTTCTGTTATATCTGCCACAAAATTCCGCTCCTGCTTAAGTGCTATTCCTTCAAACTCTGACACATCCTGCTTAAGCATCATAGCTATATTACATTTTTCTTTATTAGCTTTACTGCTTTCTATATCATTGCTGCTGTCATTACCATATGGCTTTTCATTTCTTGCAAGTATGAATATCTTATGTATCATTCCATTAATCTTTTCAACCTGCTGGAACGCCTTTTTTATGTATGTATCACGTTCTTCAGCACTATCGTATTTATGGCTTATAACAACATCAAGATATCCTGTTATTATTGTCATTGGCGTTTTTATATCATGTGAAAGATTCGTGATAAGCTCCATATTCTTTCTGTCATTTTCACGTTCCTCTTTCATCATTCTTCCTATACTATGCTGCATATTATCTATACTATACGCTATATTGGTAATTTCATCACGTCCCCTTTTATCAATCTGCGTATCAAGATTCCCCTTTGATATCATATTGACAACATCTGAAAGATATCTTATATAATCTATCCTTTTCTTTGTCATAAGAATAGCACATATTATAAATATAACAGTTCCAAGACATATACATGCAGCCTTAAGCTTGATATCTGCATACAGATATTCTGGTGTAACCTTAGTTTCAAATATTATATAATATAAAGTCTTTTTTATGCTTTTCGTGTATACAAATGAATACTCCGGACTACAATCATCATAAGAATTAACTACAAGTGCATCTATATCAACATATACTTTTTTACTTCTATAATCATCACTATTGTCATCTGGATTTTTTCTCCATAACACAAGACCATTTCTGTTCGTTATGGTTATATTCATATTGTTGACCTCTTCTGTTGCAAACGGAAGCCTGTCATTTAACAGCAGGTACTTCATGGCATCTCCCAGATTCTTGTCATCATCAAGTTCATTGGCACTTATCTCATCCATAGCATTGCTAAGGGCACTGTCAAGCTCTCTTACCATTCCCATAACCTGAATATCATATTTTCTTTTATAATCAGAACAGTCTTCTGTTACATCTACTAGCACTCCATAATGTCTGCATACTATAAATACTCCCAGTGAAGTTAAAACAGCGATAGTAAAAGCTGTCACAATTACTACCGCAAGTTCTTTATATATTCCTATTTTTTTACCGGCGCAAGTATTATATTCATTCATACTATTCCTCATTTCCTACATAACCCATATGCACCTGACATAAGCACTTTTTTACCAGTAACCTAGCTCTAAGCCTTTCTCATACACCCCATAACCTATGGCATAGTATCCATATGAATTAAGATGTGTATAATCATACTTTATCGTTTCAGGAACTCTTCCCTGTGAAAGATCTTCCTCATCCATCTGTGTTGGTTCTAAGCCTGCTATATTAAGTGCGTTTTCAAGCAGATAAGTTCTCATATTGATAAAATGTTCTCCAAAGGCTTCCCTGAGTGCTGCCTCCCACATAGAATCATCAGTTCCTATCTCCTGGCTGCTCGTATAATTCGCGCTATCAACTGACTCCTCAGGATTATCCGTATCACCGATTATAATATAGCATTCTGTACCAGAATTCGCAATCATTGCCTTATATTGTTCTATAAGTTCATCATAATCATTCCAGCCCCCATTGCTGCCCATCTGTATAACAAGCACATCTCCTGATATATCATGTGCTGCCTTTGTTATAATCTGTGAACCCTTCTTTAATTTAACGCTCTTATCCACGGCATTATCATATATACTTATATATATCCTGCTATTATCATATTCCAGCTTAAAAGGTATATCGTTAATATAAACAACATTCTCTGGCTGCTGATTATCCGTCTCATATCCGTTAAAATTCTCTAATATAACTGGGTTTCCTGATTCATCCACTATACTTATCTGTGTGCGTTTTCCCGGTTTAACGGTAACCTGCTTTCCTACATACATCTTTATTCCTCCCTGTCGGAGTGCTATCTCGTAGGATGTTTCTCCACATACACCAAGATTGTATACATCCATTCCTGTGTAGTATCTAAGTGTATCCGGATAATTCCAGTTTGAAGCATCTATAATCCCAGCTTCACTCTTTATATATGTATTCTCCTGTCCACCAAGTCCATATGTTATTGAATCTCCCCAGCAGGCTATCTTTTTATCATTAATGTTATTATTATTGTTATCCGAATCTCTTCCATCACATGCCAGATTAACATTTTCATTGTTTTCTGAGCCATTCACATTATCCACACTCGTGCATAGCGAATCATCACAATCAAGGTTACTATTCACATTTTTACTTACTATAACTGCTTTATGTTTTGCTACTATATTATCTGATGCAACACTTACAACTAATATCAATGCTGCACATATACCAAATATAATTAATCCATACATAACATCTTTTATCCAGCCTCTTACATGCATAGACAGCCGCCTCCTTATCTATGTGTCCATCTGCCACTTAATACATGCTTTAAACACGTCTTATATTTATGATATCTTTCGTTTATTATGTTATAAATATAAAACCAAATGATGTATATGTATTTATAATATTTCTTTAGTTTTCTTAAGACTTTTACCAGTAATTAACTGAATTCTCAACAAGCTTACTTCCCTGATATCTTAACTTAACCGTAAAAAATCTTTTTTCGTCTTCTAATATCAGCTTAAGGAATACCGCATCACCTTCCCATGTCGGAAGCTCTGGCACCTTCTTTTTATCTATCCACATAAGCTCCCCCTCATCACATTCACATACATTTCCTGTGAATCCATCTGCCGTAAACAGGCACATAAGTTCAGGCTCACACTCATCACTTATAAATGTAATAAGTCCTCTGAACTTGTATGATGTTAATGTAAGTCCGGTTTCCTCTTTAACTTCACGCAGCAGGCATTCCTCAGGTGTTTCACCATCATACGCATGTCCGCCTACGCCTATCCACTTTCCCTTATTAATATCCTTTTCCTTCTTTGTGCGATGTAACATAAGATAACATCGGTCTTTCTCTATATAACATAATGTTGTCATCTGCATGATATGGCTAACTCCTTTATAATACGTTCTGGTATAACACTGCTACTGCTTTCGTACGTTTACGATAAGGATTCCTATACTTACAAGAATAAGTGCTATAAGTGCATTTATTCCAAGCTCGCTGCTTCCCTCTCCTAACCACCATGCTGAAAGAAGCACACCAAATACAGGATTGGTAAATCCGAATATAGCTACCTTGGATACAGGGTTGTGCTTAAGCAGTATTCCCCAGAGAGAATATGCCACTGCTGATATACAAGCAAGATAAAGCAGCATAAGTACAGCGCTTAATGATATATGATTAATTCTGCCACCCATGATAAGTCCAACAATCACCATAACTATGCCACCAAATATAAACTGATAGCCACTAAGCATTACCGGGTTATCATTCTTTGAATAATTCTTCATAAGACATGATGATACCGCATATGATATTGCACATAAAAACAGGCTTCCATCTCCCATAAGGCTGAGATTCATATCTATGGACTTACCATTCATGCTTACTATAATTACACCTGCAAAGCCTATTACACAGCCTGCAAGCTTCTTAAAATCAAGCTTTTCCTGATGAAATACAAGACCTGCAAGCAAAATTACAAAAAATGTGTTTGAACCATTTATAATAGATGCCTTTACACCGCTATTATGTGCAAGTCCGATATAAAAGAATATATACTGGAGTATTGTCTGGAATAATGCAAGCTTTGCTATGCTGGGAACTGATGATTTAGTTGGCACTAACATTTTTCTATTAAGCGCACTTCCTATAAGAATAGTAAGTATTCCTGCCAATATAAAACGTGTACCTGCAAATAATATCTGTGTCCATGTTTCACTTGATGGTATCTTAAATAACGCATACCCTAACTTAATACAAGGTGATGCACTTCCCCAAAGAAATGTACATACAAGTGCGAGTGCACATACAACCCAGGTTTTCTGAAGAAAATCTTTTCTGTTCTCTTCTTTAGCTATTGTTTTTGTTTTGTTCGTTAATTGTTCTTTTGTGTTCATTATTACTCTCTTTCTCCCTGATGTTATTTAATATCGAGTGAATTTAAATGATGTTACAATTCACTCTAGACACTCTTAGCATATAAAGGTGCAAATGCTTTAATATATGCTAAAACAGATATCTTGCCCACAAAACAAAATTCTTTATGAGCTTCATCTGACGCTCTCTATATGATGACAACTCTACCGGCTTTACATTATATGGATTATCATAGCTTCCATCTTTATCAGCCTTTCTTGCTACCCTTTCATAACCCTCCATTGACTGATTCAACTCTCTGTTAATATCCTTGCTATCTATCACAAGCATAAGCTCTGTATCCAGATAAGCACTTCTCATGTCCATATTAAAGGAACCGATTACAGACAGATCATCGTCAATCAGAATACTTTTTCCGTGGTATGAATAACCGCCTTCATATTCCCATACATCAATCCCTGTACCAAGTATCCTGTTCTTATTAACATAATAATCTGCAGAACCAAATGGATTGCCATTGTTAGCAACTGAATTCGTCATAAGTGATACATCATCAACTGAGTCGCAAACCGACTTCAGTCCTTCATACATATAATCGTTGCATATAATATAAGGTGTATGCAGCTTAACTCTGCTGTCAGCCTTCTTCATAAGTTCAACAAGCTGATACCACACATATGGTTTCTTTGATGAATATTCTATGGGATTACTCATAAGTGCTACATTATTCACTTCATAAGCATCCTTAAACATATCCTTATAAACACTTTCCCCAAGGCCTTTATAAATACCATTATCTACATTGTCTGCACAATAGTCTGCATATAATGAATGAAGTTCTTCCCTGGCTGCTGCCACTTTCTTCTTAGCTGCCAGCTTATTTTTCTTATCTGTGATTCTGGAACTGTCCAACGAATTATTATCTGAATATGTATTCCCTACACAATAATTATATTCATTATTCTCTGATATTGTAAAATATGTGTCTGTATCTGTAATCGCATTTACCCCATTGATAAAAGCCTTACTTTCTTTATAATTCCACACTTTTCCAAAATACGATAGAATATCGTTAACAGAACTATTCTCATCTGGATTCTCACAATACACCAACGCATCTCTGTCATAATTCTTATATGGCGAGCTGCTTCCTAAAAAATATGAAAATGTGTTTCTTCCACCTATTATATAACTGCTTCTATCAGCTATAAGATACTTATCATGAAGTCTTCCCATAGATTTCCATGGTGCAAACGGATTGACCTTATTATATATCTTAATACTTGTTCCTTCTCCTGCTGCCAACGCTTCAAAATAAGGATTACCATTCATACGAAGAAATCCAGATACTCCATCAACTATTACATTTACCGATACTCCACGTTCTGAAGCATCTAGAAGCGCACCAAGAATAAGCTTTCCACTATCATCTGCCCTGAAATCAAAGGTTGATAATATAATCTCATCCCTAGCGTTGCTTATCAGCTTAATACGCTCAAGCAGTGCATCTCCATTATCTTCTATAACTTCCGCCATTTCCGGCTCTGTTCTTGTCTTCCATATATTATCAACAGACAGCTCTTCTTTGTCCTCTTTTGTCAATACTGGCTGTTTATGATATGTAATAAGTGCACAGCCAACTATGGCAAGCACAATAATAAGTAGTATAGCAAGTATTATTAAGAATACTTTTATCACTTTCTTTAATCTATTTATACGCATATACTTTTTCCCTTTTTAAATATATAATCATCTGGAACTATATCTTATTGTATAAGTTGCAAAATGTGCAATATCTTGTATTCTATCAGTATATACTGTTTATTGCAAGATTAGTTGTGATTTCTTTATATATTCTTTATGTGTTTTATTTTTTTATTCTGATGCAATCTCAATGATTCATAGCAACTATTAATTAACCTCGACAGCTGTATGTCGATTTCAATACATCTAATGTTACCATTCAACGATAAGACATATACATTAATTATGCGTAATAATAAATTTCAATACATATAATGTTACTATTCAACAAGATAATAGACAGTTTGCAAATGGTACTTATTCATTTCAATACATCTAATGTTACTATTCAACAACATCATGAGACTATGGGTTATGATTCTGAATATATTTCAATACATCTAATGTTACTATTCAACGTGAACTGGTGTGACGCCACATTTCGGCGTATGCATTTCAATACATCTAATGTTACTATTCAACGTCACGAACGCAGAAATCTACGCAGTGAAAGTGATATTTCAATACATCTAATGTTACTATTCAACAGAACGTGGACGATCTGACAAATTACAGACTGATATTTCAATACATCTAATGTTACTATTCAACATGGAGCAGGAGCTTGCTTTCAGAACGCTTGAAAGATTTCAATACATCTAATGTTACTATTCAACCAGCAGCAGGGGCGCGAGGTAGAGTATAAAGCATTATTTCAATACATCTAATGTTACTATTCAACATTCCAATAGTCACTTTCTCCACTTAACAATTCTGATTTCAATACATCTAATGTTACTATTCAACGTAAAACATATCAAGGCAAGCATGAAGCTATTTTATTTCAATACATCTAATGTTACTATTCAACTAATACTTACCATCACATTCTTCTGCCCATTCAAGATTTCAATACATCTAATGTTACTATTCAACCAACATTGCATTGAAGCTGTAAGATTTCATTTTCATTTCAATACATCTAATGTTACTATTCAACCTCCTGATTATATCTCAGAAAAAATTATGAAAGAGAATTTCAATACATCTAATGTTACTATTCAACATATCTAATAACTTTCTAACAGCGGCTTGTGTTCCTATTTCAATACATCTAATGTTACTATTCAACACAATTTTATTTTTTGCCGCGTTGGTGCGGTTTTTAATTTCAATACATCTAATGTTACTATTCAACTCAGAAAGTCAGATAAAATATCTCAATTCAATTTTATTTCAATACATCTAATGTTACTATTCAACAAGTTTATAGCGCGAGTGGCGACAATACTAGAGTGATTTCAATACATCTAATGTTACTATTCAACTTCTCATATGTTCCTGCACCCGTATTCGCATACACCATTTCAATACATCTAATGTTACTATTCAACTGTGAATATGCTGCATATTCGCCATGTTTTTCTGAAATTTCAATACATCTAATGTTACTATTCAACTTGGAAATCCCAATAATGTTTTTTCAGATAAAAGTATTTCAATACATCTAATGTTACTATTCAACTATCTACGCAAGTCATAGCTGGCTTGACGATTATAATTTCAATACATCTAATGTTACTATTCAACGTTACCACTGATGGAGATGTAAGAGATGGACCTCTATTTCAATACATCTAATGTTACTATTCAACTTTGTTTCATCTTAACTTATATTTAACAACCAGGAAATTTCAATACATCTAATGTTACTATTCAACTAAACCTAAGGGGCAATACATTTATATTAATAATAGATTTCAATACATCTAATGTTACTATTCAACCGTTAATGTCTAATATTAACGGCATAACATTAGTATTTCAATACATCTAATGTTACTATTCAACAATACGGCAAGGGAAAAGCTTGTGCAGTTAAAAGAATTTCAATACATCTAATGTTACTATTCAACAACGCATTACAGTCACAGCTTGCTAACTGTTGCTGATTTCAATACATCTAATGTTACTATTCAACATTTGTCATATTAACTATGCTGTTAGAATCAGTACTATTTCAATACATCTAATGTTACTATTCAACAGTTAGGACTTCTAAAAGTCATCTTATTAGCTATATTTCAATACATCTAATGTTACTATTCAACTACATCCTCATTCCAACTGTCAGTAATATCTTCCAATTTCAATACATCTAATGTTACTATTCAACTTTTTAGTTCGTCATTGACAGAACCAAATAAAGCGGATTTCAATACATCTAATGTTACTATTCAACAAATAGCTATAATCTGGATAAACTATTTTAATTGGATTTCAATACATCTAATGTTACTATTCAACATACGTGAAGTCTGTATTAATAGTGCCGCTTTTTCATTTCAATACATCTAATGTTACTATTCAACCAATATAGACAGTTGCGAAAATGAGGTTTTAGCTTTATTTCAATACATCTAATGTTACTATTCAACCTAATACTACAAACACTACGGCGACAGGGAAAAAATTTCAATACATCTAATGTTACTATTCAACTGTGACAGTTGCTGTAAGCTGTAAGCTTAATCCAGCATTTCAATACATCTAATGTTACTATTCAACATAATTTTAATAGGGTTGGAAACATTTCCAAACAGATTTCAATACATCTAATGTTACTATTCAACACGCAAGTCAAGGTTTATAATAAACCGATTGAATTATTTCAATACATCTAATGTTACTATTCAACCTGTCTGTTCAACTTTACTAGATAAATAAGCAGTTATTTCAATACATCTAATGTTACTATTCAACCCGCCGACAATTTTCGTAGTGCATTAAATACATCATATTTCAATACATCTAATGTTACTATTCAACCGTTTTCATCTGCGGTCTATTCTGGTGGGCGTTCTGAATTTCAATACATCTAATGTTACTATTCAACAACTATTTCTGTAAGTTCTTGTTTTCCTATTTTATTTCAATACATCTAATGTTACTATTCAACTGATGGTGTTAATCTGGACGGCTTGAAAGAAGTGTTATTTCAATACATCTAATGTTACTATTCAACCAAGCTGTGTCAATGGATAAGTGACCTCTGAATACGATTTCAATACATCTAATGTTACTATTCAACCAATTCCATAATTCCCACCACCACTATTTAATATATTTCAATACATCTAATGTTACTATTCAACGGATTATGGCAAGATGTACTATACAGAGCCGATGTCATTTCAATACATCTAATGTTACTATTCAACTAATTTCAACTGTATTTAAGGAATCATCTTCATCATATTTCAATACATCTAATGTTACTATTCAACCTAATCCTTCCGGCTTTATATTGGCAATCGTGTTATTTCAATACATCTAATGTTACTATTCAACTTAATAGCCTGCTGTATGCCATAGCCAGTCTGCAATTTCAATACATCTAATGTTACTATTCAACAAACTTGAAGAAACTGCTTTACAATTTCAATCTATATTTCAATACATCTAATGTTACTATTCAACAGCGACATTATTAAAATTATGCAATTATTAAAATGATTTCAATACATCTAATGTTACTATTCAACCTTCACATAAATCCTTAATCATATCCACAGCTTCATTTCAATACATCTAATGTTACTATTCAACTAAATTGTGTGTGTATTTCTATCAGTTACACCTAAGCATTTCAATACATCTAATGTTACTATTCAACTAAATGAATAATTGTTAGATGAACTAATAAGGTGATTTCAATACATCTAATGTTACTATTCAACTGTTATAATCAAGTAGACTTGCTTTCATTACTTTAATTTCAATACATCTAATGTTACTATTCAACGTTATGCAAAGTTGTTGAATACTTAAATAATGTTATATTTCAATACATCTAATGTTACTATTCAACCAACGATTTTAAGCCATCTATTTTACAGCCAATTCCACTATACTCACTATATTAGTACATTCTCATAAATTTTACCAGCCAACTCAATAATTATTTAAATTTATATTTATTATTTGTTTAACCCACATATTTACAGGCTTTGTTAATATCTACACTAATAAACCAGCTGGTAATTTATTTAATTATTATATGATTAAATCTTCTCCTGTCAGCTCACCGCCATTTCCTAACACTTCTTCCCCAAACACACTGTTATTCTTAAGCTTGACAATACAGATAAAATCCTCATCCTCATTTATAACCTTTTTTAATTCTGCCCTCAGTGATATAAAGCGTGATGGTGTCATATCACCTCTGAATACTGACTTTTGATAATGTGATAAATATTTTTTACATATCTTAAAGATATGCGACCATCTCTTTTGTCCGTTTTCGTCTTTGCTTATATCATATACTAAAACTACATACATATTTTACCTCTGTCATCATTCTTCTATAAGACACAAAAATTTTTATATACCAAAATCACATACATATTTTACCACCATATTCTAAACCCTTCGTATTCTTTTTCTCCTATCAAATGTTTTATGAGCTTATATGCTTCCAACCGAATTAAATATTGATAAGAGATT
>OJML01001655.1_pt1 | contig 11440 bp, 7 predicted proteins | sample 1597221 | NCBI WGS metagenome assembly OJML01 (sample SAMEA2452123, study PRJEB22498) | human gut metagenome | biome: human feces; feature: human gut; material: feces | place: Australia | collected 2012 | reverse complement strand
ATTATATCACAAGACACCATTTGCCAGGTCACCTGTGCAAACCAAGGCTTTAAAATAAAAACATCGACCTATCAATTGAGGTCGGTGTTTTCTTTTTGATTCATATTCTTTGGAAGAAGGATGTTAAGAACGTATATATTGTTATCCTTTATTGATATTTCACAGTCTCCAGAATAACTATCGACGATTCCTTTGATGGATTTAGTACCAAAGCCGTGATACATGGAATCTCCTTTGGTAGTTTGTGGAAGTCCATCTTTGAAGTTTAATGTTCCTTTGAATGGATTGACTTCATGAATTAATATCATTCCCATACTTTCTCTAACAACTAAAGAAATCTCACGCTGATCTTTAGGAAGTTCTTTTACAGCATCGATTGCGTTATCCATGATATTCATGAATAGAGAGTAGCAATCCGATTGTTTCATATTTGATAAGACTGAACCATCGGCTATTATAGATAGGTTTATGTTTTCTTTTTGAACTATTAAAGTTCTTTCAGCTATGACTAAATCTAAGATATCGTTTCCAGTTTTTATGCTATTACCAAATGCTGCGATTCTTTGATTCAATTCATCTACCTTGTCTTTAGAAATCAATAAAGTGCTTTCGTTTAATTCGTGCTTTAAATCATGAGCCAATATTTTCATATAGTCCATGTTCTCCTTAGAGATTTCTAATTGTTTCTTTTCTGATTCCCATATAGTTTTCATTTGAATATATGCTTCTGATATTTCTTTGCTCTTAAGCATTTCAAATTCGATGAACAACGTTAAGAAACAACATACCATATCGAACAAACAACCTACAATAAATAAAGTTAGGTTGCTAACTTTTACAAAGCTTTCATAAATCAAATTTAATATAGCAGTGCAAATAATCAAGATTATAGAGATAATCAATAATCTTGAATCTTCTATTATGAGTGTTTCATTCTTATGAATCTTCTTACCAAACATATTGTAAAAGATAGGAAGAGAAATAATCACAAATGAAGCGTATATTCCATATATTCCATAATTGTTATCTACAAAGCTCGGGATTCCTTTTTCTATACTACCGATGACGATTTGAATTAACTTATAGGTGAAATGCTGCATTGCGTATCCAGCTGTTCCTAAAAACATTGCGGCCTGGATATTGACTTTGAAGCAAGCCATCAAAGATCCTATCAATCCAAAGAAAGCGATGAAGAAGAATAAGATAGAGAAGATTATAGAAGTGACTGAATTGAAATAAGGAATGAGGCTCCAAGAATAGGCAAATCCAATAAAACAACTTAAACATAAAACTAACCACAGCCAAAAATGATTTCTTCTCCTTAGTTTGAAAACATAGACAGAAGTAGCTAATAATAATTCTCCGACAAAGGCGATTAGGGACCAAGCACCTTTGTTTGGAATTATTTCATCTGCTCCTTGGGTAAATAAAATTTGAGTAAATTCAATCATTTTCCACTGAAACCTGCCCAATGAGCCAAGCTAGTCATAAATGATTTTCTTCTAGGATGGCTTATTTGTAATGAATCTCCATTTGTCATCGATATATCCATTCCTTGGACATTCTTTATCTTCGCAAAATTGACTAAAGCTGAATTAGAGCAACGAATGAATCCATAAGGAGCGAGTTTCTCTTCATATTCGCTAAGTACTCCCCACACATAGATAGTGCCTTTCTCTGTATGAAATCCTAAAGAGTGACCGAAAACATCTATGTATAAGATATCTTTTGGATTCAACATCTCTAATCCATTCTTTGTTTTGACCATAAAGAGTGGACTTCTCTCATCTAATACTCTCATAGCTCTATCTAGTCTAAAAGACAATGAATCATAGTTATAGGGCTTTATTATGAAATCCAAAGCATTAACTTGATATCCTTTGACTGCAAACTGAGCCATTTTAGTAGTGAATATTATTATTACATCCCTATCCAACGATCTTAACTTTTGAGCTGTTTCCATACCATTGGAGTCTTTTAATTCGATATCCATCAAGACGATATCTGTGTCAGTTTTATAATTGCTTATAAAATCATTTCCATTGACGAATCTAGTGATATGAAATTCTCTATCTTTTTTAGAAAAATAGGTGGAGAGCATAGGAACTAATGAATTGTATTCGTAGTCTTCATCTTCTACAGCTACGATATTAATTATTTGTTCTTTTTCTGTTTTCTTTTCATCCATTTTATAGCTAGCCTCCCACTATGTTTAAAATTGCCTTTATTTTAATGTTTATAGAAAAATGAAACAACCTAATAAAAAGAAACCCAAATGAATAAGATTAAGAAACCAAAAGAAAAACAATCTAATTTTTAAATAAAAACAATATTCATGCTTATAATAAGTCTTTGTTGTATTAACAAAAGGAGATCTTAAATGAATAAAGAATTAACATTAGAAGATGTCAAAGGATTTGAGAAAGATTTCGACAAGAATGGTAGTTTGAAGATTAGCAAGAATGCTGTCATGAGAAATGGAGTGTTCAACGCTGCATTCGATAGTGAAGAGACAAGAAACGTACCTTTCACTTTCTCAAATGAAGTAAAAGATATCGGTTCTATTACTAACCAAAAGCAATCTGGACGTTGCTGGATGTTCTCTGGATTGAATGTTCTTAGAATCCAAGCTATGAAGAAACTTCATGTAAAGGATTTGGAATTGTCCGAATCATACTTGATGTTCTGGGACAAGTTGGAGAAGTCTAACTATCAATTGGAATGTGTCCTAGATACTTTAGATGAGCCTGACAATTCAAGAGTCTTCGATACAGTCATCATATCCGGTGGACAACAAGATGGCGGATTCTGGGCATTCTTCACCGCTTTGGTAAAGAAGTATGGTGTATGTCCTAAGAGTGTAATGCCCGAGACAATTCCTTCATCTGCCTCAAATGAAATGGATGTCGTGTTGAACTATAAGCTCGCTCAATTCTCATCCAAGCTTCGCGCCGATCATAGAGCTGGAGTTTCATTGGATGATCTTCGTAAAGAAAAGGGAGCAATGCTTTCTGAAATCTACAAAGTACTCACAATCTGCTTAGGAAAGCCTGTAGATACTTTCACATATGAGTGGAAAGCAACTCCTGAGCCTAAGAAGGATGAGGAGAAGAAAGATGTTGAGAAGAAGGAAGAGCCCAAGGAAAAATGGGAATCCTTCACTGGAACTCCTAAGGAATTCTATGACAAGTTCATCGGACTAGATTTAGATGAATACATCGTTTTAACCCATGCACCTGCTCGTGGATTTGAAGAAGGAAAGAACTATGCAGTGGAATATGCATTGAATGTAGTAGGAACTCCTCTCCACAGCTTTGTCACAGTTTCATTGGAAACATTGAAGAAGGCAGCTATCGATTCTATTAAGGATGACCAAGCTATGTGGTTTGATTGTGATGTCACCGCCTTATCTATGCGTAAGGAAGGATTCTTGGATGACAAGGTTCTCGATCTCACTGATTTGTTCCAATCTGACTTTGAGTTTGATAAGGGCGAGTCTTTGATTTTCAGAAACACTGCTGCTAACCACGCTATGACTTTGGTCGGTGTCAACCTCGTAGATGGCAAGCCTAACCGTTGGAAGGTTGAAAACTCTTGGGGTAAGGATGTCGGTGATGGTGGAATCTTCGTCATGTCTGATTCTTGGTTCGACAAATTCGTCTATGGATTGGTCGTCAACAAGAAGTATTTACCTAAGGAAGTCGTCGAAGCTTCTAAGCAAGAACCTATCATGCTTCCTGCATGGTCTGTTGTTTCTAAGATTAAGTAATCTATCTAGAATAAATAATCCTGTCACTTGATAGTGACAGGATTTTTTATTTTATGAATTTTGAAATTAGAACAAAGGAACGTATTTTTGCATTTCTTCTTCAAATTTCTTGTCGGCTTCTTTTTGCTTATTAGTATTTCGTCTTTTCAGCATGTTGTCTGGAATACAAATTTGAATTTCTTTCTTTTTAGCATAGCTGAATAATTTCTTTGTTTCCTCATCATCGCTATTGGTGGTGAAAGCATAGATTATCTTTAAATTCTTAAGATGGTCTACAGCATATTTTAAAGCTTTGTTGAACAGTCTTAAAGTTTGAATAGAATTCATTACTCCGACAATGCTCATGGCTATTGATTTTGTATTTTCTATTCCGTTAAGCATAAATGGAAAATAAGATTCATCGACATAAGTCAAATTAGGAATAACTGTTATTCCACATTCATATTTCAACCACAATCCTACTATTCTAGATTTATACATTCTATATATATTCTCAGCTTTAGGAAAGTTTTGACCGATGCTATAGTCGGGATCTATTGCAATCTTTATATCTTTGAATCTCTTTTTATATTGTTTTAATAATGACTTTTTGTTGTAGAAAATAGCATTGTAAAGTCCGTTTAATCCATCGTATGTTTTATCGTATTGGTAGAAACAAAGAGCAGTGTTTTCGTGCTTTGAATACTCACTTGGTCTTGAATACATGGCTAGGTAATCGATGTTAGGAGTTGAATCACAAAAGAGGTTTGGAAAATCATATTCACCGCTATACCCTTCGATATTGGTCAAGGTCATAGTATTCATATTGAGGAGATTTACCATATTTTTTTCAGCCATTTTATTTACCTCCTCAAAGATTTAAATCGATATATTTTGCTTTCTATACTTATTATAAGCTTAGTTTTTAAAATGTTAGATAAAAAATGATAAAAACAAAGACATAAGAAAAGCTGAGCTAGATAGCTCAGCTAAGATCTTATTCAATATATCCTTTAGATTTCATATCTTCGTAGACGAATTTTACTACTCTTCTAGCTTCTGGATGTGCATCCAAAGCTAATCTTTGGAAGAAGATATGTTTCCATTCTGCTAAGTTTGCTGTAATTGTTATTTCGGCTTTTAAGTTTGTCGGAAGAACTGCTCTTGCCTGCTCGGGCTTTGCTCCTTCATGCAACAATTCAAAGTAAGCTTCTGCGGCATTGTTGAATGCTATGTCATACATGGCTTGATGATCGACATAATCTAGAGGCTTGATTATATGAATCTTGTCTCCGAATTTTTGTTTTGAATAATTGCAGTAACGAGTTGATTCTTGAGCAAAAGAACATAATCTATGTCTTACTAATTCATGAGTGACACCTCTATCAGTAGTCAATCTATAGACCAAGATTTTCTGTGTATCTCTTATAGATTCATCCAATGAATCAATTTCATTTTCTTCGACAGTTATTACAGATACATCAGTTTTGTTATTATCGATGAATTCATCAATATTATCTTCAGGTTTGAAATGAGTTAAGACAATAGATTTAGACTCACCATCTAAATTTGAGATGATGGTACAAATCAATTTCTTAAATGAGCTTCCTTCATCCTTACTTATGTGATTAATAGAATCGGATTTGTTTCCTTTATAAATTCCATCGATAGCATTTGTGATAGAGCGTAAGGATAGTGTTAAGTATACAAAATTATCGTCTGTAGCAAAGTTGAAGAATTTAGCATAGTCCCATGGAATCATCTCTAGCTTTTGATGATCATCTATGTTATTTATGAATTCTTCTTTCTTAAACTTAAAGTGCATGAATCCATGATCTAGCATTGCCATGTGATACACTGAGCAAAGTGTCTTTACAAAGTTGACGTTAGCTTCATGTTCTTTTGGTGCTACCTGATAGCAAGAATGTGCAATATTTGCAATTCTATCTATTGGATTAGAAATAGTTAATTCTATAGCTTTAGGCTCTTCATAATCATAATGAATCATATTGAATCTCCCTTAATAGTTTAGATTTTAATTATAAAGTATTTATCTGAATGAAAACTTTTCATTTTATCTTTATAAAACAACATATATACAATTATATAAATCGGCTCATATTAAATATTCAATTAACTAATAAAGAATATAAGAAAATAAAAGAACAGGAATTGAATCCTGTTCTTTTATTAGGTATGAATAATTGCTTATTTAACTATGATAGGATTCTTGGAATCTTTGTAGGTGACTTCAATTTTAGATTTTACACCTGAAGACCAATAGGTTGTTTGTTTGCATGTTTCTAATTCATAGTAATCGTTGTCTTTACCACCATTATCAACATATTGATTCCAAGCATTTGAATAGTTTCCCAAATAGTAGTCTTTTGCTGTTACTTGGTCTACTTCAAAATCAATATTGATTTTGAAAAGTCCTGCCAACTTAGCAACTTCGCCTGTTATACTTGCATGCTTTAATTCATTTTTACCAGTATTTTCATTAATTCCATGAGATACGCTAATGTTTATTTTATTTCCTAATGTGACTAATGTTGTTCCTGAATCTATAGAAGATAAATCTAGTTTTAAGTTAAATGTTCCGCTTGAATCTCCAGCATCATTCGAAGGTGCATATGTCATGCCTTTGATTAGTTTCTCTAAGTAGAGACCAGTTCCCATAAATCCAGTCTTTTCTTTTTCTTCAGTATCAGTGGAAGAATCGCTTGAAGATGATGAAGACATCGCTTTTTCAATTTGATCGACAACGTATGTGTGCAATGCAAGTGCTCCAACACTAGATTCTTCATCTTCAAAGTTCATTCCGAGTCCTATTAAATAGTATCCGATATGAGCAGTGAGTTCTTCTGAAGTTACTAATAACATTCTTTGTTGAATTCTTTGTTTATTCTTATCTTTTACTATCTCATGTTTTACTATCAAGCAATCTTCAGTTTTAGGTCTAACATAATACTCAGTATATTCACCTTTTTTATAATCTGGATCAATTCTAATATAAGCAGATACAGATACTGGGTCACCTTTGTTGTAAGCTCCGATATGGACTGATACTAATACATCATCCTTAACTTTTGTAATTGAAGCATCTAAATCCAATGATCCACTCAACGTATAAGTTTTAGATAATTTTCCGTTGATATCTTTATCGCCTTCAGTGGTGTTGAGGCCCAACTCTAGCATCAAAGGAAGATTATTGAAATCGATATATGATGATTCATTGAGATGAGAAGTGAAATCGATGAGATTGGCAGAAGCTGGATCATAATCAATCAAATCTATATTCATATTTAAGGTATTATTACCTAATTCAGCATTTTCAATCTTTAATCCAGTGATCTTAGTTCCGCTGTAGTAGGCTACAACAGTTATAGATTCAGCATTTGTATCATCGCTTAATCCAATGTAGTAAGGATTGATTTGAACTGATACTTCAGTATCAGTCAAGACAATCTTTCTAATGAAGTCATTCAACAATTCAGTATAGTTTTTATTCTTGATGATATCTTGTAAAGGAATGGAAGACATTCCGGTACTTATCTTTTGGAAGTACTCATATAACAAGTTGTTTTCATCCATTCCAGTTATTGTACTGATTACATCATCTAACTTGGAATTATCCATTCCGATGTATAAAGTCTCTGGATTTTTATCGTCATTTTTAGGAGTATAAGCTTCGTTATCGTCGAATGATGTTAATTTATGTCCGTAGGAAGCGAACAACTTACCTTCGTTGTCAGTTCCTTTCAAAGCTTCATCGTTATATGAGAATTCAATATAAGGATCATAAGTTGAATCATCCATATCATAGATAAGATTTCCCTTATATGAACCATTGGTGAAGTTGAGGTACTCTTTTCCAATGAGGAGTGATGTATATCCATTTTTAGCAGTTGAAGCCAAGGTGGCATTCAAAGAAACACCATACTTTTGTTCCTTGGATGTAACCATATCGAATAATCCGTTGATGAAGTTATGGAATTCATTCACTTGAACATAGGATTCGGGATTAAATTCTGAATCTAACGATTCTGATGGATCGACATAATCGATAGTCTTGAGGTTCAAACTGATAGTTGTATCGTTGAGCGTGAGACCAGTGACAGCTACATCGATAGCATCGTTTGCTACATCTATTGTGACTTTGATATTTCCGATATCGTAACCTAGCTTAGATGTATCGAAAGAAATATTTATCTTTGTATCTGATGTATCGATACTATCGATAGCAAAGATTTCTGTGATTTTGTCTAAGTCTAATCCATTATCGAAGGAGAATATTCCTTTGATTGTATTGGATACAGTATCCATTACTTTTTCGACTTTTTCATTCAATCCGTCAGTGACATTCTTATTGGGCTGTATCTTGTTCATGTTATCCATGACAGCTTTGTAGATGTTTAATGCAGATTCATCTGTGGCTTTTTCTTGGAAAATGTTGTCGAAGCTTACATATGATACATTATCGAGTCTTCTTGCTTCGATAGAATGTTTCTTTCCGTTTATAGAAGCATTGGCAGTTAAAGCTATAGGAGTGTTGACTAAGTCATCAGTAGAATTGAAGTTAGTCAAATCTCCACTCAATTTTCCAAAGAGATTAAGAGGATTGTTCAAAGATTTGTCAGAGACTGATAAGCTATATTCGAAAGTAGCCTTCTTATTACCAATCAAAGAATACATTTGGTTGACGATAGGAAGTACACCATTGTAATTTCCATACTTAGACTCTTCTACAGGAATCATATTCTCAGCAGTGGTTGTGTCTAAGTTGATATCGGCATCCAATATATAACCCATTACAGGGAATTCTTTGACTGACAAAGACTCGATTCCAGTCTTATCTTCATTGAGATTAAGAATTAAGGTAAAAGATGAGTCATTAGAATCTAATCCTAAAGCTTTGTTTGAAATCTTTAAGACATACTGTCTCCCATTATTCAAGACATTGAATGATTTGAGGAAGTTCTTATATACGGAGTAATCTCCGTTGATGATTTTTTCCAAATCAGTTCCTTGAATGAATCCACCCAAACTATCTAATCCATCGACCAATTGTTGAGTATCAGTTTCCTTCTTGAAAACATTCATCAAACCATCGATTGTAGTGTTGTCGATGTATCCTTTGATTTTATCGTTGACAGAGACATAAGTTCTACCGTTTGAATAAGTGACCAAAGCATTTCCTTTGAGCATATTTGAGGAAATTGTCTCGACTTGTGCGATGTAAGGATCAGTGTTGAAATTACCGGATAGTCTGATGGAAGCATCGATATCCTTGGATAAATCTCCACCGCTAAGCTTAGCCGTTATCGTAGAATCGAAACTCTTTGAATTGTATATATCTTTGACAGTTTTAAGAATTCCTGTCAATCCATTTAAATCGTTTATATCTTTGTTTGGAACATTCTCAGTTTGCGAATTCTTCAAATCTTGTTCAGCATCAGCTGATACACCGATATGAATGACCTTATCATTGATTGGAAGATTTAAAGTGGAAGGTGTATTGATTCCTTTTAAAGTTAGAGTGTCCTTGTCGGCAATAAACTGAATCTGTCCGAAAGGATCTAAATCCATGGTGTAGACGTAGGTGTTGTTTGAACCTTCTTCTTCAGTGATTCCACCTAAGGCATTTTGACCCCACTCAGATATTTCATCCATAGATGGAAGATTTAAAGAGGATCCATCGACTGTAGGGATAGGGAATTCTTTCAATATAGATATAGCATCGGTCAATGTTTTGTAATCGATAGAATAGAGATTATTTGCGTAATTGACAGTAGCTTTATCACCAGAAACATATAATCCAAAAGATTCATCGATTCCTTTGTAGGAAACATCGAAGTTTCCAGACATCATGTTCTTGGATCCTTTATACTCAGAGTCAGATTCCAACAAGTTCAAAGCTAAATCATCGGATTTGATAGTTAGAGTTCCATCATCCAATCCGGAGATGTTGACATTAGCTTTCTTTAATTTGATAGAAGAAGATCCTAACAAGTTGTTTACGAACTTGTCCTTGGATGTTAATTCGACAGGTTTTGGGGGCTCATGACTGCTATTTGATGTTTTATTGTTTCCTTGAAATGCGGCAGTAGCGAAATAACCTATTCCTGAACCAGCTGCTACGAAAGATACACTAGCAGTGCAAAGAATGAATGTGCTCCATAATTTTGTCATATCACTTAACCTCCTTGGATTTTTCTCTGGAATATTTGATCAACTTTGTTTCGTCATCGGATTTAGGCTCACCTGTCTGCTCATGCGGGGCTGGCTCTTTGAGCTCTGCTCCACTACTATCTTTGAAAGGCTCATCTTGAGTGAAATAGTAAACTGTACTCTCAGATGAACATTGAGCATTGATTCCACCGATCAATGCATTGTAAGAAGCTGTGGAGTGGTTCTTTATCATGTTCAAGTTTTTATCGATAGTCATTTGAATTTCTACCGAAGAAAAGTTTGGAAGTCCTGATAATCCACCAGTCATTTGCATTTGAAGGCCCATCTCTCTAAATCCAGTCGGTGTAGTGTAATCCATTTCGATTGTTATTAGATAATTACTTCCACTGTTTTGAATTGTTGCACTAGTTATTGATTTAGGACCGATATCGTATCCGATCACTGCCTGTTCTTGGTAAGTGGTGCTAGTAACTTGGCTTTCATCATCTGTTAAATACTCTCTATGTTCGGATGATGAATCTACATTTAAGAAATATAATCTCTTCAATAGTTTTCCTCTGGATTGAATGAATTGATCATAGGTATAGCTCTTACTTTCAGAGTTCTTCCATTTATCAGGGGTACTTTCTCTATAAGAATCTATTGAGTTTCCATAATCGTAGAATCTATCAGCTGTGTGAACAAATGAAGAAGAAGATATGTTTTGGTTGAATGTGACTTCTGGTGAAGCATAAGTTACAGCTTCAATATCTTGGGTTGTCTTTATTCCAACTGTAGCTATGACAGCTTGCTTTTCATAAGTCAAGAAGTACTTAGCCTTAGCTAACTTGTATAAGGACGTATTAGCAGCAGCTATAGCTTGACTAGTAGGATCATCAGCTAATTCTTTGTCTGATAAGATACTATTCAAATTTGAATACTTAGCGCATTCTAAATAATTGTATCCTTCAAACAAATCACCATAATCAATTGAAGGTCCTTTTTTCCCAAACATTGCATATCCTAGATATCCCATTCCAATACCGACAATCAATGAGATGGAGCAAATTACTGTAGGAAATATCCATTTCTTTTTCTTTGCTTTTTTCTTATTCTCATCTTTTTTATCTTCAGGTTTATTTGTGTTTTTATCAATTGAAGGATTAGTTTCTTCAGCCTCTGCTTTTTCTATGGTAGAAGCTTCTTTTGCTGAATCAGCTTCTTCATTAGGGACATCATTAGAAGAAGTTTCTATTTCATTAGGCTCAGCCTTGGCTCCTTGGCTATTTTCATCTTTTTCTTCATCTAAAAATTTCTCATCTTTATTTATATTCATGTATATATAAAATCTCTCTTAATATAACAATAGCGCATTAAATGCAATACTAATATATATGAAAATCAATATCAATATAAAATTAATTATTCAAATTGTTAAACCTTTTAACTAAAAAATGCAATATGCGCTCTTTTTTCTTATGCTTAGCTAGGATATTCCTTCCACTCTCACACATAGGAACA
>OJML01001653.1_pt1 | contig 11448 bp, 10 predicted proteins | sample 1597221 | NCBI WGS metagenome assembly OJML01 (sample SAMEA2452123, study PRJEB22498) | human gut metagenome | biome: human feces; feature: human gut; material: feces | place: Australia | collected 2012 | reverse complement strand
TTAAAATTGGCTGATTTAAATTCCTAAAAATGGCATATTTATATTGACATTATCACAAACTAAAACCAATTAAGAATCAATAACTTTTAAATGTAAAATTTGACTATTGTTTATTTAATTATAAGCAAAATGTCATATATGCTGGAATACAAATAATTCCGTCTTCTCTAAGAGATAAGTTCTTTGGGTGAATAATAAAAGAATTACTTATTCTTTTTTTAAACATTGAAATAAATTTTTCTAGTGAAGTAGTTGTATATTTTTTTGAGGATTTAACTTCAATTGGAGATATCTTTACATTTGTTTTATCTCCTCTAATAATGATAAAGTCTATTTCAATGTCATTTCTATGCTTTTCTTCACTGTAATGATTATAAAAATATAGTTTATGCCCTGATGCAACAAGCATTTGTGCAATGACATTTTCATAAAGCATTCCTTTGTTGACTGACAGCTTATCTTGAAGAATTGAAGAATAAATATTTTTTGCAACTTCTGGAAACTCGTCAAAAGCGTGTGAAAATAATAGTCCTGTGTCATTCATATAACACTTTATATATGTTCTATTTTCTGTTAACGACAATCCAACATTTGGATCGTTACTAGAAAAACATTCATTGCAAATCATCGAATCCGCTAACCAAAAAAAAGTTTCTTCATATGAAATTGCTCTATTAGTCTTATCGAGCGAATTAATTTTTACTCTTTTTTCATGGCTAGATAAAAAGCCTGGAATTCTATCATAAATTGATAAAACTTTCGATTGATAATTTTGGTCAATCTTCATAATATCATTTCTATAAGTTTTTAATATTGCTCTTTTTTCTTCGTCAACATTTTCAAATTGTTTATTATCTTCAAGATAAGCACTTACGACTTTTGGCATTCCACCAACAAGAATATATTGCTTAAATAAAAACATAGCCTTTTTATGCAAAGGGTCTAATAGTGGTTTTTTGTCATTAAAACATTGCTTAATATAATCTATCATTCTTTCCTCACCTAAAGCCCATAAAAATTCTTCAAAATCCATAGGATACATTTGAAGTGATTTTTCTTCAGATGGAATTAAAATATCCTTAGTGTTTTCTCTAATAGATATTAATGAACCAGTTTCTATGTAGTCATATCTTCCATCTTTTACTAAATGTTTGATTGCTTCACGAGCTCTTGGAAAGCTTTGAACCTCATCAAAAATCAACAAAGATTCTCTATTATATAAATTCACTCCGTATTCTAAAGATATCATCATAAATAATGAATCAAGATCGTTTAAATAATTATTGAATCCCTCTTTTATCGATGGAGATGCCTTTGAAAAATCTATGATTACATAACTTCTATAATTGTTTTTTCCGAATTCTTCAGCGATTGTAGATTTACCGATACGTCTAGCACCTTCAATTAATATAGCCTTTCTCCCATTTGACTTATTTTTCCATTCAAGTAATTTATCATATATTTTTCTTTTAAATATCATAAAAGCACCTCATAATTATATTTTTGCAATTACGCATTATTAAGATAACATTAAAAATGCAATTACGCAATATATATTGGAATATTACTGCAAATACGCAACATACTTTTGAAAACATAATAACAATTAAAACAATTGGTGCTTTTCTTTTATTGATATGTTTAAATTTATGAACATTTGTTAATATTAAATATATAAAGACACAACTTAAAATATCTTTATAGAAATTTTATAAATATAAGAAAGTTTTTTATAAATCGAGGTGATTAAATGATCCAAAATAAGAAAAGTTCGATTCTTTTAATTTTAAAAGTTTTAGAAGAATATACGGATGAAAATCATTATTTAACACAAAAAGAAATTGTGGATAAAGTCAACCAACTTTATGGCATTGAAATTGAAAGAAAAAGTGTTGGTTCATCTTTAATGCTACTTGAAGAACTTGGATATGATATCAATAAAGGAAGTAAAGGTGGTTTTGCTTTATTAACAAGAACTTTTGATTTAACGGAAGCTTCCTTTTTAATAGATGCTATCTTTTCAAGTAGAAGTATAGATGGAAAGAAAGCAAAAAAGATAGCAAATGAAGTTTCTAATTGCTTTAGCAAATATCAAAGAAAAGATTATTCTTATATTTATAAATCATCAGAAATTAATCGAACTATAAATAATGAAGTTCTTTATAATATTTCAATCATTCATGAAGCAATGAAAACTGGTAAAAGAGTTGGCTTTCAATATTTAGCTTATGATAAAAATGGAAAGGAAACTACTAGAAGAGACGGCTACGAATACATAGTTTCACCTTATTATTTAATTAATAATTTTGGAAGATATTATTTACTTTGCAATTATCGAGAGAAATATAGAGCTCTTCAAACTTTCCGTGTTGATTATATGATTAATGTAAAAATTAAAGAAGATTGGAATATAAAAAGAATGAAAGATTTAAAAGAAGGAATTAAAAATTTTTCAATTTCTAAATATATTAATGATCATATTTATATGTTTGGTGGAAATTCAATTGATGCTATATTTGAACTTGATAATGAAAGAGGAATATTAATTGTTAAAGATTGGTTTGGTGAGAATTCAAAAATTAGTTATAAAAATGAAAAGATACTTGCTCATGTAAAATGCAATGAAACTGCACTTTATTATTGGACTTTACAATATGCTGATGTAGTTAAAGCTATCTCACCAATTAGTTTTGTAGATAAAATAAAAGAAGGATTAAAAGAAGCTTTAAAGCGTTATGAATAAGCTGAAAAATATGTCCATAAATTAGTGCAATAAGTCTACTCTGTCCAAAAAATGGGACAATACTTTTGTTATATTTTTCTTACTAGAGGAGAAAAGAATATGGCAGAAGAATTTTTAAAAAATGTATATGGATATGAAGAAATCAAAAATGAATTAAAGATAATTCGTGATTGGTATTTAAATGTAGATAAAAATGATGAAGTAAGTAAAGCACTTCCTAAAGGTGTCTTATTTTATGGTGTACCTGGATCTGGAAAAACACATGTAATGAGAGAATATTCAAAAACTTTTGGCTATCCTATTTTTATAATTGAAGGTAATGATGATAATGTACTTGATGAAGTAGTGAAAACATATGAAAATGCTTCAAAAGAAAAGAATGCGATTGTAATTATTGATGAAATCGATAAATTAGTAGAAAAAGACTCAAAGTTATCACGTATTTTAATGGCTAAATTAGATGGATATGAAATATCAAAAGTGTTAACTTTAGCAACTTGTAACCTCTATGATGATTTACCTGAAGCGTTAGTTAGACCAGGAAGGTTTGATAGGCATTTTAAGCTTTTGGTAAAAAGCAATAAAGATTTAAAAGAAATCATAATTAAATTCTTAAATGAATATAAAATAGATTTAAGCGAAAGCGACATAACGGAACTCATGCAAATTTTCAAAAATGATCCAGTTTGCTTTATTAAATCAGCGCTTAGTAATGCTTCTTTAAGATTTGGAAATAAGTGCACGATTGATAACATTATTTATACTATTGATTTTTTTAACACTGGATATTTCAAAAAAGCAAATCCAGAAATCATAAATAAATCAGCAGTTCACGAAGCAGGACACGCTCTTTATATCTATTTATTTTGCAAAACTCAAAGATTTTTGCGTATTTATTTTAATGAAGATGGTGGAAATACGGTGTTTTCTTATACTAGGGAATATATAACTAAAGAAAGTAGAATTGAACAAATAAGAGGTGCTTTAGCTGGACTAATTGCTGAAGAAATTGTATCTAAATATCATGATGTTGGGTGTAGTGATGATATAGAAAAAGCGTATAACCTTTCTTATAGACTGGTAAATAGAACATGCATTAATGGCATAAATAATTTTTGTACATCAAATAACTATTTTAATAAAGATAACCTTTCTGAATATTCAAAAAAAGATTTTGAAAGAAAAGCTATAAAATTTCTAAAGAAAAATTATAAACTTGTTAAAAGACAAATGAAGAAGTATAAAAATACTATTATTAAAGTTTCAAATTATCTTATTAAAAACGAAGGAATTAAAAGAGAAGAATTTATTAAAATAATAGAAAAATAAAAATGGATGGGTTATTGATTGTGTTCTAATTAAATCATTAAGCGTAGGAAGCTATCCAGAATAGTTTGTCGGGTCATGGATTAGGATAAAATTAAGGTAAAAAAATGCTAATAGCATTAATTTAGGGAACAAAACATATGATTTTTAAAAAAATTCCCTAAATAATTGATAATTAGGGAACAAAATATTATAATATATGTAAGAATATTCCCTAAGGAGACAAAAATATGAATACCTTTGAGAAAACACAAAGCCTTTTAAGGACAAGAGCTGAGCTTCGTTCTAAATTAGCTCTTATACCATATGATGGAACAGTTGAAGTAAAAAATATAGATGAAAAGAAATATCTTTATATTCGTAAGAGAACTAGTGGTAAAACAACATCAACTTACGTTGGACCATTCAATGATGATCTTTATAATTTACTATTAAGAAATAGCAAAGAAGCAAAAGAACTTCGTAAACAAATACGCCTAATTGAAAAGACTCTAGCAACTCTTGGATATGAGGAAGAAAATCTTCCTAGTGAGGTACTATTAAATCTTGAATTTGCAAGAACGAATATGAAAACAATAATTTATGATCAAGCAGTTTTAGAAGGAGTTTCCACAACTTTTCCAGATACTGAAGCCATAATTGAAAACGGAAGAATAAACAGCCTAAAGGCTGATGATATACAAAAGATTCTAAATTTAAAACATGCACGGGAATTTATTTTAGATAAAGATGTTATACTTGCACCATCAACTTATTATCTATCTTCCTATATTGCAAAAATTGTTAATGAGGGGTTCTATTTGGATGGCGGAAGAATTAGAGGGATTCCAGTAACTATTGGTGGTTCTGCATATATTTCTCCAATACCTATTGAATTAGTTGTTAAAGAAGATATTGATAATTTAGTTCATTCTGATAAAGACAAAATTGATATTGCAATAGAGCTTATCCTTTATGTAATGAAGACTCAAATTTATAATGACGGAAACAAGAGAACTGCAGTAATCTTTGGAAATCATTATATGATTGCTAATGCCCTTGGATTAATAATTATTCCTTATGATAAAGTAAACGAGTTTAAAGAAAAATTAATTTTGTATTATGAGGACAAAGATTTAATTGCTGTAAAAGAATTTTTAAAAGATTGCTGGGTAAAGCAATAAGAAATTAAGCATCTTTCAGCAAAATGATAGACGCTTTTGTGTGACAGGCATGTCACATATTTAATCGGTGAAAGTCCGTAGAGGTGGTCTCGTAAAGAAACCTCATAGTCAAATCCAAGTTGTACTTAGTGATAAGTCCGATGAAAGAAGGAAGAGACAAAATCAAGACCTTGCGAACAGAAACTTGATAATTAAGGCTTTCTCAAAAGGGATAGCTGACAAAAGTCAACGCAACCCACGAGACATTTGAGAAGTAAATCAAGAAGGCGCTTGAGGATTTAACTATTATAAAGTTTTATGGTCACTATGATAAAACATATGTATTTAATATTAGTGATAGAAATATTAAAGCGGATATCCTGGAGATGGATAGATATATTGATGGTGTGCTAATTAAATCATTATGTGTAGGAAGTTATCCTGGAATCGTTTGCATGGTCATGGATTAGAGTTATAAAATATGTATCGTTGTAATGATAGTAAATTAAATTTGTCTCATTGTTAAACTGACATTACGATGATATAGTTATACTAGGAAAGGCAATTAGTATGACAAGATTAATTATTTATCATGGATCAAAAAATATCATTGAAAAACCATATTATCATGGAGGAAAACTCCAAAATGACTATGGATATGGTTTTTATTGCACGGAAAGTTTAGAACTTGCTAAAGAATGGGCTTCTAATAATAAAGAAACAAATGGTTATGCCAATAAATATTCCATTGATTTAGAGGGTCTAAAAATACTAGATTTATCTAATGAAAAATATTCAATCCTTAATTGGATGGCAATACTTCTAAAATTTAGAACATTTGATTTAAGCAATGAAATGTCAATTAAAGCAAAAGAATATTTATTAAATAATTTTTATATTGATGTAAATGATTATGATATCGTTATTGGATATAGAGCAGATGATTCGTATTTTAGTTTTGCTAAAGATTTTTTAAATAATACGATTTCAGTACAAAAATTAAAAAAAGCTATGGAATTAGGGAAACTTGGAAAGCAAGTTGTAATTATTAGCGAACTAGCATTTGCTGAATTAAAATTTGAAGGAACTGAAGAAGTAGAAAGTTTAGAATATTATGAAAAAAGAAAAAGTAGAGATATTGAAGCTAAAGAACAATATTTAAAAAATACAAGAAATTCAACTTCTTTAATTGATGACATTTTTATTTTAGACATTATTAGAAGAGGATTTAAAAATGGCGATTCATCCATATAATAAAATATATTTATCAGATTTAGCAGATACATTAGGAATAATGTTTGAACATGCTACTAACATTGGTATTAAAGCAAACGCTTTTTGGTCTAAGTTTATAAATTCGAATGTCGCTAAGCAAATTGAAAATGGAAATCCTAAATATTTGTCTTGCTCTGCTCTTGATTACTTAATTGAAATTTATGAAAGAGAAAGACGTATTTCAAAAAAAGAAAAAATTACTAAAAACGAATATTACTGGGCTGGGTGGATTTTAGCTCAGTTTCAATATTTAACTGGTTATCCTTTTTATAAGATAAATCGATATTTACCAATAGAAGAAGTATTAAGACTATATCCAACTCTTCATGAAGCAGATGTAAATAAGTTTTTTGATGTTGCTAAAACTTATTTTAAGAAACCTGAAATTATAAATTTAAAAAGATTAAGACAAGCTCTAGGCTTATCACAAAATGAACTTGCAAAGCTTGCTAATGTTGATCTTCGTTCAATACAAATGTACGAGCAAAAAAGAAATGATATAAATAAAGCACAAGCAGATACACTATATAGACTTTCAAAAGTTTTAGGGTGTGACATTGAAGATTTATTAGAAGAATATATTTAATTAGAAGGGATTTTTAGAAAAAACTTAATATTAATAGAACAAATAGAACTATTAAGTGAGTTTTTAAATTGCCTTATAGTTGCTTATATAATGAGTAAATTTCTTTAAATTTTTTGACGTTATTTTTCTTAATCAAATATAGAGAGTTTAATTTGTGTCGTAATAATGTCGTATTAAATTGTAATATTTGTCGTAATATGAGAAAATATAAATAAGGAGGTGAAAGTAATGTTTAGATATAAAGAATCAGAAACAGTTGAATTAAAATCGAAATTTAATGATGACGTGATCACTAGGGAAATCGTTGCTTTTTTAAATAGTAGAGGTGGAACTATCTTTATTGGTGTTGGAGATTCTGGAGAGATAATTGGAATAGAAAAGATTGATGAATCTTTAAGAAGATTAAGCGACATTATTTCTACTAAAATCGAACCTTTGCCAACCGAACTTATTAAATCTAATATTCTTATGGAAGAAAGCAAATTAATAATTGAGATAACGATTTCTAAAGGATTTCATTCTTTATATTGCATTAAAAAATATGGATTTTCACAAGTTGGTTGTCCTATAAGAATTGGAACAAGTTGCAAAGAACTTAGCGTTGAAGAGATTAATCTTCGTTATCAAAAACGTTTTGCAAGTTCAAATGATTTCATGTTAGAAATTCCAGCAGGATATGGCGATATAAGTTTTAACACATTGCAAATCGAATTATGTAATAAAGGATATCATGTAAATCAGCTTTCTTTTGAAGAGAATTACCATTTAAGAACGAAAGATGGTGAATATAATCAACTTGCAGAACTTCTATCTGATAACAATAATACGCATCTTATTTTTGTAAAGTTTAGAGGCGAAAAAAAGACATCTATATCAGAGAGATCAAATTACGGAGGAGTCTCTTTGCTTTCATCATATAGACAGATAAAAGACAGATTAATAGCTGAAAACATTTGCATGACAGATACTACAGTTAGACCAAGGAAAGATACTTATTTGTATGATATTGATGCAGTTAATGAAGCATTAATAAATGCTCTTGTTCATAATGATTGGAATATTAACGAGCCTTTAATAAGCATGTATAGCAATAGAATAGAAATACTTTCACATGGTGGCCTACCTTTTAAACAAACAAAAGAAAAATTTTTAAGAGGAATTAGTGTTCCACGTAATAGAGGACTGATGAGAATCTTTCAAGATTTAGAAATTACTGAATCTACTGGTCATGGAACTTTAAAAATCATAGAGTCTTATGGAGAAAATGTTTTTGAATTTGCAGATTCCTTTATAAATGTGGTAATTCCATTTAATAAAGATGTCTTAAATAATAGAAAAAACGAAGATGTCGGTTTGAATGTCGGTTTGAATGTCGGTTTGAATGACACAAAACGAAATATTATAGGTGAAATTATAATTAATCCTCAATTAAGCCAAAAAGAAATAGCAGAGAAACTAAAATGTTCTGAAAGAACGATTAATCGTAATTTTATTGAACTAAAAAACGAAAATATTATTTCTAGAGTTGGCTCACGAAGAAATGGATATTGGAAATTATTAAAATTTAATTAATCATAATTGAATCCAATATAACTTATAATAGCTAATAATTGATAAAAAGTCGGTATGCCGATATAATCAAGGTATGACATTTTTAGATTTACTTGCATATAAAAAGATGACTGTTTCTTCCCTTTCAGTAAAATCTGGAATACCTAGATCTACCTTAGCAGATATAGCATCAGGTAAAAGTGATATTTTAGAATGCTCAGGTAAAACTTTGCTAGCAATATCTAAATGTTTGAATATGACCATTGAAGAATTGCTTGCATTAGAAAGAGAAGAAGCAAAAACTTTACTTCCTGGATTTTTGCTCGACTCGATAGTTCAATATAGAAAAGCAATTCGAAAAGATAGCACTATGCTTGATTGTTATAGTGATCAATTAAATAGTTCTATTAATGTTGCTGAAGTTGAAAATCTTATTTCTACGGAACAAGCGAATAGATTAAGGAAAAGATATTTTTGGAGGTAGGAATTATATTAGATTTGAGTAATTTACCTTATAAAATAATGAAAAGTTTTAAAAACCGTAAAAAACATGAATATATACTTGAGTAAGATAATTAACGCTAGATTTTTGATTTTTAGTATTTGGTTTAATTTTTATCCTTTACTTTAATGAAGATGGAATTGGGATAATTATATCTAAAGTAAATATATCGTCTTTAGTAGAAGCGCTAAGTTCGCCATGATATTGCTTAACAATAAGTTCAATGCTTTTCATACCAAAACCATGATAATTTTTATCTCCTTTAGTTACAGGAAGACCGTTTTTAAATTCAATTGTACCAATAAAATAGTTTTCAATATGGATTGATAACATATTAGCGATTTCAGACATATTCAAAGTTATAACTCTTTTTGATGGATCGCTAATTTTTGATACTGACTCAATAGCATTATTTAATGCATTTCCAAATAATGAATAAGCATCGCTACTATCCATAAAAGAGATATCTTTCCCATTTATTACAGAAGTGAAAAGAATATTTTTATCTTTACAAAGAAGTTGTTTTTCAGTGAGTATAATATCTACAACATCATTTCCAGTTTTTAAATTTGAATCATAAACGTTTATTACTTGCTCTATTGATTTTAGTTTGTCTTCACTTAAGCCATCTTTTTTAATTGAATTAACAATATGTTTTAAATCGTGATATTTAATGTTCATGATTGCTATGTTTTCTTTACTAAGTTTATATTGTTCTTTTTCTTTTCTTAAAAGTTCAAGCATGATTCTATTATCTTCAACAATTTTATCTTTTTCACTAATATCAAGTAGCATCGTAAGGACCAAGATACACGAAATAATGGCGTAAAGCGATTCGCTTAAAATGCTTAATAAATTCCTAGAAGGATTATCAGTAGTGATTCTTGATAGACCTATACAAATAATGATAACAATTATTGATAGATAAACTTTTAAATTAAGATTTTTAACTTCATTAATGTTCTTAATTGCTCTTTTAATAAAAATAAAATAACTTAAGGTGTACATTAAAGTAGTAACGAGCACATCAACGCCAAGATTTAAATATAAAATGTAATCTTTGCTATTTGGATATCCTGGAATTAATGTGATAAGAATTAAAATTTTACTTGAGATATGTTGAAGCGCATAACCACCAGCTGAGTAAAATAATATGGTTGTGAACTTTGCTTTAAAAGAAGCAAACATTACAAAGACTGTGCTTATATAAATAAGTAGATAATAAATAAATTTGAAAATAGAATCTTCAACTCCACGAGGTTCGTTATAAATGAAATCTTGACTCGTTGTTAAAGTGTAAATTATTTCTATCCAAATCGTTAAAGCTAAAGTGATCAAAATTCCTGAAATTAGCCTTACATAAAAATAATTTCTTTTCTCTAAATGTTTTGAAAACATGAACTCAGAAATTAGAAGTTCAATAGCCATTAATGGAGTGAAAAGAAAGCTAATCACTTGGTGCCTCCAGCATATTTAGCAAAGTCAATTAAGAAATTTTTACGTCTACTTTGCGAGATTTTTAACTTTAAATCGTTAATTTCTAGCACATCTCCAACAATTTTTGTTACGTATTTTAAGTTTATTAAATAACATGAATTCGATCTTGAAAAATTATATTTAGATAAAGTATTTTCTATTGAATTCATCGTTCCTCTTGTTATTATTTCTTTATTATTTAGATGATAAATTAAATCGTGATTTTTAACTTCGATATATTGAATAGACGAAATTGAGATACTTGTTGTTTCGCCGTTTCTCGTTTTGACAAAAATTTTTTCGTCATTAATTGAGTTCTTTAAATAGTTAAGAATTCTAGAAAATTTAATAAAGAAGTCGTTTTCGTTTAGTGGTTTTACAATGAAATCAAAAGCCCTAACTTCATAGCCTTCAACAGCATATTGAGCAAGATTTGTTGTAAAAATTATTGTTACATTTTCGTTTCTTTCTCTAATCCATTTTGCTAAATCCATACCATTTTTTCCAGGCATCTCGATATCTAAAAATATTAGCTCATAGTTGCTAGAATAATGTTCTTCAAATTGAAATGCGTTTTCAAAAATATCTACATTAAAGGAAAAAGGCTCGGTTGTTTTAAAATCGTAGATTAAGTTTTTTAAATATTTGGATGCATCCTTGTCATCTTCAACGATTGCTATATTAATCTTCATGCACATAAATTTTATATTAATCACGCCAATGTTTATAGAGTAAAATTATAAAAGAGGTACAAAAATTCATACTTTAACTTTATAAGTTAAAAGTGTTTAAAAATAAATCCTTATTTGCACATGGAGGATGAAAAACTGAAAACTTTTTATTAAGT
>OJML01001647.1_pt1 | contig 11479 bp, 14 predicted proteins | sample 1597221 | NCBI WGS metagenome assembly OJML01 (sample SAMEA2452123, study PRJEB22498) | human gut metagenome | biome: human feces; feature: human gut; material: feces | place: Australia | collected 2012 | reverse complement strand
AAAACCTACATTCTTATATTGTCCTAAACCTACATTTTTATATTGACTTTTGCAACCAATTATATTATACACACTCTTTTTCTAGTAAAATTAAGGTGTAGATAAGCATCGAATCTACACAATATTTTACAGGAAAAGAGTTTTTATTTTGAAATCATACGTGGGAAAATATAAAAAGATTTTCAGATATTATCACTATGTATGTCTAGAAACGAAATTTCAAAACTATTAAAGACTTCAAGAAACACAATCAGAAAAGTAGAAAATGCTGCTAAGTCTATAAGATTATTCTGAAATGATGTATCTTGAACTACAAAAACCTGGTGTAATCAGGATGTTTTTATGGCAGGAGTACTACAATAAGGTAAGAACTGCAGGTGAGATTTCATTGCAGTATTCTCGGTTCTGTAATTATTCCAATCAATATATCGAAAGAAACAAGGCTACGATGCACTTTGATCATAAGATAGCTGAAAGAATTGAAGTTGATTGGTTATGCAAAGATTCTCATAACCAATCAACCATCATCTTATCCCCTGGCTTATGTGTGATATGCATTGTAAGATTGTTTTTATTTACTTAATCACGATACTTTTCACAGAAGTAACTGTATTGATAGAAAGGGAATTTACTATTTCTACAGTCTTCTGCATATTCCTCCCATAATAATCTGATGTTTGTCCCTGGTCTTAATAGTTCTTTATGAATATACTGATAATCAGGTTGTTTAATAATCAGATTAAGTTTAGTTTCCTTTCCGAATAATAGTTTCTGTACTTCCATTTCATTTTGATTCTGGATCATTGATGCTAAGGATAAAATAAAAATGTAGGTGACCAACAAATATTGTTTTCATCGCTGCTTTAGACACTTTTCTTACTGTATTTCTTGATACCTTAAGTGCTTCAGCTATCTTTCGTTGAATAAAATTTTGAAATCTCATTTCCAAAATCTTCTTAACATCTCGCATAAAAAAACACTTCCTAGTTGCAAGATTTGATAAGTATTATTACTTATCAAATCCATTTTACAACCAAGAGGTGTAAATCTTCATATTAAATGTGGTGGACTTGTTTAACGGATTCACTGGACTTTTCTAGCGTAACGTATGGACTTATTTTACCGTATGGAGTGGCCTTGCCACTCCATAATATTCACGAAAGTTCAGGGAAACTGCAGAAAGAGAACAAATCAATACATAAAGTGTGATCTTTTAATACTGTACGAGTGGCTGTTTATAGGGACTAATAATGCCGAACAGCAGGATAATCTTGAAATAATGGAATAGAGATATCGTATTCATTCAATAGTATTCTGCTCTTAGTTCGATGTTGCAGGATGGCATAGTAAGCTTGGGGCGATGCTATAGCTGATGCAATAATGGATAGAATAATGTCAAAATCACAGATAATAAAAATCTTTGGTGATAAGTCAATGATAAGCAGATAAACAAAAACAATCCTGACTGTACTTTATTTACAGACAGGATTGTTAGGTGGTCAGGTTCATCGGAATGGTTGGTCAACTCTGTCGGAATTTTATGAAAATGGTTAGTTGCTCAAGAGTATCGGAACACTTGGTCACCCTAATCGGAATGAGTGATCAAATAAAGTGGAATAATCAACAGAGTTACGAGATAATCCTCATTTTTTCTCGTGTCCATTTTACAGGGCCCATTTTAAATGTTCAACATCTCTTTTTTTATATTTTTAAATCTTTATGAACTATTCCAACAAAAAATAGAATAAGAATTGTGACTAAGACAGTAATCACAAAGAGTTCTAAAGTATTCTGCTTAGGTTGATCTTTCTCTTGAACTGTTACTGAAGCATTCTTATTTGTATTATTTGTATTTTGAACTGTTTCTGTAAGAACAGGTGAATAAGCCTGTACAGAGGTTGGCTGTACACAGCCAATCACTAACATTATAATTGATAAACACTTAATTAATCGCATCATGATAGAGTTGCTCATTGAAATGCCTTCTTTCCCCATATACAACTGTATTCTAGTCCTCATATAAACAATCGTCAATATAACAAGCGCTTACAAATATATAAAAAAGAGAAGAAAAATTCTTCTCTTAGTGATGGAAATTTGTATGTCCAGTAGAAAGTTCTGGTCTTTCAAGACCAGCTTTTTTGCCTGCTTCAATAGACTTAAGAAGCCAGCTCATATTTTTTGCGATATTCTGCATAGTCGCAACACCTTCTGCATCTTTATAAACATCTTCAGGTTCATTTCCAAAGACTTCATTCCAATAATTGGCAGATACAATAGGCATATGAGAAATACTGAAATGTTTGTTGACAACATCCATGCTTGCCACCTGTCCAGCACGTCTTGCACTAAAGATACAAGCTCCTGGTTTATAGACAAAGACACTCTTATTTGAGTAGAAGGCTCTGTCTAATACCGCAAGTAATCTTGCACTCGGATGAGCATAGTAGACAGGTGAGGCAAAGATAAAGCCATCACAGTCTTTTGCTTTTGTAGTGATTTCATTGACTACATCATCAAATATACATTGATGTTCAGTTACACACTTCTTACAGTTCATACAATCCGCAACAGGCTGATTGCCAATAAAGATGATTTCTGTTTCAATACCTTCTTCTTTAAATGCTTCAGCCATAATATCTAAAGCTGCACGTGTACAGCCATTATTACGGGAACTTCCATTGATCATAAGTACTTTCATAGATTTACCCCCTTATGGTAAAGGTTTATCACTTGCTAGATAAAGATCATACCATTCTTGACGTGTTAATTCGATATTCGCAGCTTCTGCTGTTTCAATTAAATGTTTAGGAGAAGTCGTACCAGTAATTGCTTGAATATGGGCAGGATGTCTTAAAATCCATGCAGTCGCAATTGTGGCAGGAGTAACATTATATTTCTTTGCTAGATCATCAAGAACGTTATTTAATTTCTTATAATCAGGATGATTTAAGAAAGTCCCTTCAGCCCAAGATGCCTGCACAATACTCCAAGCCTGGATTGTAATATCATTTAAACGACAATAGTCAAGCACACCGCCATCTTTATCAATCGCAAAGTCTTCCTTCATATTCATGTTCATACCACTATCAATCATCACAGAATGCACAATAGAAAGCTGTAGCTGATTAATAATAATAGGATGTTTAGTATACTTTTGTAATAAGGCAATCTGTCCTGGTGTATGATTAGATACCCCAAAGTATTTGACTTTACCACTTTCATACAGTTCATCAAATGCTTCTGCCACTTCTTGAGGGTCACATAATGCATCAGGTCTATGTAATAAAAGAATTTCTACATGATCAGTATGGAGTCTTTTTAATGACCCGTTGACTGCATTTATAATATACTCTTTAGAAAAGTCATAACGTTTCCCAGGTACAATGGCACACTTTGTTTGAATAATCATCTTTTCACGATATTCAGGATGTTTTTCAAGAACTTGTCCAAATAACTCTTCTGACTTTCCACCACCATAAATATCAGCATGATCAAAAAAGTTAATACCACAATCTAATGCAGTCTTCACAAGTTCCTCTACTTCCTCAATACTCTTATCTGCAATACGCATGCAGCCCAAGGCGATTTCAGATACTTTTAAATCAGTTTTTGGTAGATCATAGTACTTCATATTAAATACCTCTTGTATAAGTTTTTAACCATTCATTTTCTTCATCAGTTAAGTATGGCTTTAATGATTCTCTTACGAATTCATGATACTTATTCAATGCTTCTCTTTCATCAGTTGTTAGTAAAGAAACATCAAGACCATCTAAGTCAATAGGACATAAAGTAAGAGGGTCAAACTTCATCCACTGACCATACTCATTCTTGATATCTTCAACACATAATAATTCATTTTCTAAACGGATACCAAACTGACCTTCGATATAGACACCAGGTTCATCCGTTGTAATCATACCTGCTTCCTGAATTGCAGAAGGCTTACGTGGATCACGTAAACGTGGTCTAATATCATTTGGTCCTTCATGGACATTTAAGAAATGACCGACGCCATGACCTGTACCACACTGGAAATCAATATGCTGCTTCCATAACTCATGTCTTACAAGACCATCAATCCAGATACCATTTGCACCATATAAGAAAACAGCTTCCTGCATCTTCAACATAGCCTTTAATACATATGTGAAGTATTTTCTTTCAGTCTCACTGATTTCACCTAAGATGAATGTACGTGTAATATCAGTTGTACCATCTAAATACTGTCCACCTGAGTCAATAAGAAGCATACCTTCTTTTTTAACATGAACATCATGTTCATGAGATGGATGATAATGCATTAATGCCGCATTTTCTTTATAAGCAGTAATTGTATTAAATGAAATATCAGTAAATAATTCCTGTGCTTTTCTAAAGCTTAATAACTTATCAGTAATAGAACATTCAGTCGCATCATCAGGCATAGAAGTCTTTAACCAATACATGAACTTAGTCATTGCCACACCATCTTTTAAATGGGCATGCTTTGTATTTTCAATCTCTACATCTGACTTAATACTCTTGAAGTATTGTGATGGATTAGATCCTTCCATGATTTCACAGTCAATAAATGAATAGATGGCATAGTTGATGGCACTTAAGTCTACAAGTACCTGACCACTTAATCTCTTTGTATCTAGATAGATATCATCATAAGAACGGATTTCAACACCATCATTCTTATAAGCTTCTATCATTGTTTCATCATAAGTACCATCCTGAAGATATAAATAAGCGTTATCTAAAGTAATAATACTAAATGCCATAGCCATTGGAGAATGAGGAATATCCTTACCTCTAATATTGAATGTCCATGCAATATCATCTAATGATGTAATGATATGCGCATTACATTCATTTTCCTCCATATAACCACGAATCCAATCAAGTTTCTGTGTTGTGCTTTGTCCATGATACTTCACATCATAGATATAAGCTGGTTCATGAGAACGTTCTGGACGATTTGTCCATACATCAGTCATATCGATATCTTTTAATTCAAAATCAGTTTCTCTGCCTTCATCCAAATCAATGATAAATGAAGCTGTTGTTACTTTACCATTGAAGCCAAGTACATCACCATCATCAAGATGATCAATGAGGAAATCCTTCACACTAGGAACATCTGCATTACCCATCTTCATGAGCTTAATACCAGGATAGAGTTCTTTTTCTGCCTGAATGAAATAACGTCCATCAGTCCATAACCATGCTTCTTCCTGTCCTACAACTAGGACTCCAGCAGAACCCGTAAAGCCGCTTAGATACTTTCTAAACTGGTCATGTTCGCCTACAATTTCACTCTGATGATCATCATCAGTAGGCACATAATAGAACTTGATATTTTGTTCTTTTAATCTTTTCTGTAATTCTTTTATCATTTTTTTATCACCCATGATAAGTTTAACACAAATGAGAGAGATAAGGTATAATACAATTAGGAGATGATTAATAATGAACGAATGGAATCTTGATGCCCTATATACGTCATTTCAAGACAAAAAATTTCAAGAAGATTTAAACACGCTTAAGGATTTAAATAAGAACTATCCTACTTATAGAAGCGAGAAAACAGAAGCGGCATTACATAAAATAATAGAGACAAAAATAGAAATTGAAAAGAGAGTAGAAAGGCTGCATTTTTTTATACAGCTTTCTTTATCAGCTCATACAGATGATGCCAAAGCAGCACGTTATCTTGATCAATTAAATAATATAACTGCCTCAATGGTAGGAGAAGATATTAAGAATAATGCCTATATTGCTGAGTTTGATTTAGATAGTTGTCAGGATTCTTTTATTAAGGAACATGCTTATATTCTTAATGAAATTAAAAATAAACAGAAGTATGTATTAGATGAAAAACAGGAATCAATCATAGCCCATATGAAAAATACAGGTTCTTATGCCTGGATGAAGCATAAGGATGCGGTTGTATCTTCTATTAAAGTGAATATAGATGGATATGATTATCCTTTGACTAAAGTACTGAACATGGCTCATAGTCCCGATAAGCAGACAAGAATGAAAGCTTATTTCGCAGAACTAGATGCCTATAAACCATATGAAGAAACGATTGCGACATGTTTAAGTGGAATCAAGGGAGAAGTACTCTATACAAGTAAACTGAGAGGCTATGAATCACCATTAGAAGAATCATGTATCAAATCACGATTAAAGATGGAGACTCTTAATACATTACTTTCAGTTATGAAAAAGAATATGCCAGAAATAAGAGAATACCTTAAAATCAAGGCAGACTATCTAGGCTATCAGAACGGCTTACCTTGGTTTGAACTTTATGCGCCTGTTGTTGAAGATGATGAAGACTATCCATTTGAGAAAGGTTCTCAATTTGTCGTGGATCAGTTCTACACATTCTCAAAACATTTAGGTGATTTTGCGACTCATGCAATTAAGAACCATTGGGCTGATGTCTATCCAAGAGAAAATAAAGTCGGTGGTGCATTCTGTGAAAATATTAGAAGTTTAAAACAAAGTCGTTTCTTATTCAACTATGGAAATCATTTTTCTGATGTGATTACTGTAGCCCATGAATTTGGTCATGGTTTCCATGGAAGATGTTTAGGTGATCAAACAATATTGAATACCCATTATCCAATGCCGATTGGAGAAACAGCCTCTAACTTCTGTGAAACAATAGTGGGAAAAGGTGCATTAAAATCAGCTACACCTACTCAAAAGATTGTGATATTAGAGAATACATTAAGTAATGCGGTACAGGTGATCTGTGATATTTATTCCCGTTTCTTATTTGAAAGCCGCTTCTTTGAAGCAAGAAAACAAGGACCAGTGAGTGCGGAAGAAACAAAGAAAATCATGCTTCAAGCACAGATAGAAGCGTATGGTGATGGATTAGATCATAATTATCTCCATCCCTATATGTGGACATGGAAACCTCATTATTATGATTCAGACTATTCATTCTATAACTACCCATACGCCTTTGGTTCATTACTTGCGAAAGGACTTTATGCACGTTATCAAAAAGATCCTGAACACTTCCCAGAGGATTATGAAACATTTCTTTCAGTCACCGGTAAGATGGATTTAGAAGATATTGCGAAAACACTTGATATAGATCTCACAGATGAATCATTCTGGCAGAGTTCTATTGATATCATCAAAGAAGATATTGATACATTTAAAACGCTTCTAGAGGAATACAAACATGATTGATACGTTCTATCAAAAAGAAAATCTAGAAGTCTATAAGCGATATCTCTATTTCCAGTTAAAAGATGATTCTCGTTTTCAAACAGTATTCAATGACAATGAATATCACATTACTTATCAATCACGCACAGCATCTATTCACTTCCATGATATAGGCATGATAGAAGAAGAAATCATCAGCGATGATAAGCAGATCTTTTATCTTCATTTTCCATTGACTACATTTCCTATTGCCTTAGAACTTTATCGATGTATGATTAATAAACTCATAGAAGAAAAAGTCGAACCAATGAAGGTGATATTATGCTGTAGTGGGGGAATGACATCAGGATTCTTTAAGGAAAAGATGCAGAACTATATTTTAAAAAACAACCTCCCATTGATTATAGAAGGGGCAGCAGTTCATACTGTAGAAAAGAAGTGTCTCTATTATGATCTTGTATTATTAGCACCACAAATGGGTTATAAGAAAGAAGAGATAGAGACATTGACACATAAAGATGTAGGTGTGATTGATCCTCAGGTCTTTGCGACATATGACTGCGGTGCATTATACAAACAGATTCAATATTACTATAGGAGGATGAATCATGAATGATACAAAAAGCGATATGATCTCTGGTGAACTCTATCAGCCATTTTCAAAAGAACTCTATAATGATCGTCTTTATTGTAAGAGTCTCTGTCATGAGTTAAACAATCTTTCACCACTTAAAAGAGATGATATCAATCTTATACTAGATAAACTATTAAATGAATGGAATGAAGCCTTTATTGAACAACCTTTTCATTGTACATATGGTTATAATATTTCTTTAGGGAAGAACTTCTATTCTAAAGATAATCTCTTTATTGATGATAGTGGAATAGTGTCTATTAGTGATAATGTGACTATTGGATATAATGTCACAATACTCACATCAGTTACACCAATCAGTAGCCAGGATCGTGCAAAAGGATTAGAAAGTACACTGCCAGTACGTATTTATGAAGGAGTATGCATTGGATCCAATACAGTGATTTATCCAGGTGTAAAGATCAACAGAGAGTCTATTATTGAACCAGGATCAGTTGTAAAGGATGATATTCCACCATTTGTGATTGCGGGAGGCAATCCATGTCGTGTAATGAGCGCAATTGATGATAAGGACTTGATGAGAAAATGAGAGAATTAGGACAATTATATGACTATACACTCCTTCATTTCCTTCATCATCTAGCCGAAAGTACAAACGGTGCACTTACACCATTCTTTCGCTTTATCTCTTATTTTGGTGATAAAGGAATTTTCTTTATCGCTTTATCCTTGGTACTCATTTATTTTAAAAAGACAAGAAAACTCGGTATATGTATCCTCATTAGTCTTGCGATAGGCGCTATCTTTACAAGCCTCTTTTTAAAGAATGCGATAGGACGTCATCGTCCTTATTTATCCGGTGTAGACGAATACTATAACTGGTGGAAGTATGTAGGAGGCTTACATTATAAAGAATTCTCATTTCCTTCAGGACATACTACAGCCACTATGGCTGTTATGATGTGTATATTCTTAACATGTAATAAGAAATACAGCTGGTTAGTTTTTATCTTTGTCGCATTAATGGGTCTAAGTCGTAATTATTTCATGGTGCACTATCCAACAGATATTCTAGGTGGTATTATGGTAGGCGGAATATCTGGTCTTATTTCATATTTGATATGTTATAAGAGTAAATTATTGGGAGGAAGAACATGAAACTAACAATGCTAGGCACGGGGAATGCCTTAGTCACTAAGATTTATAACACATGTTTCATCTTAGAAGACAACCATCAATACTTTATGGTTGATGCAGGAGGAGGAAACCAAATCCTAACTCAGCTAAAAAAAGCAGGATATGACTGGAAGGATATGAAGCATATCTTCTTGACTCATAAGCATATTGACCATTTATTAGGTATGGTCTGGATGATGCGTATGATTACACAGTTCATGAATGCAGGTAAATATGAAGGTGATGCTTATATCTATGGTCATGATGAAGTCATTCATATTTTAAAGGATATGGCTGATACACTTCTAGTACCAAAACAGAGTGCATTAATTGGAAAAAGACTTCACTTAGTAGAAGTGAAGGATCAAGAAACTAAAGAAATTATGGGACATCCAGTCACTTTCTTTGATATCCATTCTACTAAAGCTAAGCAGTTTGGCTTCATGATGGAATATGATGGTAAGAAACTCACATGTTGTGGTGATGAACCTTATTGTGAAGAAGAGAAAGTCTATGCAGAAAATGCAGATGTACTCTTGCATGAAGCATTCTGTTTATATGAAGAAAGAGACTTCAGACATCCTTATGAAAAGCATCATTCAACAGTGAAAGATGCCTGTGAACTTGCGCAGAAACTTCATATTAAGAATCTTGTACTCTATCATACAGAAGATGATCATGTAGACAATCGTAAAGAACTCTACAAGGCAGAAGGTGCACACTATTATACAGGAAATATATTTGTTCCTGATGATTTAGAAGCAATGGAATTTTAGAGCTATCATTTGATAGCTTTTTATATTAATAATTTTTTTGAAAAAAGTGCGATATATATATATTAATTAACAAGTAGTATATAATATAAATAGATATAAAACTTGAAAGAAAGGATGATGATTATGAGTAAAAAGAAACGCGTCATTTCAGAAGAAAAGACAAAAGAACTTCAAAAAGATTGGCAAGGCTATGGCGCGATGACAGTGGCATATAGTCTTGTAGTTATCATTATCGTTCTTATTGCGATTATCGCAAAATTGTATTTCTAATAGAAAAGCCTCTGGATTATTTTCCAGAGGTTTTCCATTTCTGTCCGTATTGATCAGCTTTGATAATAGCTTTTAATAAATTCTTTGAAGTCACTTCAAAAGGCATATTTAATGTCGTAGATCCTTCTTTAACTGCTTCTAAGCATACATGCATTAATGCTTCTTCATCTACTTCTTTCATTCCTAAATCAGAAAGTGTAGTAGGTAACTCTAATGATTCTAAGAACTCATAATAGCTCTTTAATGTATCCTTAGGAGTATTCTCTAATACCAATTGTACAAGTGTACAAAAAGCGACTTTTTCACCATGCATCTTACTATTTGTTTCAGGAATAAGAGTGAATGCATTATGCAGGCCATGACCTACAGCTTCTCCACCAGACTCAAAACCAATACCACTTAAATAAATATTAGCTTCTATCACATTTTCTAGTGCTTCTGTGACTTTATGCTGCTTACAATCTTCTACAGCCTGTAATCCATAAGAATAGACAATATCAAAACAAGCCTTAGATATTGCTAAAGCACTTCTTGTCACCTGACTATGAAGACAATTCTCACTATGACTCACATAACAAGCCTTTGCTTCAAAATAAGTACTAAATGCATCACCAATACCCGCTCTCAGCAATCTTGCTGGGGCATTCGCAATGACCTGTGTATCCACAATCACTTGATCTGGACTCTTAGGTAAATATAAATAATGATCAAACGTATGATCATCATGATAAATTACTGATAAAGAAGAACATGGGGCATCTGTACTTGCTGCAGTAGGTATAACGACAATAGGCTTTTTCGCATAATAACCACATGCTTTAGTCGTATCTAATACCTTACCTCCACCTACACCGACAATCACTTCACTATTTGTTTCTTCTACAATATGTTGTATTCTTTCAATCTCACTCATACTACATTCATTTTGAAATTGTATAACTGTCATTTCCTGTTCATGTAAGCTTTCCTCTATCTGAGGTATAAACATCTCTTTCAAGTTTTCACTTGTAATTACAACTATTCTTTTATAATCTTTTAAATCATCACCAAGACACTTTAATTCATCTTTACCTTGTCTATATCTTGTTGGTGCACCAATCATCTTACTCATAACATCACGCTCCTATTTCTATTATAGAACATGAAAAAAACATTGAGGAGAATTTTCTCCTCAATGTTTACATATCGCAAAGACCTTTGTCTTCTCCGTATACTGAATACCAATCATTATTGAAATCAGTTACGGCTTTAGAAATACTTGGATTTTCAAAGATTGCCTTTAATACGCTGACTGGTGCAGTGATAGCCTGACTACCTGCATTAAATGCATCTCTTACCTGCTGTACACCCTTGAAGCTTGCTGCAAGAATCTTGCAGTCATAACCGTCTTCTACAATTCTATTAGATAAATGAGCCATTAATTCAAAAGGATCATTTCCTAAGTTTCCAATTCTATTTGTATAAGGTGCAATATAAT
>OJML01001627.1_pt1 | contig 11556 bp, 8 predicted proteins | sample 1597221 | NCBI WGS metagenome assembly OJML01 (sample SAMEA2452123, study PRJEB22498) | human gut metagenome | biome: human feces; feature: human gut; material: feces | place: Australia | collected 2012 | reverse complement strand
TTTTGATACTTTCTTTTGTCTTCCCATGCTGTTATATGCTTTTATTTGTTTCTATTTTATGCCCACATTCGGGCTTCTCTGAGGTCAAAGTTATAAAGATTATTTTGTTACGCGTAACAAACGTGCAACAAAAATGCACCAAAAATAGATTTTTAACAGTCAAGAAAATAAAAGAAATCAAATCAATAAAGTATCTGTGTATCAATGCGATAACGTGTATTTCTTTTGATTTATTACGACTTTGTTTTATGCCATAATATCCTCTACCTCGTGGGCTTTTATGTTCTGTTACTATTTGATATAGTGCTCTGTATTCAGGTGGAGAACCTTACTGCCATTACCGAAAGTGAGCAGACGATGGCAGCATATCTGCAGAACTCGTTCTTCTCAGCCGGTTATCTGATGGCAGCAAGCATTGTGGCATTGAAATGTCTGAACCTCGTTCCAGACCTTGCTGCATGGATGATTCCTGAAGGAGATACAGCATTCTCTACCCGTAACTTCGGTGAAGGTGTGGCACAGCAAGCCAAGATTTCAACCCAGGGCATGATTAGCAAAGTGATGTAAACAGCAAATAATACATATATAATAAGATATGGTAATAAAGAATCTCGAAAACAAAATCAAGTTGGTGATGATTATCTGTTCACTCTTTCTTGTGGGCTGCATCATCATCTGTATCTCCAGCATTTGGACAGCCAAGCAAATGGTTTCAGATGCTCATCAGAAAGTGTACGTGTTGGATGGCAATGTTCCTATTCTCGTTCAACGCAGCACCATGGAAGAAACGCTCGATGTGGAAGCAAAAAGTCATGTGGAGATGTTCCATCATTACTTCTTCACTCTTGCGCCAGATGACAAGTACATCAAATATACAATGGATAAAGCCATGTATCTGGTCGATGAAACGGGTCTTGCGCAGTACAATACATTAAAGGAGAAAGGCTTCTACTCAAACATCATGGGTACGAGTGCCGTATTCAGTATCTTCTGTGACAGTATCAAGTTCGACAAGGAGAAGATGGAATTCACCTACTATGGCAGACAGCGCATCGAGCGACGTACAAGCATAATGACCAGAGAACTTGTGACGGCAGGTCATTTGAAGCGTGTTCCCCGTACTGACAACAACCCTCATGGATTGCTTATCACCAACAGGAGAACCCTTCTCAATAAGGATATAGAACAAAAGACCAAACTGACATATTGATATGGGATGGAAGAATATGTTTATCGGTGAAAAGATGCCAGACAAAGATGATCCTCAATATCGTCAGAGATATGAGACTGAGGTGCAGGCAGGACGCAAGTTTGCCAAGACTATGAAGCTTGATGTGCTTGCAGCCAAGGTACAACTGTTTGCTAATGACCATAAACGGTTGTTCCTCTACCTTGTATTTGGTTTCATAATCTTCTGTTTTGGTCTGAACATCTACAGGTTGGTAGTGGTGTATAGTCATCAACAGTCAAGACAAAGTGCTACGGAAAGGCAAGAGCAGATGTTGCGTCTGCGACACAGCAAAGTCTGGAAAGCTGTTGAAAATGCCTACACCCCGCATCCTGCCATGAATAGAGATAATCAAAAGAATAATAATGAAAAGATAGAAAACGATGGACGCATTGAAAAAGATTAACTGGAAACAGCCCAAGTATATGATACCGCTTATCATTTACTTTCCTCTGTTGTTTGTCGGCTACTTCGTCATTGACCTCTTTCATACGGAGAAGGCAGAGGTTCCTGATGGTCTCACTACGACCGAGTATCTTAATCCAGACCTGCCTGATGCCAAAATGAAGGGAGACGGTATTGGTAACAAGTATGAGAGTATGCTCAAATCATACGGTAAGATAGACGATTATTCAGCAGTAGGAAACATTGAACGCAATGAAGAAGATACCAAGGAAGAGTATGATACAAAGTACTCAGATGAAGAACGTAAACAGGTGGAAGCCCAGGAAGCCGAGAAACTCTCTGAGATGCAAAGGCAGCTACAGGAGAGCGCACAGAAAGGCCAGGAAATCGCCAAAGGCAACAATTCTGCAGAAAATGATCGCTTAGCTCGTGGCAAACAGCGTGAGCAGGAGGCGATGGAAGAACTCAATCGAGCCATTGCACAGGCAAGGATGCAGGCTCAGCAGGTCTTTACCCCATCCATGCAGGCCGAAGTGACTGCCAAAACGGGCGATGCCAAGGAAGGAAAGGTTGAAATTCCGGAAAAGAAGAAGACCGATGATGAACCTCATGAGGTCGTCAAGAAGGTCAAGGTTACTTCCGACTACTTCAACACACTGTGTGACAATGACAAGGAAGCTGGACTTATCAAGGCTATCATAGACGAGAACATCAAGGCGGTGGATGGATCAAGAGTACGACTTCGTCTGCTCGATGATATTGTCATCAATGAAGCGGTCATTCATAAAGGCTCCTACATCTATGCCACCATGAGCGGCTTCGGTTCACAGCGTGTCAAGGGCACTGTCAAGAGTATCATGGTAGATGATGACATCGTCAAGGTAAACCTTTCGCTCTATGATACCGACGGACTTGAAGGTTTATATGTACCAAGCAGCCAGTTCCGAGAAACCACAAAAGATGTTGGTAGCGGTGCTTTGAGCAACACTTCAACCCTAACCAACAGCACATCTACTGGAGGTGGCAACCTGGCAAGTTGGGGAGCACAAGCCGTTACCAATGCCGTTCAGAAGACAAGCAACGCCATTAGCAAAGCCATCAAGAAGAACTCAGCCAAGCTGAAATACGGAACCTTTGTGTATCTCATCAATTCACGTTCAAACCAGAAAGATAAATAATAAAGACATATATGATTATGAAGACTATCAAGAAATTCTGCGCATTGGTAGTATGCGCATTAGCCTCCCTCCCATCCCTTGCACAGCAGACGTATCAAGAAATGGAGCAGCTTACCATCAATGAGAATGTCACAACAGTCATTACCGCCTCTGAGCCAGTACGCTTCGTTGATATTTCTACGGATGCAGTGGTCGGCGACCGGCCAATCAACAATACCATTCGTCTGAAACCCAAGGAAGGTGCAGCCGTACATGCCGATGGTGACATCCTTGCTATAGTGACGATTGTTACCGAGCGTTACAGAACCCAGTATGCTCTGATATACACTACAAGAATGCAGGAAGCAGTCACAGACAAACAGATTCTTGCCTCTGAGAAGATTCCATACCATAATCCTTCTGTATCAATGAGTACTGAGGATATGACCAGATATGCCCGAAAGATATGGAACTCACCGGCAAGAATACGCAACGTAAGTACCAAGCAGCACAGAATGACCATGAGGTTGAACAACATCTACTCTGTTGGAGAATACTTCTTCATTGATTTCAGCATAGAGAACCGTACCAATATCCGCTTTGATATTGATGAGATGCGTATCAAACTGAATGACAAGAAGGTTTCCAAGGCAACTAATGCCCAGATAATTGAGCTTACGCCAGCTATGGTGCTTGACCAGTCCAAGACCTTCAAATATGGTTATAGAAACGTTCTCGTCCTAAAAAAGATGACATTCCCTAACGACAAGGTGCTGACTATTGAGATTTCTGAGAAGCAGATTAGTGGAAGAACCATCAGTTTGGATATAGACTATGAAGATGTTCTGTATGCCGACTCATTCAACTCATACTTAATGATGGAGGAATAAGACGATGAAGAAATACATTTTGTCATTGATGATGGGACTGTGCGTTTCAGTCTCATCATTCGCCCAGAGCCATAGCGACCGAATATCCGTTGGTGCAGGAGCCTTATATCAGAGAGGCTTGGATGCCACAATCTCATGGGAACATGAAACACGCTACCACTACGCTTGGGAGTACTTCATCAACGGTTACATCAAATGGGATGAATGCGCATCATGTGGACACGTCTGTCCTGAGTCTTTTTGGAATAACTACCGTACATGGGGAATAGGCGCTGCCTACAAACCCTGTGTGGCAAGAGGCAGGAACAACTACGGAAACCTCCGAATTGGCGCAAGTGCTGGCAGTGACACTGACAAGTTTGTCGGTGGCTTGCATGTCGGTTACGAGCATAATTTTGCCCTACGTCATGGGTGGGGATTGTTTGTTCAAGCCAAATGTGATCTCACTCTTCCCAAACGGGAAGACTTGTTTCGCACTGGCATCGTGATAGGATTCAAGATACCCACTTTAAAGAAATAGCAACAATGAAGATACTACATATCATTTGTGCTACTCTCATGGCAGTAGCATTTGCCTCATGCGATGAGCATCGAGACTTTCCTGATACGGCAATGAAGACCTGCGACATTCTCTGTACAGATGGCAAAGTCGTAAGATTCGAGGAAGTTAAGTCCCAAAATAAGACTCCTATAGCCGTGGTATTCTATGTGAATCAGAACGAGGACATCCAAGGCACAGGCTATGCTGTCTATCTAAAGGACATTGAGCCGTTTGCATACTCAGACTCTCTCGGATTGAAGCATAACACATCAGCTGATATTGCAGCATTCGATGGCAATGTAAATACGCATGCTATGTATTCCACTGGCACTTCGCCTGCAGCTTCAGCAGTCTTTGACATGTGGCAATATGGTCAGAGTGCCTACATCCCTTCCGTTGCTCAGATCAAACTCTTGTATCAAGCACGCAGTGTTGTAAATACGTATATCAGCAAGTGCGGTGGCGATGTGATTCCAGACAATCCGGATGAGTGTTGGTATTGGACTTCGACAGAGGTTAAAGACCAGGAAACTACCAAAGCCTGGCTATACTCGTTAGCTTCAGGGGCACTTCAAGAAACACCAAAGACGCAAGTACATAAAGTCCGACCTATCATCACTTTATATAATTAGTATTAAATATTCACTATAACACAAGAATAAGGTTTCATGGAGGAAACAAAAGAATTACAGACCATGTATAAGATATTCCGCTGTCTGATATACTTATCATTGATAGTGGAGTTCTTTGAGTATGCTATAGACCCAGCGTTGCTTGACTATTGGGGTGGCATTGTTTGTGACATTCATAGCCGTGTAAAGAGGTGGTTTATCTATATGGATGGCAACCTCGTATGGAGCAAGATTGCTACCATCGTGCTTATCTGTATCACTTGCATTGGCACCCGAAACAAGAAACATTTGGAGTTTGATGCTCGTCGTCAAGTGTTCTATCCGTTGGTGGGTGGACTGTTCGTTACCATACTGTCTATATGGCTTTTCGGTCATCGTATGGACATGAGGTTCTATACCATCAGTCTTAACATCTGGCTCTACATGGCTGTCTCCATTCTTGGTACCATCTGCATCCATGTTGCCCTCGACAATATCTCCAAGTTCCTGAAGGAAGGATTGCTCAAAGACCGTTTCAACTTCGAGAACGAGTCTTTTGAGCAATGCCAGGAACTGCAGGAGAACAAGTATAGCGTAAACATCCCGATGCGCTATTACTACAAGGGCAAGTTCCGCAAAGGTTGGGTGAATATCGTGAACCCTTTCCGAGGAACATGGGTAGTTGGTACTCCTGGTTCCGGTAAGACATTCTCCATCATCGAGCCGTTCATCCGCCAGCATAGTGCCAAGGGTTTTGCCATGGTTGTCTATGATTACAAGTTCCCTACGCTTGCGCAGAAGCTGTATTATCATTATAAGATAAACCAGAAAGCCGGGAAGGTGCCACCAGGATGCAAGTTCAACATCATCAACTTTGTGGATGTAGAGTATTCCAGACGTGTGAATCCTATTCAGCAGAAATACATTGGTAACCTTGCTGCAGCCAGTGAAACGGCAGGAACCCTTTTGGAGTCTTTGCAGAAAGGTAAGAAGGAAGGTGGTGGCGGTAGCGACCAGTTCTTCCAAACATCAGCGGTCAACTTCCTGGCAGCTTGTATCTATTTCTTTGTCAACTACAAAAAGGTGCCATACGACAAAAACGGCAATCCTCTTATTGCTGAGATGACAACAGAGCCAAAGACCCATCGTCCGAAACCTACTGGCAGAGTCTTTGATCATACAGGCAGAGAGGTAGAACCAGAGTATTGGCTGGGCAAGTATAGCGACATGCCACATATCCTTTCGTTCCTTAATCTCGATTATCAGACTATCTTTGAGGTTTTGGAAACCGATCCAGAGGTTGCCCCTCTCCTTGGCCCTTTCCAGACAGCCATGAAGAATAAGGCTATGGAACAGTTGGAAGGTATGATTGGTACACTCCGTGTCTATACCTCCCGATTGGCAACCAAGGAGTCGTATTGGATATTCCATAAGGATGGTGATGACTTTGACCTGAAGGTGTCAGATCCGAAGAATCCTTCATATCTGCTCATTGCCAATGACCCAGAGATGGAAAGTATCATTGGTGCATTGAATGCTTTGATTCTGAACCGCCTCGTCACCCGTGTCAATACTGGACAAGGCAAGAATATCCCTGTCAGCATCATCGTGGACGAGTTGCCTACGCTCTACTTCCACAAGATTGACCGACTTATCGGTACTGCCCGAAGCAACAAGGTTAGCGTGGCTCTGGGTTTTCAGGAGTTGCCACAGCTTGAATCTGACTACGGAAAGGTGGGTATGCAGAAGGTTATCACAACTGTAGGTAACGTGGTGAGTGGTTCAGCAAGAGCAAAAGAGACTTTGGAATGGCTCTCCAACGACATTTTTGGCAAGGTAGTTCAGTTAAAGAAAGGTGTAACCATCGACCGCGACAAGACCTCCATCAATCTCAATGAGAACATGGACAGCCTTGTTCCTGCCAGTAAAATCTCAGACATGCCTACTGGCTGGATATGCGGTCAGTCTGCTCGTGACTTCATTAAGACCAAGACCGGACGAGGTGACAGCATGAATATCCAGGAATCAGCAGAGTTCCAGACCTCTAAGTTCTATTGTAAGCCGGACTTTGATATGAAGAAGATTGCTGAGGAAGAAGCTGACTATGCGAACTATAAAATACCGAAGTTCTATACCTTCCCATCCAAGAATGCCAAGGAGCGAATCCTGTATCAGAATTTCGTGAGTGTAAACCTCGATGTCAAGAATATGATTGACGAGATAAACAAATTCAAGATAAAATGACTTTCAGAAAGATAATATTATTCCTGCTTATATCACTGAGTCTGGTTGCAAATGTCCAGGCTCGAATGCCGACAGAGCGACCGGCATCAACGTCGGCGTCCATTTTTGAGTTGCCACCTTTCGAGCGTGCGGTATGCTGCATCAGGTTCTACGAAGGCATGCATCGAGCTAAGGACTATCCTTATGTAGGTTATGGACATAAGCTCAGACCGGGAGAACGTTACTCTGCTAATATGTCAACGTATGAAGCAGAGCAACTTCTTCGTAAAGACCTCAGAGAGTTATGCGCTATGTTTCGTTCCTATGGTCAAGACTCCCTACTCCTTGCTGCATTATCATATAATATCGGACCATACAAGGTGACCGGATATAAAGGCAAATACCCTAAAAGTTCTGTTTTAAAGAAACTCGAAGTAGGCAACCGGAACATCAGAGACGATTATGTGAACCATTGCCATTGGCGAGGGAAACGAATCCCTTCCATTGAGCGCAGACGTTATGCAGAACTCATGCTATTATTTACTCCATGACAGAAAACGAACCAATCAAAACTGTTTCAGACGGTATCACATTCCTATCCACTGGTAGATATTATGATGGTATCAACCGGTGGGTAGCACATAAACTGAAAGATGGAGACCATGATGCCATAGACTATGCTGCACGTCAGATAGCAAAGCTGTTACCTCAAAATGCGGTTCTCGTTCCAATTCCAGGACATCATGGAAAAGCCGAACAGACCATGCAGTTGGCAAAAGCTATCTCGTCATATACTCACCTCCCTATCGTTGAAGCCCTCCGTGGCATAGAGCGAGGCTCACAATATGATGCCAAGAAAAGAGGCCAGACGCTTTCTGCCGAAAATATGGGATTCTACAGACATAAAGACTTGCCCTCAAATCGTACACCTTATCTTATCGATAATGTAGTAGATACAGGCAATACCGCAAAGGCAGCTATCAAAGCACTTGGCAGTGGAACAGTTGCTTCATTTGCAATGAGTGACACTCTTCTACAAAGAGAAGAAGCCAAAAGTCTTCGTCGATAACACAATTATAAAGATTGATTGATGCCCAAACCAAGAAAGAAACAAATAAAGCCAATCGCAACTGCAACAATCTATCATTGTAAGGATTGTGCTAAAAGTTACGATTGGCATAGCAAAGCTTTAGACGGCCACCTGATTCTGTGTCGTTGCCCTCACAAGCAGGAAGGTGGTCGCTATTGCATATTCCTTAATGACCCACAATGTGAGCATTTTAAATTAAGGCAGGATTGATGTTAACAGATTTACTACTTTCTTTTCTTTCTTGTAGTCCTTTTTCCTATTTGTTTTTTTACAATCGCACCGGTATCTCGTCCACTGCTACACTTGCATTTGGTCAATAAGCAGGTCGTAAAAGGTAAGCCTCGATATTCATCTTTTAGAGCTTCAAAAATATTTTGTTTGCCACCTCTACCAACATCAAAAACCCAAAATACAGACAAGCAAGCATTGGTTGCTTTGGCATACTTTTCGAACTTCATTTTATACGCCTGACGTTCTTTAGTACTTTGTATTTCTTTATTATGCAATAATTTAAGTTCTATCATAATAGGATTGCACATTCCATACCAAATTAAAAAGTCTGTTCGTTTATTATCTTGCAACGCAACTTCACGATCAACACGCACATTAGTCAGTCCTAATTGACTACACTTGTTTATTATGGTATTTTTTAATTCTCGTTGAATAAAGTCTTCACTCAAAGCTTGGCTATTGACAAGAGAATATATACCTTGGTCTTGAATTTCTTTTTGAACCTCTAATGCAATCGTTGCAAAATAGTTTCTAAAGTCCGCATCGTTTCTTATTGGCAAATATGCATTCGTTATACATGCGTTGTATTTTTTTACGGATGCATCTATATTGCCTCTTTCAGAATTCAAGAAGACTAACTCATAATGATTCATTATATTATAGGCATTATTGTCAGCAACACCTTCACAGTGTTTCTCAACGAGAATCCTTAACTTTTGAATGTAGTTTAACTTTTTCATATTGATAAAGTACATGTATATCTGCGACATCAAATAACTAGAATACTCTCTATTTACTATTCGAGGAGACAGATTTAACCCAAATTCAAACAATTCTAACATATTCTGAATAACAGATTCTTCTTGTACTGACATAAAGCACCTAAACATTCGTGGATTTGCTCCTGAAATTTCTTGTTCTTCATCTGATACCAATCGTACATGATGACTTTCAAATTGTCTTGTAGAAACTATATTTTCTTTTAAATAAGAGAATCTCCATGATATTGCTTTTTCATCATGAAATTTTTCTATCATAATGGCATTACACTGCATTTTCATCCCCTTAATTCCATATTTTTCAATAGAATCAAACAATTTTCTATAATCTTCAACACCCCATTTGACATAGTCTTTAGCTATCAACTCAAGTGCTTTTGAAGCGATATATGCATTCTCTTGGGATTGATCCGCAACATAAGTATTTACATATTCTTCAAGCTTATATGATAAAAAATCCATCCCATACTCTGTGATACACTCCATAATATCATCTGGCGAAATCTTTAAAAAATCATCGTTTCTAGATTTCCACCAATCACTGAGCATAGCACTCTCTTCTGTACTCAATTTGCCTATAATTTTCTTGAAGAAAGAACTAATAGTATGCGAATCAATATTACCAACACGACTTCTAAGTGGAAGATTTTTAGCTAATATCATCCTATATTTCATTAGTTTTTCTTCTTGTCCGAGTTCACAAACAGCATTTACAAAATGTGGTATATATATAAGATCCCATGACAGAGTGTAGGAATTCGGACCTTCTTTCTTGGTTTTGGTTTTGCCGAGATCTACATTGTTAAAAAAATCATATATAACTGTAAAAACTTTGTTATAGTCTATAGATTTCAAATAATTAATGTTCTCACACAAAAAGAGAGCGTAATAATACTTGTCTTTCGATTTAATATTCTGATCCACAAGATAATTGTAGGCTTCTTCCAACTCTTTGTCATTATTAGGAGTGTTTTCTTCTCCCTCAGATTTATCCAAACGTTTAAATACATCAGAATAACGTGCCAAATATTTAGATAGCGACAGCTGTTTATCTTCGTCGTGTCTAACTTTGCTTAAAAGCGAAAGAAGACATCTGTCAACGTTGTAATTATCTTTATATAATTGTACCAGTATATTCTCAATCGCACAAATCAAGTCATAATCAATATACTCTGGTTCAATGTTCTTTAGATAATACCACAATCCTCTGTTTTGATCTAAACTTTGAACAAAGCATAATGACACAGAATCATCTTGAATAATCTGTTTGAATAATTTACTTTCATCTCCGGAAATTTTATGATAATAGCGAGTTTTTAAATAGACTGCAAACAACTGAATCAAATCATTCTTAGCCTCTTTGTTTTTATGAAAAACTGCAAGAATTTGTTTTACCAAGGAAAAGTAATGTACACTTAAATTTCCTACTGGATTAAAGAACTTCTCAATTTTATTAGTGTTGACGATCTGCTTGTATGTACTTATTATTAATTCTGTATTCTCTATACATAAAATCGCATTTATAGCATGAGGATTACTTTGATAGCATTCTTTAATCCAACATTGAATTACGTTCTTATCTGTGAACCCATTATACCCAGTAATATCACAGTATTTTCCTTTGATATCAGAATTGAACGTATCGAATTTTTTAGCTAATCCGACTAAGCCCTCTATGTCATTTATCGCTTCGTATATCGACAACGAAACGTATTGAATATCAGAATTTTGATTTTCTACTAATTTCTTAGCAGCATTTGCCCAATACGAAATAACCTCTGCACTCAAACAATAACCTTGAGCCAAAACTTCAAGAATTGCTGATATATTTGAAAGTTGAATTTTATTCAAATACTCTGTTGTAGGCATAAGCATTTGACAACAACCTACAGAATAGCATTGCTGCAAAATAGATAAAATAGGACTTCTCCATCTAATATAAACTGGTCTTCTCAAATAATTATTCCAAATAATCTTAAACAATTCTGCTTTCTGCTCAACAGAAAGTATAGTAGGATCTAAATATCTCAATAATGCATCCAACGAATCCAATTCCAAATTAGACTCATAAGACAAAATTAATTTAAAAATATTGAAAAATGAAGAAGAGCGAATGTATGATACATGAGGAATTACATCGAGCCAATTTGGATAAATATGTTTAACATCATGACTTACTGCAATATCATACAATACACTCTCAATATTGTCTTGTCTACATAATTCTTTCGCAGCAAGATATTCTTGTATTTCAGTATCAGGAAACATCAAAACGCCATTTGTCTCTTTAAGAATACGATTCTCAAAAAACAACAAACTTAAATTAGACAAAACCATTTGTGCCATATTAACATAAAGCTCTAAAGCAGCCAAAGGAGAATAAGAGAGGTTGGAACGTAAA
>OJML01001619.1_pt1 | contig 11584 bp, 9 predicted proteins | sample 1597221 | NCBI WGS metagenome assembly OJML01 (sample SAMEA2452123, study PRJEB22498) | human gut metagenome | biome: human feces; feature: human gut; material: feces | place: Australia | collected 2012 | reverse complement strand
ACGAGGAGGTTATCTACAAGGACGAGCACTCTAAGCTCTACCATCTGAAGTATTACGTAGTGGAGCAAGACTGCCAGCAGGTGGACGAGGAGAACGTGATGCACAAGGACGAGAAGGGCTACTATGCTGTAGTGGCTACCACACGTCCTGAGACCATCATGGGCGATACAGCCATGTGTATCAACCCAGAGGACAAGAAGAACACCTGGCTGAAGGGTAAGCACGTCATCGTACCTCTCGTAGGCCGTGAGATTCCTGTCATCGAGGACTCATATGTAGACATCGAGTTCGGTACAGGTTGTCTGAAGGTGACTCCAGCTCACGACATCAACGACCATGCACTCGGCTTGAAGCACGGACTGGCAACCATCGATATCTTCAACGACAACGGAACCATCAGTGAGGCTGCCGGCATGTATGTGGGCATGGACCGCATGGACGTGCGCAAGCAGATCTCTGCCGACCTGCAGGAGGCTGGCCTCATGGAGAAGATAGAGGACTATAATAATAAGGTAGGTTTCTCCGAGCGCACCAATGTGCCTATCGAGCCTAAGCTCTCTACACAGTGGTTCCTCAAGATGCAGCACTTTGCCGACATCGCCCTCGCACCGGTCATGGACGACGATATCGAGTTCTACCCCAAGAAATATAAGAACACCTATCGCCACTGGTTGGAGAATATCAAAGACTGGTGTATCAGCCGTCAGCTGTGGTGGGGTCATCGCATACCAGCCTACTACTTCGACAACGAGGGCAAGAAGGACTTCGTAGTGGCTGAAACCGCAGAGGAGGCTTTGAAGCTCGCACAGGAGAAGAATGCCAACATCAAGGCCGAAGACCTGGAACAAGAGAGCGACTGCCTCGACACATGGTTCTCTTCATGGTTGTGGCCTATCTCTCTCTTCGACGGCATCGAGCACCCAGACAATGAGGAGATCAACTACTACTACCCCACCAGCGACCTCGTAACAGGTCCGGACATCATCTTCTTCTGGGTGGCACGTATGATTATGGCTGGCTACGAATATCGTGGCAAGATGCCTTTCAAGCACGTGTACTTCACAGGTATCGTTCGCGACAAGCTCGGCCGTAAGATGAGCAAGAGCCTCGGCAACTCTCCTGACCCTATCGACCTGATCGATAAGTTTGGTGCCGACGGTGTACGCATGGGTATGATGCTCTCTGCGCCTGCAGGCAATGACATCCTCTTCGACGAGAGCCTTTGCGAGCAGGGACGTAACTTCAACAACAAGATCTGGAATGCCTTCCGCCTCGTCAAGGGTTGGGAGACTGCAGATATCGAGCAGCCTAAGAGTGCAGAAATCGCCGTGAAGTGGTTTGACGCCAAGCTCAAGGAGGTGAACGAGGAGATGCAGAAGCAGTTTAAGGACTATCGTATCTCTGAGGCTTTGATGACTGTATATAAGTTGTTCTGGGATGAGTTCTCATCTTGGTACTTGGAGATGGTGAAGCCAGCCTACGGTCAGCCTATCGACCAGAAGAGCTACGACGCTACCCTGCGTTTCTTCGACGCACTGCTGAAGATGCTGCACCCATTCATGCCATTCATCACCGAGGAGTTGTGGCAGCACATCTACGACCGCAAGGATGGCGAGAGCATCATGCGCGAGAAGCTGGAGATTCCTGCACCTACAGCCGAGGAGCAGAAGTTGGCAGCCGACATTGAGGCTGTGAAGCAGATTATCGCCGGTGTTCGTACCGTTCGCAACCAGAAGAACATCGCTCAGAAGGAGCAGCTCTCACTCCAGGCAGTGGGCAAAAACGACTTCGAGGCTTACAACGACGTAACTCTGAAGATGGCCAACCTCGACAAGATAGAGGTCATCGCCGATAAGAGCGCCGACGCATCCTGTTTCATGGTAGGTACCGACGAGTTTGCCGTACCATTGGGCGACCTTATCGACGTGGCTGCCGAGATAGAGAAGGCTGAGGCACAGCTCAAGCACCTTGAAGGCTTCCTGATGGGTGTGCGCAAGAAGCTCAGCAACGAGAACTTCGTGGCTCACGCTCCTGAGAAGGTGGTGGCTCTTGAGCGCAAGAAAGAAAGCGACTCTGTAGAGAAGATCGCAGCCCTCAAGGCTACTATCGAAGAACTCAAGAAGAAGTAACAGACTATTTTTTTCAATGTTAAATGTTGAATGTTAAGTGTTAGACGAGACTGCTCTTGCCATCTTAAGAACAAGACTTTACAAGGGCGCCACGACTTAACATTTAACACTTAACATTTAACATTTTTCGTATCATGACAAGAAAGAAGCTTTTCACCTTATTTATATATGTATCCTTCGCCCTGATGGGACTGACGGGCTGCAACGACGAGGCTTTCGACATCGACAGCGTCAACAAGCAGACCTTGCTCATCATGTATCCATGGTCGGGAACCGAAAACTCGGCAGGACTCTACAGCGATATGGTCAACAACCTGAACCAGATAGAGAATGCCATCAAGAAGAACAAGGGACTAAAAAGCACAAGGGTATTTGTGTTTATGAGCACATCTGCCACAGAGAGTTCGCTCTTTGAGCTGACTTACAACTCAAGCACCTTTACTGTAGAGCATCAGATGCTGGAAAACTATACCGGCACTGCCTACACCACTACAGAAGGACTGACAGACATCATCGGTGAGGTGAAACAGCAGGCAGAGGCACTCAACTATGCCCTGATTATCGGAGGACACGGAACAGGATGGAACAACATTTCCGACTGGACCGACTATCCCAACCAGGCCAAGAGAAAAGCTGCACTCAAGACCCGCTCTTTTGGCGGACTCGACAACACCTATGCCATCAACGTATCATCACTGGCACAAGCCATCGAGACCAACGGCATCAAGATGCAGTACATCCTCTTCGATGCCTGCTATATGAGTAATGTGGAGACGGCTTACGAGCTGAAGGATGCCACCAACTTCCTCTTGGCTTCGCCCAATGAGATTATGGCAAAGGGACTGCCCTACGAGGATATCTGGAGCTATCTCAACACGACAACTCCCAACTACGCAAGCATCATCTCGTCGTACTACTCTCATTACAACAGCACCTCTACCCCATACGCGAGCCTTGCTGCCATCGACTGCCGACAGATGGACAAGTTGGCTGCCATCATGAAGGAACTGAACAGCAAGTACACCATCACCACAGAACGCCTGGCTGGCGTGCAGACAGAAGACGGATACACCCCCAACCTGTATTACGACTTGGGCAACTATGTAGACAGTCTGAAGCCCAACGCCTCAATGAAGGATCAGTTTGCCACTCAGCTGAAAGCCACGGTAAAGGCCGCACAAAGCACAGCAGAAGTGTACAGCAACATCAATGCGACAACCATCACCGTCAAAGACTTCTCGGGGCTTACCATCAGCGACCCCAGTTCGCATCCCGTGGCTCTCAGAACCAAGAAACAGACCAAATGGTGGAAAGCGACGCATGAGGGAGAGTGAAGAGCAAAGAAGTTAGGAGGAAGTTAAAGAAAAACAAAAAATAAACAGACAGAAACAATGGAATACTTCATCGTAGAAAACGGAAAGCAAGCCGGACCATTCAGCATAGCCCAGCTGGCAGAAAAACATATCAAGCCTGAGACTTTGGTATGGAAAGAAGGTATGGCAGACTGGACTCCAGCCTGGAAAATAGCCGAACTGAAATACATTCTCGCCGAAGGCAGTCAGCAAACAGGAACTGCTGTGCCTCCTGTTCCTCCTACAGCCAATCAGGCGGAAGAGATGAGTCAGCCTGCAGCAGAAACAGAGGAAAATGAGAACGGGAAAGACAGCGACAAGAAGCCTAAGAAAAAGAAATCTTACTGGAAATTCTTCGTAGGACTCTTGGTTGTGATTCTGCTCATCCTGGCATTCACCAACCCCGGCAGAGACACTCATAAGCAAGCCGTAAAGGAGGAAGTCGGCAAGGTGATAGACAAGACTACAAACATCAGTGACGACTTCATCTTCGCCGATGGCCTGCGCTCGTTTACCAAGATGATCTCGAACAACATGATAGATGTTGCTTTCGACCAGCTTTTCGAGTACCACAACTACATCATCTTCTCGAAAGGCACCGTCAGCTTCAATGGCAAAAGTCACAACGTAAGCTTCGGAATCCTGGGCAAGGTATACACCATCAATGCCGATGATGCCATCAAGGCAATGGAAAATGTGGAACTGCTCAACAGCAACGACTCATCTGAAAATGCTGATGACAATCAGTCGGCAAACAATTCTTCAGACAACACCAACCTGCAGTCACAGCTCGAAAACAAGACCAACGAGGCTATTGACAAACTGTCCGACAAGGTCAGCAAAAAGGTGGAAGACAAACTCAACGAAAAGTTGGAAGAACTCAACGACTCCTCTAATATCGACAAGATAGTAGACAAGATCCTCAGCTTGTTCTAACAGGCCCCTCCACGAAGTGGCAACACATATAAAAGCGACAATACACACAAGCGGCAATATCATAACAAAGCCCTACCCCCTTTGCGGGGCAGGGCTTTGTTATCTTCGTCAAACGCATAACTGCTGTCACGAAACTCATAAAAAACGCAATAGGCTTCGACCTTAAACGCAATAGGCTTCGACCTTAAACGCAATAGGCTTCGATATTAAACGCAATAGGCTTCGAGCTTAAACGCAGGTGCTTTCAATAGTCAATGAAAGCACTTGCGTTTTTCAAAAGAGAATTTCCTCCTGAAGTTTCACATTTATGTTATTCAGACTTCAACACCTCTCTCAACTTATCTACTCCAGGAAAACTTGTTGTCTGATAAGTAATCTTTCCTTCCTTGTTTACAACAAAATAAGTAGGAATACCTGAGAAATGATATAGGTCACTAAGAGCATCAGCCTGCTCCTCTGTCAACCGCACATGCACACCACTTATCGTCTTTATCATCTCGCCCCATTTGCCAACAGGCGATGAAGCATCTGCAATATAAACATACACCACATCGGTGAGCTGTTCTTTCAAAGGACGAATGGCCGACATGGCAGCCCTGCATGGCATACACCACGTGTTCCAGAAATCAAGGAGCAGAGTTTTGCCTTTATACTTATTTATGATTAAGGGAAAAATCTGTTTGGCAGACATCTTAGGATCTATGTCTATAATGCTGTATACAGAACTGGAATTGGCAGTCTTTATCATCGCAGCCATCTTTTCGTCGGAAGACTTTTGCTGAGACTTCAAGTCTTCATTGTCGGCAAAAAGCAATTCCCTCACCATATCATTGGCAATACTATCGCGAGCTGCCGCCATCTGCTGTTCGGTGAGAAGATGCTTGCGTCCTAAAGAACGGCTGAGACGCTTTCCGACAGCTATATCATCCAACAATGGGTCTGCAGCCATATATTGGCGACAGAAACTTGACGTAAAGTCTGCAAGAAAAGAATAATAACGCTGATTCTTGGAATGAAGGATTGGGAGTTGCTCCAATGGTTTAAAATACGACAATGTGTCAACACTCAGGTCGGCACGTCGTACTCCTTTCTTGCCTACAACCATGGGAGCCATGGCTATATTGTTCTTAAAGCCAAACAACGCCGAAGCATAATTCATAGAAAGATTACTATGCGCCAAAGTTCGGGTGGCAATGCTGATGGTTGCATCAGCATCAATAGCATGTAGTTTTTGCTCATAAACCTTCTGCACATAATCACGATATTGTAATGGTGTCATACCACAAATGTCATCAAAGAAAGTTTTGCCATAGACATCAAGCTTTTCCTTTACACTCTGCAACTCTGTATCGACAGCAGCATATTTTCCTTCAAACCAAACATATTTCTTGACGCTTGCATCATCTGCAAAGAGATGTGTAGCGGCAAGTGTCTGTGTCGTGAGGTCAATAATTACAGTAGTCGTGTCGTGAGGCACTGCAAGAAACGGAATCTCCATTCGGTTAACCCGAATGGTTGCTATTGTCGGTAAAATAGCATTGGCACTTATGCTGCATGTTCCATCCACGCTGATAGAATCGTGGTCGAACGGCATACGCTGTGGTGAGAACCAATTTTCCACGAGAACATCAAGTGTAGTACCGTATTCAGGTTTATACCCTACCAAGCGCACATTCACAACAGTCTTGCCAAGGTTGAGATCGGTAGATGGCAATTCTACCTTTTTGTCAAATACTTGCTGTAACAAGTGCTGCGGAATGTCATCCTGCGGCCGTCTGCCGTCGAGGCGCACTCCGTAAATGTTCCAACCAGAGTTGTCGGATACTTCACGGAAATCAAACTCCGTCGTGGTCTCGGGCATTGGCTTAAAACGCAAAGTAGCAGAAACGTACCCACATTCAGGCACTTTCACAAAAACACCTTTTGGCAACTGCGGACTACCCAGATAAGCATACGTCGCACCATTGGCTGCAAGAACGGCATGGGAATCGATACTAACCTTGCCACTGGCCTGATAGATTTTTACGTCAAGAACTGTAGCCTTCTTGTCGAGTGTCACACGCTCGATTTCTAATTTATGATTGTTGGAGGCGAAGAAGTAAGGACGCTCAACAACTCGCTTGGCTTGTGCCGCTGAAGAAACGACCAACATCAGAAAGACAACAAGCAATAAGGCTTTCTGACTGAAATACATTGTTTTCATTTAATGTGTATATTTGAATTCTTTTTCCCTCAAAAAAGGAATAGCTGAGCTATTCATAGTCATCAATCACGGAATTGACGAAATCCATCATGGGCTTTGCCACACGGAAGATGTCTGCCGACTTGCTGAGCCAAGCTTCATCGGCAAAGAAATCGTCGGGCACACGGACCCAGGCACAGTAGTCCTTCATCTTCAGATAGTCGAGAAACTCATAATCCTTAGGAAAATCCTTGGGAGCTTTCTTCAACATATTGACTCCGAAACCTTTGTCGCTTATCTCGTCATCGTCCTTCCATACACCCTCACCAGGATAACCGAAGGTATTGACAAACCTGCCATTCTCCACAGCACAACGCCATTCGTCAATGTTACCCATAATCTCGTTGCGGCACGAGGTAAGGATATTCGTAGGCAAACAGTAGGCACCGACTGCCAAAAGGCAATGTCCTGGCTCTACATGAATATAGTAGCCACCACGAAGCGACTTCTTGCCGTGAGCACAAATGTAGGCTCCGAAATGGCGCTTATAAGGCGACTTATCGGAAGAAAAACGTATGTCACGATAGAAACGATACGTACAGTCTTTCACCTGCAAGTGGGCTATTTCGTCATCGAAACCGGCATAGTGGCCGATGGCCTTCCTGATGCCTTCCTCGAAATCAGACTTGGCTGCCAGATACTCTGCCTTGTGTTCCTGGAACCACTCACGGTTGTTGTGAGCAGCCACATCCTGCAAAAAATGATTGATCTTCTTGACATTCATCTTATATGTATTGCTATAGTTTACTGTTTTTCAGACGTTTGGGACAATGCTCGTTAAAGAAGCACTGCTCGCATAGCGGTTTGGCACTCTTACATATATAGCGGCCATGCAACAGGAGCCAATGGTGCGCGTTGGGAATATCGGCTTCTGGAATGTTAGCCATCAGATAGTCTTCTACCTTTCGCGGACTGTCGGCCGTGGCAGGCACCAACCCCATGCGATGGCTGACACGATAGACATGCGTATCTACTGCCATGGTGGCCTTGCCAAACCACACGGCACGAATCACATTGGCGGTCTTGCGCCCTACTCCGGCAAGGCTCGTCAGATCGGCAGCCGACTCTGGCACCTCGCCATTGAACCACTCCACCAACTGGCACGACATCTCTACGAGATGCTTCGCCTTGGCATTGGGATAACTCACCGAACGAATGAGTTCGTACACTTCATCCACCGTAGCCGCTGCCATGGAACGGGCATCAGGATAACGGGCAAAAAGAGCTGGCGTAACCATGTTAATGCGCTTGTCGGTACACTGAGCCGACAGCAAGGTAGCTACCAGCAACTGGAAAGCACTGCCAAACTCCAACTCGGTAGTGACACGGGGCATCTCCTGTCGGAAATGATCCAACACATATTCGTATCTTTCTTTGCGAAGCATTGTTCTTTACACCTTATTATATATATAGCCATACAGCAAACCAGAAAGGAGCTGTATGGCTATCAGTAAAAAATTCTCTATAAAAAAATAGAATCGTTATTGTACGTGTTTTAAGACTTACACCCGAAGGATTATTTCTTAGCAGGTGCAGCAGTCTCGCTCTTCAACTTGCCCTTGTAAGCCTTGTTCAAGCCATTGATCACCTCGTTAGTGATATCGTAAGCCTTGTCGGCATAAAGAAGGTTATCGCCACTCTTAGACAAGATGATGCTGTACTTCTTGTCCTTGTTGTAGGCAGCCAGATAGTGAGCAATACTGTCGTGGAGAGCATTGTTGTACTTTGCCTGCTCGGCAGCAAACTCGTTGCTCAGACGCTGCTGCAAACCCTGTACGTCGTTGCTCTGCTTCTGCAAACCAGCCTGTATAGCCTCTGCCTGCTCGCGTGTGAGTGCATTCTGCTGAATCTTCTGCTGGAAGTTGGCAGCTGCTGCCTGCAAGTTCTGCTGCTTCTGTGCAAGTGTAGCCTGAATGTTCTGACCCTTCTTCTCCAAGAGAGCAGAATACTCTTTGGCAAATGTATACTGTGTCATGATAGAGTCGACCTCTACATACGCAATCTTCAACTCAGCAGGAGCCTTGCTCTCAGACTTAGCCTCAACCTGTGGCTGCGACTTGTTGCATGATGCCAATGACAAGGCAGCAACTGCTGCGATAGCCATGAAGCCCAAAATGTTCTTTTTCATTTTCTTGTTATTTTAGTTTTTTATTATTTTATATCTTACATAAGATTTATTAAAGAGAGAATCCGTCTTCGTTCTTCACTCTTCACTTCCTCAATAGGCCTTTCCCGCTTGTCGTGCCTCGCGGTCCTGGTCTACCACACAATGAATACCCTGCTTGCGAAGTCCAGGATTGTCGTGGACATGCTGCGAGGAGAACTTGCCGTTCTTGCGAAAAATCAACTTCACGGATAATAAAGCTACAGATATAGCAATTATTAACACGCTAAATAGCAATATCTTTATCATTTTTATTACTTTTGCAGTGCATTAGATTGCACATTTGGATGCAAAGGTAATATTTTTCAAGCAAAGTTCAAAATAAAAATACATAAAATGACTAAAAATGATTTGAAACCTGCTCGTGTTTTCGAGCAGTTTGCTAAAATCAATCAGATTCCACGTCCATCAAAGCACGAGGAACAGATGATTGAGTACCTGAAAGAGTTTGGTAAAAGCCACAACTTGGAGACTGTTGTCGACAAAACCGGCAACGTGATTATCCGCAAACCCGCCACTCCTGGCTATGAGGACCGAGAGACGATTATCCTGCAGAGCCACATGGACATGGTGTGCGACAAGCTGGTGGATGTAGACGTTGACTTCACCAAGGATGCCATACAGACCTACGTGGACGGAGAATGGATGAAAGCCAAGGGCACTACCTTAGGCGCCGACGACGGAATAGGCTGCGCCATTGAGCTGGCTATCCTCGACTCTGATGACATCGAGCACGGACCTGTGGAGTGTGTCTTCACACGTGACGAGGAAACAGGACTTACTGGTGCACACGGCATGGAGGCTGGTTTTATGAAAGGCAACATGCTCATCAACCTCGACTCAGAGGACGAAGGACTTATCTTCGTTTCTTGTGCCGGTGGACAGACGATCCATGCCACCTTCGACTTCTCTCGCGAGAAGGCTCCTGCCGGATATTTCTTCCTCAAATTGAATATCAAGGGGCTAAACGGAGGCCACTCGGGTGACGATATCGACAAGAAGCGCGCCAATGCCATCAAGATTCTGGCCCGTTTCCTCTATATGGAAATGGAGAAACAAGAAGATGGCATCCTCTTGGCAAGCTTCAACAGCGGAAAGATGCACAACGCCATTCCTCGCGACGGACAGGTTGTGTTTGCGGTAAAGAACGAGGCCAAAGAGCAGGTTCGTGCTGACTGGAACATCTTTGCCTCTGAGGTGGAAGACGAGTTCCATGTTACGGAGCAGAGCATGCACTTCAGCATGGAGAGCACTGATGCTGTGGACGTTATCGAAAGCCAGGTGGCTGACAGATTCATCATGGCACTGCAGGCTGTTGACAATGGGCCTCTCACCCACTGCCAGGACGAGGCCATTGCCGAAATGGTTGAGACTTCGAGCAATGTGGCAAGTGTGGCAACTACCAAGGACAGCATCGAAATTGTTGCTTCTCAGCGCAGCAATGTGATGAGCAACCTCGACAATATGACCAATACGGTGAAGGCTGCCTTCCAGTTGGCTGGTGCCAAGATAAGTGTAGGCGACAAATATCCTGCATGGAAGATGCGTGCCAACAGCGCCCTGACCGACCTGACTGTCAAGAGTTACGAAAAACTATTCGGAAAAGAGCCTTTGGTAAAAGGAATTCACGCCGGTCTGGAGTGTGGTCTCTTCTCTGAAAAATATCCCAACCTCGACATGGTAAGCTTCGGTCCTACCCTTCGCAATGTACATACTCCTGAAGAGGCTCTGCTCATTCCTACTGTTCAGATGGTTTGGGATCACTTGCTGGAGGTTCTCCGCAACCTTCCCAAGAAGTAAAAGGACTCAACTTTCGCAAATGGGAAAGTTAGAGTTCTGCAAAAAACATACGATAAAAAAAGGAGATTTTCCGTATATGGAAAATCTCCTTTTTTTATGCGTGTAAACTTGGAAGTTTTAAAATGCTTATGAAATGTACCGCTACTTCTTCCGCCGCAAACGTGCAAAGAAATCCTGCAACTGTCCTGACTTGACACCCATCGTCTGCAAACGGCGAAGGTCATCGTATGCCTCGCTCTTGCGACCTAAGCTGATGAGCAAGTCGGCATGATTGACCACATAGTCCTGACAGGTACTGTCGAGGCGCATTGCCTCGCCATAGTCATAAACCGCCAGGTCGAGCATGCCCCTCTCTTTCTCCATTCCACCACGGGCTGCATAAGCTACAGCGCTGTCGGGATATTGCTCTATCAGACTGTTGATGCCATCGTAAGCCTCGGTGAGATGTTGGTCTTTCTCGTTGAGAAGCGCCAGTCCCAACTGTGCCTGGAAGTTGCCAGGCACCAAAACAAGAAGGTTCTGATAGTCGAGACGCGCAAAGTTGTAACGCTTCAGTTTCTCGTTGACAAAAGCCCGGTAGAAAAGTCCCGCAATGTTGGTCTGATTGAGGAAGAGCACCTTGTCGAGCTCATCCTTGGCATAGTTCCATTGCTCCAACTGTATGTTCCATGCAGCCTTTTTCAGGCGCAGGTCTACACTGTCAGGATGATACGCCAGAACATCTGTGGCATGTGCCAAGGAGTCGCGCAAGGCTGCACCTCCCTGCTGAGCCAACGCCTTGCCTCTGCCGCCAAGCAACAGGGCAAGCATAGCAGCAAGCACAAAAGGACGGTGTCCTCTCATTATGCGTTCTTTATCCAGTTAACGATCCACTCGCCAACCTCTGTTGTGCCATAATGAGCACCGCCCTCAACCTGAATCTCAGGAGTGCGGACATTGGCATCGAGAGAAGCATCTACTG
>OJML01001616.1_pt1 | contig 11590 bp, 10 predicted proteins | sample 1597221 | NCBI WGS metagenome assembly OJML01 (sample SAMEA2452123, study PRJEB22498) | human gut metagenome | biome: human feces; feature: human gut; material: feces | place: Australia | collected 2012 | reverse complement strand
GTAATTCTTCCAAGGTGTATTTACGAATATCAAGAGACACTTTACGATTCACGTCCAATTCGTTATTACTGAACATGATCAACAAACCTGTCTGTGATTCGACCTGTTCAAATACAGTTTCTAAGGATTGAAGCTGCTTTTCGATCTTCACGCTTTGTGCCACTCCCGTCGCTGATAGCTGAAACACAAAACCGATCATTAGTAATAATGTTAATCTCATGATACATAAACTTTTTTTACATGGTATTTTCCCGTAACGATACCAAGTGTTTCTCTTTTTTTTCATACTTTTGTATTTGAAATTAGTACTCTCATGCTTTTGAAAAAGAGCATGAATCTTATTTAAATAAAGCGGGGAGTATGGCCGTACTTCCTGCTTTTTATTTTTCTTGTATTATTATATTCTTCTGCTTTATAATAAATTTTACATTTGTTGTCCGTTCTATCAAACGGATAAATTCATTAAAGTCTACGTCTTTTCGAATAGCCCCGGTGAAACGGTAGTTTTTACAAACTTCATTCGAGAAAACAAAATGCACATTATACCAACGTTCCAATTTCACTGTCAATAAATCCAGTGGCATATTATGAAAACGGAACATACCATCAATCCATGAGGTATATAGTTTCACGTTTACAGGTTTCACTTCAATCTCTTCGTTTCTCGTGTCTAATTCAAACTGCTCTCCCGGATGTAAAAGGTATGTCTCGTCGTGATGTTTCACTTCCACACCACCTTGTTCCAGGGTTACTTGTTCAAGAGCATCTTCTTCATAACTGCAAACATTGAAAGAGGTTCCCAATACTTTCACGCTGGAGCGACAAGTACGCACGATAAAAGGCCATTCTTTACTTTTAATCACATCGAAATAAGCCTCTCCTTTCAGAAAAATTCTACGTTCACTGTCACCAAAAGCAACCGGAAAACGCAACTCAGTCTCTGCATTTAACCAAACATTCGTACCATCTTCCAATTTCAACTGGTACTCACCTCCACGCGGAATCGTCAAAGTGTTATACTCCAACTTTTTCTCTCCGTGCTTCTTTACGCCTGCCTCATATTCAAGTACATTCCCCACATTGCGAATTCTGCTGCTATCCTTGCTTACAAATTGTCCCTCTTCCTGCAAGTCCAACTCTTCGCCGGAAGCCAAGGTCAACACAGCCTTCGGAGAACCGGGAACAATCTGAGATTCTACAAATTCAACTTTTACAGCCTGCTCATCATCTTTTTCAGTCAATAACAACACACCAACACCAATAGCCAATGTAACGACAGCCGCATATCCCCAACGTACAATTTGCCGGCGAAGCCTTATCATTTTACCAGCTTTTCTTCTAGCGCAGTTATCTTCCCACGCTCGCTGCACATTTATATTATCTTTAAGACCACCTTTGTTCTCTGCATAAAAAATTTGCAACCTGGCGTATTCATCCCGGTTCTGCTTATTCTCGTCCAGCCAAACTTGCAATGTACTTATCTCTTCCTGAGATAACTCCTCGCCATGAATTGAAGCTGCTATAATCTCCCAAATTCTATTTTCCATTCCCACTAATTTTGTTTTTATATTATTAATGACACCAAATTCAAAAAATAATGTGACAAAAAATTTATTTTTTTTACACTATTCGGAGACCGAACAAATTATTCCCCCCTATAACCTTCCACCCATATCTCACTGCGGTCTCACTCCCCTCTCACCATTCTCCGTTCTTCTCCCGAAGTTTCCCCGAAGCTCATCCGAACGAGAAGCCGGGAGCTACGAGGAAGCTACGACTAAAGCTAAAAGACAAGTAAGAGAAATAAATAATTTGCATATATCTATTTTTTTTATGAACATTGTAACAGCGTTGTATACACAAAAAAATGAAAGAAGAGCAAATTATTCTAAAAGGATTACAGCAAGGAAGTGAACAAGCATACAAAGACTTGTTTACAGCCTATTTTTCCGACTTGGTGCTATATGCAAATCATTTTATAAAAAATCAAGCAGCTGCCGAAGATATCGTTCAAGATTTTTTTATCACCTTATGGTTTGAAAAAAAATTTTCCAATATAGAAAATGGCTTAGAAAGTTATCTCTACCGCTCGCTACACAATACATGCCTGAACCATCTGCGCAATGAACAGAGAAAACAAGAAAAGCTTCTGCACATGACGATTGAGAAGGACTCTTCCCCAACTCTAACAACCGAATTAGAAGATAAAGAACGAGAATACAACCAACTTTACCAAGCACTGCATAAACTACCGGAACAATGCAAACAGGTGTTCACTCTCTGCTGTCTGCAAGATATGAAATATCAAGAAGCTGCCGACTATCTGGGCATCTCTATCAATACCGTACGCACCCAAATGGGAAGGGCATACAAAATCCTACGCAATTCATTGGATAGCAAGTCATTTCTTAACCTGCTATTCCTACGTTTCTTAAAATAGATATTTGCTCTATTACCATTTTCTCAAAAATAAACTACCTTTGCACAAATAAATGACAGAAATGAAACTGGTTATATTAACAGGAGCCGGCATGAGTGCGGAAAGCGGCATCAAAACTTTCCGCGACAGCGACGGTTTATGGGAAAATTACCGGATCGAAGATGTTTGTACCCCTGAAGCATTAGAACGTAATCCGGAATTAGTAAACCATTTTTACAATGAGCGCCGAAAACAGCTCTACGAAGCCCAACCCAATGCCGGTCATAAGGGCTTAGCCGAGTTGGAAAATTATTTCGATGTCCGGATCATCACCCAAAATATCGACGATTTGCACGAACGTGCCGGTAGCAAACATGTTCTACACTTGCATGGAGAACTGAAGAAAGTGAGAAGCAGTAAAAATCCCGATTCGATTTACGACCTGAAAGGCTGGGAACTGAAACCAGGGACCCGTTGTGAAGACGGCTCACTGTTACGTCCTCATGTAGTTTTCTTCGGAGAAGCACCCAATATCGAACCGGCAACCGATCTGGTTCGTCAGGCAGATATTTTCGTCATTATCGGTACTTCACTGGCCGTTTATCCGGCAGCCAGTCTGTTGCACTATGCCCCCGAAGGTATTCCGGTCTTCGTTATCGATCCTAAGATTCCTCAACAAGCACACCGGATGGGCTATCACCTGATTGAAAAAGGAGCTTCCGAAGGAGTACAAGAATTGAAAAATATCTTACTATCCGAAACTCGTTAAAGCATGAATAAAATAAACCATTATAAAAGCTGAATACAAGTGGGAAGAGGTAAAAAACCATTGTTAGAAAAAGTAGAAATACAAAAAATCGCAGCGGAAGGTAAATCCATTGCTTATATCGACGAAAAAGTGTTATTTGTCCCGAATACGCTTCCGGGAGATATTGTTGATGTTCAAGTCACCCGAAAACGTAAAAATTTTATGGAAGGCATAGTCACCCATACCCATCGGTTCTCGGCCTTACGTATAGCCCCGGCTTGTACCCATTTCGGCATTTGCGGAGGATGCAAATGGCAAAATCTCCCTTACGAAAAACAACTGGAATTCAAACAGCAGGAAATCAACGACAATTTGCAACGCATCGGAAAAATAAAACTACAAAATGTTTATCCGATCATCGGATCTGCCCGCCAACTCTATTACCGCAACAAGCTAGAGTTTACATTTTCGAATAAGCGCTTTCTCACCCGGGAAGAAATCAGCAGGGAAGCGGATATAGAGCGTACTCCGGCTTTAGGATTTCATGTGCCGGGACTGTTCGACAAAGTGGTAGATATCGATCATTGCTGCCTGCAAGGATCGTCTTCCAACGAAATCCGGAATTTTATCAAAACTTATGCCCTGAAAAAAGGTCTTTCGTTTTACGATATCCGGGCCCAGCAAGGTTTCCTGCGCACCCTGATCATCCGAACTGCCTCGACAGGGGAAATCATGGTTATCCTCGCCTTCGGACATGAAGATACTGGAGCACGCGAACAATTATTGGAAACGCTTGTCCGGCAATTCCCACAAATCACCTCCCTGATGTACGTGATCAACGAAAAACTGAACGATAACCTAACCGATCAGGATATGTTCTGTTTTCATGGCCGGGATCATATCTTTGAAGAAATGGAAGGTCTGAAATTCAAGATCGGTCCGAAATCTTTCTATCAGACTAATTCCGAACAAGCCTATAATCTGTACAGCAAAACACGCGAATTGGCAGGTTTAACCGGGCAGGAAACTGTCTACGATCTCTACACAGGAACAGGAACGATCGCCAATTTTATCGCCCGTCAGGCCCGGAAAGTGATCGGTATAGAATATGTTCCCGAAGCAATCGAAGATGCTAAAGTCAATTCAGCAATCAACCACATAGATAACACTATTTTTTATGCCGGAGACATGAAAGACGTGCTGAATGCTTCATTCATAAGTAAACATGGACAACCGGATATTATCATCACCGATCCTCCCCGCGCAGGCATGCATCCGGATGTAGTCCAAACGATCCTTCAAGCCTCTCCCGAACGTATTGTCTATGTCAGCTGTAACTCAGCAACCCAGGCCAGAGATTTGCAAATGATGGATTCTGCCTACGAAGTTATAGCTGTTCAACCGGTCGACATGTTTCCACACACTCATCACGTCGAAAACATCGTCCTGCTCAGGAAAAGAGAGTTCTCCCAAACTGATTCGTGTCAGCCCTAGAGCTTTCTAATCGACGGAATCGTTCCTTTTTTGATTAGCACACCTATGGTTCTGATTGAGATTTTTCATCGGCACCGTAGGTGCGCTTATGAATATCAATAATTCGTAAGGAACATCGGACCAAAAGCCTGCATGCGGATAAGGGAAGTATCCAAGTTTCCGTCCGGAAAACAGTTCCCGTACAAACTTGCCGATATAAAACTAATATCCGCTTCTTTGACAAACGTATAAAACGGAGGGATGAAATAAAAAAAGCCAGGATTGGTCAGGACCAGGAGCCTGTACAATAGCCATGGTCAATCCGGGAGATGGCAATTTCACCGGAACTGTTGTCAATTCTTCCTTAAAAACAAAAAAGGTAAAAGCCCCCCGTACGGTAACTTCTACCTTTTTATATACAACAATACAATCAAACAATTATTTTTCCAGATATGCCCGGATCATCCAAGCCGTTTTTTCCTTTTTCTCGATCATATCTTCCAGGAAATTTGTCGTACCGGCATCATCGGTATCCTCTTCTTTCTCGAGTTGTTCGATGTCCTTACGGATTTCACGAATTAACGTATCATTGTCCTGACTCAGGATAGCCAACATCTGTTTAGCTTCAGGCAGAGGTTCCGATTCACAATGTTCTTTAATGCGGTTGTGCTCCAGATAACCGGCCAACGAACCGATGGGACGTTCGTCCAAAGAACGGATACGTTCTGCAATAGCATCAATATCTTCAATCAACCCATTATACAAATCTTCCATGAAAACATGGTAAGAATGAAAACTTACCCCTTTGACATTCCAATGGTAATTCCACGTCTTTGCCAATAACACAAAATGGTCGGACAGCAAATTATTCAATACTGTTTTGCTGGCTCTCACCATACCTTCATTTAAACCAATATTAGCAGCCATAATAAATATTTTAACAATTAGACTTTATTTATGTATGGCTATATAACGCAATAAATCAGTTTTTGTTACGCAATAAACGATTGAAATAAAAGCCAACGGAACTTTCTCCCCCAACCCGGCAGTTCAAAATTTCAGGGCTCAGATCTTTTTCAGCCAATTGGCCAACAAATTAGTCCACTGATTATGGTATTCGAAATTATTCCGCATTCCCCAGCCATGCCCGCCTTTATCAAAAATATACAATACAGCAGGCACTTTATTCTTTTTCAAAGCCTGATAAAATACGACACTATTCATCGAAGGCACCACTGTATCGTCATCGCTATGAAATAAAAGTGCAGGTGGGGTCTTGGCAGTAACATGTTGTTCGTTCGAGTATTGTGCAATAGCTTCGGCAGAAGGATTCTTACCCAACAGAGCTTCACGAGAACCGCTATGTGTCAACCCGGCAGTCATGGAGATCACTGGATAAAAAAGAATCTGAAAATCAGGCCGGGAACTATATTGCTCCAAACGGTCGGTAGTTCCGCTCTTTCCACTATCGAAATGCGTCGACACGGTAGAGGCCAAATGCCCGCCTGCAGAAAATCCGGCAATTCCAACTTTCGCCGGATCGATACCCCATTCCTCACTACGGCTCCTTACCCACTTCATCGCACGCAAAGCATCGGTCATCGGTATACGATCATGTTGGTTAGGCATCCGATATTTCAATACGATACCTGTAATCCCCTGCTTCACCAGCCACTGCGCAAATTCTTCACCTTCATATCCCATAGCCAGATAAGTATAACCACCTCCCGGACAAATCAAAACAGCCTTGCCCGTATTTTTAGCAGGATCAGGATGAAAAACCAACAGTTCTGCTGTACTATTGTTCGAAATTCCGCCCTGATCATCTACCGTACGGTCCACTTTAATGCCATTATTCTCTTTTACTCCCTGGGGCCATAAAGGAAATACTTCCGGTGTCTGAGCTCCGGCAAGCATAGCACATCCCAAAACAAAACTCAGCAACAAGAACTTCAATCGTTTCATTTTCACAGCTTTAAACATTCTTATTCTACAATTTATAAGGCGAATAAATATAAACATTTTTTATTTTATCCGGTTTTATTTCAGAATCTTCTTTAATTTTTTTTACTTTGTAAAAAAAGAAATCATGTGGCAAAACATAATTTTTGTAGGCCTGGGTTCTATAGTCGGAGGGGTTTCACGTTATTTTATCTCTGAGTGGAGCCGGCATCTATTTCCCTCAAGCTTCCCTTGGGGAACTTTTATTGTAAATATCGCCGGTTGTTTCTTACTCGGTTTGTTAAGTGGTTTTTTCACTTCCCATCCTGCTCCGGTCTATCGTCTCTTTTTTACCGTAGGATTCTGTGGTAGTTTTACTACCTTTTCCACCTTCTCATTCGAAAATCTGCAATTACTAAGCAATAAGGCATATGGTTTATTTTCATTAAATATCGGACTGAGCCTCATTTTAGGCATACTTTTTGCCGGACTGGGATATTTGATGACCAATAAGTGAAAAAAGACAGTAAAACATGGATTTCAGTATTATAGACCCACATACGAACGCAGTTTTTCAGCAAATACTTTCACGTATCCGTCGTCTTCAAAGCGGAGGGACGATCGATAGCCTGCAAGACATCGGCGCTAATACCGATCATCAGATCGGTGCCAGTTACGTTTCCCTGAAAGAATTGTCAGCAGCTTATCCGCCCGATGAAAAATTGGCCCTTTTGTTATGGAATCAAGGACAAAGAGAAGAGCAAATCGTGGCCTGCCTGCTTTTCCCTCAAGATTTAAATAAAGAAAAAATTACGCAATTAGCACCTCACTGTCTCCATTTTGAAATTGCCGGTTATTTAGGTTCGCTTTATTTATATAAACGCCCGGATTTACTTGAATTAGCGGAAGAATGGCTCAATTCAGAAAACCCGTTCATGCAGCTGGCAATCATGACAGCCCTTGCCAGATACCTCATTTTAAATAAAGAGAGTGACAAAATATCTAAAGATTACTTTCGTACTGTTGTCAACCGGAATTATAAAGACAAGTATGTTCAGTTAGCAGCCGAACGCTATCGTTTTAACATTTAATAAATGTTAAAGCTGGCATTTAATGAGTAGTAAGAGATTTTTAATAAGAAAACTTTCTTACTTTTGTGAAGTTATTACGGAAAAAAAGTATTAATAAATCGTTTAATATAAATTTACTACTATGTCAAAATTAGATTTAAGCAAGTATGGCATTACCGATGTGAAAGAAATCCTTCACAATCCTTCTTACGAGGAATTATTCAAAGCCGAAACCGATCCCTCTTTAACCGGATATGAAAAAGGCCAGGTAACCGAATTGGGTGCTGTAAACGTAATGACAGGTATTTATACCGGTCGTTCTCCTAAAGATAAATTCTTTGTAAAAAATGAAGCCAGTGAAAAAACTGTTTGGTGGACTTCAGAAGAATACAAAAACGACAACAAACCTTGTAGCGAAGAAGCTTGGGCCGATCTGAAAGCAAAAGCTGTTAAAGAATTATCAGGTAAAAAATTATACGTTGTCGATACTTTCTGCGGAGCAAACGCAGGTACTCGTTTGAAAGTTCGTTTCATCATGGAAGTTGCGTGGCAGGCTCATTTCGTAAAGAATATGTTTATCCGTCCTACCGAGGAAGAATTGGCCAACTACGGCGAACCGGATTTCGTTTCTTTCAATGCTGCTAAAGCTAAAGTAGACAACTACAAAGAACTGGGCCTGAATTCAGAAACAGCAACTGTATTCAACCTAAGAACCAATGAGCAGGTGATACTGAATACCTGGTACGGCGGAGAAATGAAAAAAGGTATTTTCTCTATCATGAATTACCTGAATCCGTTACGTGGTATCGCTTCTATGCACTGCTCGGCAAACACCGATCTGGAAGGTAAAAACACAGCTATTTTCTTCGGTCTGTCCGGAACCGGTAAAACCACTTTATCGACCGACCCGAAACGTTTGTTGATCGGGGATGACGAACACGGTTGGGATGACGAAGGAGGGTTCAACTACGAAGGCGGTTGCTATGCAAAAGTAATCAACCTGGACAAAGACAGCGAACCGGATATCTACAACGCCATCAAACGTGACGCCCTGTTGGAGAACGTAACTGTAGATGCAAACGGCAAGATCGATTTCAACGACAAATCGGTAACTGAAAACACCCGTGTTTCTTATCCGATCTATCACATCAAGAATATCGTCAAACCGGTATCTAAAGGCCCGGCAGCCAAACAGGTTATCTTCTTGTCAGCCGACGCATTCGGAGTATTGCCTCCGGTATCCATCCTGAACGCAGAACAGACAAAATATTATTTCCTGTCTGGATTTACCGCAAAATTGGCAGGAACAGAGCGTGGAATTACCGAGCCGACACCGACTTTCTCTGCTTGTTTCGGAGCTGCTTTCTTATCACTGCATCCCACCAAATATGCAGAAGAGCTGGTAAAGAAAATGGAAAAATCAGGTGCTAAAGCTTATTTAGTAAACACCGGATGGAACGGTACCGGCAAACGTATTTCTATTAAAGATACCCGTGGTATCATCGATGCCATCCTGGACGGTTCTATCGATAAAGCTCCGACCAAAACGATCCCGTTCTTTGATTTCGTTGTTCCGACCGCTCTGCCGGGCGTAGATCCGAAAATCCTCGATCCCCGCGATACTTATGCTAACGCAAGCGAATGGGAAACCAAAGCAAAAGATCTTTCAGAACGGTTCATCAAAAACTTCAAGAAATTTGAGGGTAATGCTGCCGGTAAAGCTCTGGTTGCTGCAGGACCGAGACTTTAAATTACAAGACTCCCGGAAACGGGAGTTTTTTTTATAGCTTCCCAAAACCTATCGAAAAAGCATGTAATTTGAAATAAAGCAGAAACTCACAATAATTCCCGATAATAAAAAATAATAGGGTAAAAACACATATTATCCGAATGCTTCGAGAAGACTTCAGACAACAAATACACTTTAGAAGCATTGTTCGGCTCGAACAATTCACTCCAATGTGTCCTAAAAGAAATTCTATTATGAAAAAAGAGGGTGACTTCCCCCTCTTTTTCCTATTATCCCATATATCCCTTCATGATTCCCCGCTTACTGTTGCGGACAAACATGATAATTTCATCCCTTTCTCTGGAAGCAGGCATTTCAGCTTCTATTCTTTCGATAGCATCGGAGTTGTTAAGACCCGATTGATAAAGAATGCGGTAAATATCCTGGATTTCATTAATTTTCTCGTTTGAAAACTCCCGACGGCGCAAACCGATAGAATTTACTCCGACATATGAAAGCGGTAAACGGCCGGCTTTTACATAAGGAGGTACATCTTTTCCAATCAAAGAGCCTCCCTGGATCATCACATGTTTGCCGATATGCACAAACTGATGGACTGCGGTCATTCCTCCCAGAATCGCAAAATCGTCTACGACCACTTCACCCGCCAACTGACAGGCATTGGTGATGATACAATTATTACCGATCTTACAGTCATGAGCGATATGGGCATAAGCCATAATCAAACAATTATCCCCGATTTCAGTAACTCCCTTAGCAGCAGTGCCCCGATTAACAGTCACACATTCGCGGATAGTCGTATTATCTCCGATTTTTACAATGGTCTTTTCACCTCTGAATTTCAAATCCTGGGGTACAGCAGCGATCACTGCTCCCGGAAAAATTTTACAATTCTTACCGATATGGGCACCTTCCAGAATAGTTACATTCGATCCGATCCGCGTACCTTCTTCTATCACCACATTTTTATCAATCGTCACAAAGGGTTCTATCACCACATTATCAGCAACCTGAGCTTCCGGATGAACATATGCTAACGGTTGTTTCATTCGTTTATTATTTAATGAATACTATATTACCTGAATAAAAAATTTCAGCCTGCAAATATAATTATAAGTTTTTGGTTTTTGCGACCTGAGCCATAAATTCTCCTTCACAAACCAGTTTTTTTCCAACATAAGCATATCCCTTCATCTGCACGATACCTCTTTTTATAGGTGCAGTAGTGATTAATTTGAAGACCAGTGTGTCACCGGGCACTACTTTATTCCGGAATTTCACCCCGTCGATCTTCATAAAATAAGTCGAATAGTTTTCGGGATCAGGCACTCCACTCAGCACCAATATACCACCACATTGCGACATCGCTTCCACAATCAACACGCCCGGCATCACCGGCTCATCAGGAAAATGTCCGACAAAATGAGGCTCGTTCATGGTCACATTCTTGCAACCAATCACCATGTTCTCAGTTACTTTATAAATCTTATCGACCAATAAAAACGGTGGGCGGTGAGGCAGCAAAGTACGGATCTTATTGATGTCCATCAGCGGAGTGGCATCTAAATCCAGATCTATAGGATAAGCATCGTCTTTCTCTTCAGCCAGAATTTCTTTATAGATCATCTTGGCCATAGAAGTATTTGCTTTATGTCCGGGTCTCTCAGCAATCACCCGGCCTTTGATAAAACGGCCACATAAAGCCAGATCACCGATAACGTCCAATAATTTATGACGGGCAGGCTCATTATCGAAATAAAGTTCCAGATTATTGAGAACACCTTCTTTAATCTGAATATTCCCGTAACCGAACAATTTAGCCAAACGATCGATTTCGGGCTGATCCATCTTACGATCGACGATGACGATCGCATTACTCAAATCTCCTCCTTTAATCAGATTATTGGCCAGCAACATTTCCACTTCCCGCAGAAATACAAAAGTACGGCAAGGGGCGATCTCTTTCGCAAAATCAGTAGAAGCTTCCGAATAAGAAGCGAACTGCATCGCCAGATAAGGAGAATCGTAAGCTACCATGGTATTGATAGAATACGTATCATCCGGCAATAATGTAATGCGGGTATCCGAAGCTTCGCAATAAAATTCCATTTTTTTCTTTACTGAAAAATAACGGCGTTCTGCTTGTTGCTCTTCAATCCCAACTTTTTGAATCTCTTCCACATAATAAC
>OJML01001614.1_pt1 | contig 11606 bp, 14 predicted proteins | sample 1597221 | NCBI WGS metagenome assembly OJML01 (sample SAMEA2452123, study PRJEB22498) | human gut metagenome | biome: human feces; feature: human gut; material: feces | place: Australia | collected 2012 | reverse complement strand
CAACCCGATGAAATCTATAAAAGTGTGATCTTTATCGTTTCATCAGGTTGCCGTACAAGAAAATTACTAGAGAAATAGTTGCTACTAAAGAAATTTTGTCTTTTAAAGTTATTAATGATGGAGTTCTTTATAAAGTACGTCTTTCTTTATTAGGAATTCTGGCAGCAGTTGCATTTTCTAGCGGTGAAGGTCTTAGTTTTAATGCGATTACATTCTATCTGATGACGGGATTGGTTTTATGTAGTGCTGTCGAGCTTATCTTCTTTTATACAGATCCTCTGTATATACCAATTAATAATTTTAATTATCTTTTAGGTTACAGAACGTATAAGGTCAGATTTTCAAATAATAAAAAAGGAATTCTTATCACAAAAAAATCTGATTTAGAATCAAATGATGCCAGATCCTTGGTGTTAATTACACCCGAAACATCTTGCCCATTAGGGATCCTGCCTGCTGTGTATTTAGATTCATGCTTGGAGCTGAATGTCAACTTCAGAAGAAACAGAGGCCGTGAAGATCTTGTAGGGACAGATTACAAAAAGTTCCCCAAAAATAAAGAAAAAATGGGATTGCAGCATAATAAGAACTATTATTATTAAATAAAGAGTAATAGTATGAAAGTTCTTCTATCGGGCCTATTTTCGCTTATAGGATTTATAAATCCCGTTTTTGCGGAGCACTTAACAAATGCTCCGATCACGACAAATTTTATTAAAACCGTTGAAATGCATGATCAAGATACCGGACTGGGCTATTTGAAAGCAGAGTGGATTTATCCATTTGTGTCTTTGTCTGTATCTCTTCCTGCGGAGCCAACTGCATATAAAAGTGTTTATGCAAGATTTGAACTCATTCAAGGCGGAGCAGATGACAATTTCGTTTTCTTTTTGAACGGGCAGCAGATCCATGCTTGGGGCGCAGGGATCTGCGGTGTAAATTGCATTTATGCAGGGGATCATACGTTTGAATTTCCAATAACTCAAAAGGATAACACGCTTGAAATTAAAGGATACTCGATCTCTACGTACTACCGCGCGTTCTTTAAAACGGCCCGCTTAAGTGTGATCGCTAAGGGAAAGAATTAAATGATTAAATGCATAATGCTATCGAGGAAATAGAGTAACATTGGTACCGATCCTAAATAACTTCGGTACCATTTTCAAATATTGTTTTTTAATGCTACTTTCGCTTTGGTTGTACTCTTTTTCTTGCTTTTGGGCTTTGCAGCTGGACAAAATTTAGTGATTTTTTTAATTGCATCTTCTGCGGTTGTTGTCCCTAGATAGGATTCAACAAAAGCGCCTATTTCAATCATGCGCTGCTCTCGTTTTAATATTTGAAGTCGTTTTTTTTGTTCTAGAAATATCTTCTCTTCGAGCTTAATTTTTTCTTCCAACGTCAAAGAAATGCTTTTCTTTTTTTCTTGCTCATTCGTATTATCAGCTACCTCATTTTGTAAAATTGAATTGTTTTCATCAGTCATACATAACTCCTTTGTTTTTGGTCATGACCAAGTTCTTGGTTTAATAATTCAGAGGCATCTTCGAACCCTAGATGATATTTCTCCATAAGAAATTTAACCTCGTAAGGGATCGTTTCTTTGTGTGCTTTAATGCTCTTTCTTTCCTTAGGCCGCCGTTCTTTTCCGTCGGACTGCCGTAAAGCCAGGAGAGCGTTATACGCTTGCATAGCAGTAAGGATCATTTCTCTAACTCTTTATGTAACAAAGTGGTGAGCATGTTATGAAGTGCAATCATGATGTCTATCTGATGGGCCATTTCACTATATATAAAGTTTTTCGGCCCGCCGATCCTGAAGGAATTAAGTGTTTTTCGATAAGGGATAAATCCTTTTTTATCCATGAATAAATCGGCATATTCATACATGATCTGGGTATATGCATCTTCAGGAGAGTCCATTTGGTCAATTGTTGCTTGCGAATATGGAAAAAAACGCATTAAATCGCGAATATTTAAAGAGTTCCCTCGGCTTTGTTGTATTAAATCCGCAAGTTTGGGATCAGGATCCCAAGTAATAACAACCGCAGGAGCTAATGGTAAACTGCGGACGATATTTTCTAATGTTATGTCCTGATCAGAATAAAAAATCCCTCCGGTTGCATCAGCGATTAAGCAGTAAAACAGGTCTCGATTGACTATGCTTGAAGGCCGTATGTAGATAAAACTTCTTCTTTTTAACTCAAGTGTGTCGAGTAATTTTTTATTCATTTAAACCGGCCTGCGTTATGTTCGTAAAATTTGAAATTTTACTTCTCAATTCACCCGCACTTGGGATCCTCGGGATCAAATCTATGTTTTGAATGAGAACATCTTTGTTTTTAAAGTTGATTTGAAAATAAAAATGTTTCCCGCAAATTTGATTTTGTGCATCTGGTTTGCAACGTTGTTTGCGGATCAGAATTTCTTTTTTTTCCAAATTATTTAAAACTTTATGTACAAATATTCGTGATTGTTTCCCACAAAAAATATTTCTTGCACTGAACTCAAACGTTAGGTCTGCTATGGTTTTTCTGATCACTCCGGCTTGATCTGCGATGTCAATTAAGATCGCCAGACAAAGAATTTCTTTTATGTCCCGGATATGAATTAGATCAATTTCTTTAACTAATTTAATTTCGTTTTTTGTCATTTTGTATACTTATTTATACATATTGATATATCATATATTAACGAAAATTTATTCAAATAGATTAAATAGAGAGAAATATGGCTGCAAACTCAAACTATGAGGCCAAAAAAAATACAGCTATCAGCACGTTAAAACTCTTATTTAAAGGAGTTTTATGGGATTGCTTTTGCGATGAAAGAGTTGTTGAGATCATGGTTAATCCTGACGGCTCCGTCTATGTGGAACGCCTTGGCGCTGATATTGAATTGGTCGGGCGGTTGCAGCCAAATTTAATTGAAACAATTATCAGAACGGTCTCGGGCTTTCACGATCAGGAGGTCACTTTTGATGATCCCATATGTGAAGGAGAATTTCCTATTGATGGGAGCCGCTTTGAAGGAATGATCCCTCCCATAGTTTCTGGACCTTCTTTTACACTCAGAAAAAAAGCAATTTTAATTTTTTCTCTCGACGATTATGTAAAAGCCGGCACGATGACTGCACATCAAAGAGAGATCATCTGCGAAGCGGTGAGATCTCGAAAAAATATTTTAGTGGTCGGCGGTACCGGCTCAGGAAAGACCACGCTAATTAATGCCATCATTAAAGAAATTGTTGATCAAAACAATAAAGAAAGATTGGTCATTATCGAAGATACCGGCGAGCTGCAATGCTCGGCTCCGGATTTTGTTCAAATGCGTTCGAACGAAAAAATTTCTATGACGAGGCTTTTAAAAGCAACGTTACGTTATCGGCCGGATCGTATTTTGGTCGGTGAGGTGCGCGGTGCCGAGGCTTTAGATCTATTAGATGCTTGGTGCACCGGCCATCCCGGCGGCTGCGCTACTTTGCACTCTGATACCGCGGAGCGCGGACTTAAGCGCTTATCAAATTTAATCTCCCGTAACCATGAAGCTCCGAGAGATCTTGAACCTTTAATAGGAGAATCGGTGCAGGTGGTGGTGAACATTGTAAAAGATGTTATTTCGCATAAGAGGCTCATTCGCTCGATCATTGAGGTCGAGGATTGGGATGCGGAGAAGAAAAAATATATTACGCATGAAATTCTTTAATTATTTGTTTTTATTTTTTAACTAATGTGAGGTATTTCGAATGAATGCTTTTTTTAAATCTTTTAAGCTAAGTAAAAATGATTTTATTTTTATTTTGCTAATTTGTGTTTTAGCTGTTGTGGTTTATGCAAATGCTTCGTCAGCATATAGCGGCGCCGATTTGCCTTTTACTAAGCCGTTGGAAAAATTTTCTAAGATCATTTCCGGGCCTGTCGCGTCTGTAATTGGTCTTGTCGGTATAGTGGCACTAGCCGCCGGTCTGATGTTCGGCGGCGAAATGGGCGAATTTCTTAAACGCTCATTGTATGCTTTATGTGCAGCGTGCTTTATCGTTTGTGCATCTCAATTCTTGGATTTCGCAGGAAACGGCAATACTCTTCCTGATGACTTAAGTGCCAGTTCGTTACAAGCATTAACAGCAATGTCTCAGCTTTAAGTCTTTATATCCAAGCGGTGTCAGCTTGATTGATACCGCTTAGGAGGAAAATAAATGAATGACGAAGCTTTAAGGGCAATACCGGTTTTTGAGGTCGGTTATCGCACAGCCCTTATTAAAGGATGTGATTATCGGATCCTCGTATTAATCGGGTGTTTGTGCTTTGCAATGATGTTCGTCTGGACTTTCAATTTTTGGATCGATCTTTTTGTGATCCCGCTGGGCTTTCTATTTTTTAAAGGCGGCCAAATGATGGGAAAGGCAGATGAAAAAATGTTCGACGTGTGGCAGCGGGCGCTTACGTATAAACAATTTTATTTTGCTAAGGCTTATGCCGGTTCGCCTTGTAACAAAAATTACACTCGTCCTTGGAAGTAGTACATGACCGATCAAGAACTTTTAAACTATGCCGCACAATTGCAGACTTTATACATATTGATCTGCCTGGGTGGGCTGTTCTTACTTTTTCTTTTGATCCTTGCGATCAAAAAGATGGTAAAGCTTACGTCATTAAAAAAATACCGTTCCTCTCAGGACGGATTAGCAGATCTATTAAACAGCGCTGAAATTGTCGATGACGGTATCATTCTCTGTAAAAACGGTGCCTTAATGGCAGCGTTTATATATGAAGGTGACGATATTAACTCTTTGCCAAATTCGATTAGGAACCTCACTTCAAATCGCTTAAATCAATTATTCGGTCGCATGGATACTGGCTATATGTTTCACATAGATTGTGTAAGAGTTGCCGTTCCGAAATATTTTAACCGCTCGCAATGTCATTTTCGTGATCGTATAAGTGCAGCAATTGACGAGGAAAGACGTAAATATTTTCTCAATATCGGTAACTCTTACGATTCTATGTTCGTCATAACTGTAAGTTGGCTCCCGCCGCGCTTGTCGACAAGTAAAATGACTGATTTACTTTATGAAGGCGGCGAAAAAAGTAAACTAGGTCTTAAACGTACATTTAAACTAATTGATGATTTTAAAGAAAATCTTAATAATATTGAAAACAGCTTAAATGTTATATTTAAGCGTGTAGAAAGACTTAAAAGCCATGAAGAGATTGATGAAAACGGAAATAAAATCACCTATGACTATTTCCTTTCATGGCTATATTTCTGCCTCACCGGTATAAATCAACGTATTGTTTTACCGGAACATCCTGTTTTCCTTGACAAGATCTTAGCCGCTCAAGATCTTGAATCTGGTTTTAATTTCAAAATCGGTGAAAAATTTGTCCGCGTCATCGCCCTTGAGGGCATGTCCGGAGCAACCACACCTGGAATGCTTACCGTTCTTGGCGAGTTAGGATTTGAATATCGATTTGATACCCGTTTCATCTTCCTTGATCGCAATGATTCAATATCCATGCTGGAGAAATTGCGTCGCCGCTGGGCCCAAAAACAACGCGGAATAGTATCTGTTCTTATGAACAGGCCCGGACGTATCAATCAAGATGCGGTAAATATGACAGCTCAGGTAGAGGAGGCGCAGTCTTGTGTATCTGCAAAGATCATGAATTTTGGGCTCCTCTCACAAAATATAATCATAATGGACGAAGATCCGCATCGTCTTGAAGAAAACGTCTCTGCGTGTATGCAAGAAATAAAACGCATGGGCCTTACCGCCCGCGTTGAGAAACAGAACTCGATGGATGCTTTTTTCGGATCTTTGCCGTCACATGGCTATGAGAATGTGCGCCGTCCGCTTGTTTCAACAGCCAATCTTGCGGATTTAATCCCAGTTTCAACCCCGTGGATAGGGGAAAACAAATGTCCTTGCGACTTCTATCCCGAAAATAGTCCGGCATTGATGCAATGCATCACGGGCGCCACGGGAAATACCGTATTTCGATTTAATTTCCATGTGAGGGATCTCGGTCATACCTTAGTGTTAGGACCGACCGGTGCCGGTAAATCAACTTTTTTATGCACAACCGTTGCTCAGGCTTTGCGTTATGAGGACATTTGCATATATTCCTTTGATAAAGGCCTCTCTATGTACGCTTTATGTAAAGCGTGCGGCGGCCGGCATTTTATCCCCGGACAGGATGCAGATCTTTCATTTTGTCCGCTCGGTTGCATAGAAACTAAAGAAGATCTGGCGTGGGCATCCGGCTGGGTGCAATCACTGCTTGAGGTCAATGACGTCAAAGTGACTCCGGAGCTCACGAATCAAATAAACGATACTTTGAAGAATATGTACGAGCTTAAAAAAGCCGAGCCCGACGCCGATATGTCTTTATCGGCTTTCTCTATTGCAATTCAATCAAACGAAGTGCGCGAAGTTCTTCAACAGTATTTGCAAGGCTCTGCGCAAGGCAATTTAATTGATGCCAAAGAAGACGGCCTTGCTACTAATTTCTTCAGCGTCTTTGAAATTGAACCTTTAATGAATCTCGGAGAAAAGTATGTGATCCCCGTGATCACTTATCTTTTCTATCGCATTGAAAAGAGTTGTAAAGGCCAGCCCGTCATGATTTTCTTAGATGAGGCGTGGCTGATGCTCGGCCATCCGGCATTTAGAAACAAGATCCGAGAGTGGCTTAAGGTTATGCGTAAAAAGAATTGCGCCGTAATTATGGCTACGCAGGAAATTTCAGATCTTTCAAGCAATCCTATATTTAGTACATTAGTCGAATCTTGTCCGACTAAGGTTTTTTTACCTAATCCGAATGCGACCATGGAGCAGGGACAAAAGCTTTACAGTCTCTTCGGCTTAAACTCCAGACAGATTTCAAATATTTCAACAGGACGTAAGAAAATGGATTATTACGTCGTGTCTGATCACAATTGCCGCATGATCCAGCTCGGTCTCGGGCCTTTGGCCTTGGCCTTTGTCGGAGTTTCTGATCCCGAAAAAATACAACATATTAACGAATTGATAGAAAAATTCGGGGAGAAGTGGCAAGAACAATGGTGTTTTGAAAATCAAATCAAGCTTTCTGAATATACAGCAGCAATCGATTTCGGGAGTGCGTCCTAATGAGTGATAAATTAAGTAGAGAAGAACAAAACAGACAGACGTTTCATGCAATAAGAGATTGGCGAAAATCCAATCCCGGAGATAAGCATGGATTTAAAGAAAAATGTTCTAAGGATACGAACATTTCGCGTGCAAGAGTGACTCGTTTTTGGGATCTGGCAGATCCTAAAAATTCACTTGATGAGAACAGTTTAAATTTTAAAAAGCTCCCTTCTCTTGAAAAGAAAGAGAATGCTCAAAATGATGAGCTTCAAGAAGAAACTGTTAATTCATCGACTTCAAAAACAGATGAAATTTTGCAAAATAACAGTGTATTAGCAATGATGAAAGCGCCTCAAGTCGGAGAGGATCTTGTCCAAGCAGATCCTGTCAAGTCGACTCAAACAGCACAACAACAGCAGGATGCAAAGATTGAAGTGCAAGCTGAGGAAAAAGCTGATGAGACATTAGGATCTGCGGGTGGAACTGAGGTTAACCGCGAAGAGATTAAAACGGTTGTTAATGCCGCGTCCGTTTCTGATCCCGATGATGAAGAAGATCCCGCCTTAAAAAAAGCTGAAGCTATGGCACTTACCGCCGGTGTAAAGCCCTCAGATGGGGCGAAGCCATATGTAAAGAAAGTCGAGAGCGAAGCCCCTACACGAAAAAAATCTTTTTTTGACCGTTTCAAAAAAGTTAAAAAAACTAAGGATGCGCAACAAGATCTTGATGCTGAGACAAAGAAGGAAAAAGCTCGTAAGCTTGAAAATCCTTATTTAGATCAAGCGCATCAATACCGCGATCGCTATCGTGAATTAGCGATGCAGAACACGTGGCTTAAAATTTCTATTTGTGCAGCCGTATTACTCCTCTTAGGAGGGCTGGCACTGCAAATTGAGATTTCAAATCGTTCAAGCTTTATTCCCTATGTCATTTCTGTTGATACGCACGGCAATGCAGTCGGTTCAGGTGTAGCTACACCGGTCGCAGATCATATTGAAAATCGGGTTGTGCGCTCGGCGCTGACCGGTTTTATTAACAATATGAGGACCGTCACGGTCGATAAGATCATGTTGGCCGAACAGCAATGGAATATTTATGCAATGCTCGAGCAACAAGATCCTGCCTATACAAAATGCGTAGAGTGGCTCACAGGTGAAGATCCGGAGGTCGAAGGAAAATCACCTTTTGAACGAGCGGCATCAGAGATCGTGCATGTTAAATTTGTGTCCATTGTTAATCTAACTCCCGACAGTTTGCAAATTGAATGGATTGAAACTTCTCGCGATCGTCGTGGACAAAAAAAAGCTCCCGCGAAGCCTATGCGCGCAATTGTAACTTGGAAAAAAGGTACCCCTCCCAGCGAGCTTGACGGTATTCAGCGCAATCCCTATGGAATTTTTATTAAGGATTTCTCATGGACTCAGATCCATTAAAGAGGAGATTTCAAATGCAGAAGAAAAGCGTATTTTTTGCAAGTTTAATTGCGAGTCTTATGAGCAACTTAAGTATTGCTGCAGAACAGCCGGCTCCGCTTCCTTCTTATGAAGAGCTTTTTTTAAAAAATGCAGGCACGGTTGAATTAACGCCCGCAGAGAAAAAAGCTATTGAAAACTATAAGAACTGGGAAAACTCAGGGAGCCGGAATATTCAAACATCGTATACGGGAAAAGATGGATCCACCATTTTTACCTACGGCGCCTCGGTTCCTGAGATTACCTGCGGATTATTGCAGATCACTGATCTGCAGTTGCAACGCGGCGAGATCATAAATTCGGTGAATATAGGCGATTCGTCGCGCTGGAGCGTCGAGCCTGCTATTGAGGGCTCAGGTCAATACGCAATTCAACATGTTTTAATTAAGCCTCTCGATGTGGGGATAAAAACAAACATGTTGATCACGACAGATCGTCGTTCTTACCGATTAAAGCTTAAAGCTAAGGATAACTTCAATTATCTGCCGCTCGTATCTTTCGTATATCCAGATGAAAGTTTGGCCAAATTCTCGCAAATGCAGCAGCAGAAGCAGGCCGAGAAAGAAAGAAACAGCATCACAACCGATGACGTAGGCAGTAAAACCTATTTAGGGGATTTGAACTTTAATTACGAAATTGACGGTGATGTAAGCTGGAAACCGTTGCGTGTTTTCGATGACGGCTCCAAAACCATCATCGAAATGCCTAAGTCTATGTTGGCGCGTAATGCACCTTCGTTAATGGTGCTTGACCATGAAGGCGGCCTTTTCTCCGACGAAAAGGTATCAATCATTAATTACCGCCTCCAAGGCACACGCTACATTGTGGACGGTCTCTTTGATCAAGCCATTTTAACTTTAGGCCTCGACAGCGATCAACAACGCGTTGTCATTAAAAGATTAGGAGATTAAAAATGAAAAGATCTCTTTTAATCTGGGCTTTGGTAGGTTCTGCTTTCTTTATGCAAGGCGGGTGCAAAAGCCTTTCTCAGGAAGAGACCGTGCAAGCTGTTACGAATGCTACCGCATATTCTCGTTATGGTAATGAGATTGTAGCCTTGATCAGAGTTTTGTTCGGACCAGACGAGGAAAAGATCTTAATTAAAGCGAAGGAAGGCGATCCGGCGGTGAGATCCTTGGAAAACATCGTCGTAAAGCGTCTTCAAAGTGAAGGCTATGCGGTTGTGCACCTTCTGCCCGCAGATGAAATGCAAAAGGAGAGTAAAAAAATCTCCCATGATGGGACCGAGATTGCTTTAAATCTCATTCCCTATCAAGGAAGCCAGTACAGCGAGATCTCTCTTGAGCTTAACGGAGAACGTTATTCAAGGCTATTTTCAAACAAGTTACGTGATCCTGCACCGGTATCACACTGGATCAAAAGGACGGCATCCGAATGAAAAATAATGATCAAGGATCACAAACACAAAGATTTAGTAAGAAAGTTAAAGTAGCCATGCTCCTCGCCGGTGTTCTCGCACTTGTGGTCATTTTTGCAGGTCTTAGCAGCCGAGGACAAAAAGAGAACGATCCTACTTCAAAGCTATCGGCACCGAAGCAAACAGCTAAACAAGATGATCTACAAAAGCCTGCATCCTTAATGCAAGTAAATCTTGATGACGGCGATGAAATAAAAGCCGCGCAGGAGCATATCGAGCCTAAGACTGAAGAAACTCTTGAGCCTCCAAAGCCTCAAGAGGATGAGGCAAAAGAGGATGACAAGGTTAAGCCGACGCTACTTGCGCCAAATGCTTCGGATTCCGTCTTAGACAAACCTGCCGAGCCGCAGGCGGTCGAGGATCCTTTACAAGTGCAGCGTACGCAGTTTTTAGCGAACGTTGAAGCGCAACGTGCCGAAAAATTTCTTACGGCCACAGTAGCTCAGATCTCTTTAAATATTAATAACGATGGACAAAGCTCCGGAGTCCGTGAAGGTGATGTGAACTCAGCAGATCTAGAAATTGCAAATGTACGCCGTCAAATTAATGCATCAACGGCATCATATCAACAAGGACAGAGTAGGATGCCTGACTCAGGCTCACAGGTTTTAGATATTTCCTCATATCAGCAGCAACCGTCTTATGATCAGGGCGGCGGTGATCCGGGCGACTTTAATTTCAATATGCGTCACGGCGGTCAAAATGCATATTCGAATATGCAGAATAAAGGCAGCTGGGATCTTGGAAAATCGCTTGAAACTCCCAATAATCCTTATATTTTGCGTGCCGGTATGGTGATCCCTGCCACCATGATCTCAGGGATCAATTCTGATCTCCCCGGGCAGATCATCGCTCAGGTTTCGCAGAATGTATACGATACGGCCACAGGAAAATTTCTTTTATTACCTCAAGGCACGCGCCTTGTAGGAACCTACGATTCCGGGATCACGTACGGCCAGGAAAGAGTCATGATCGCATGGCAAAGGCTTATTTATCCTGATAATCGTACCCTTGATCTTGGTGCTATGCCCGGCTCGGATGTGAGCGGTTATTCCGGTTTTACAGATCAAGTAAATAATCACTGGTGGAAGCTCATCTCAAATGCCTTCTTAATGTCAGGAGTGGTCGCTGCGGTTTCTGTATCCGTTGATGACAACAATAACAATTCTGAGAATAATAGCTCGACGAATATGTCCGATTCCTTACGCACCTCTTTAGCCTCACAGTTCGGTGATGTTATCGCCAGAGTCGTATCCCGTAATTTATCGGTTTCGCCGACTCTTGAAATAAGACCGGGCTATAAATTCAATGTCATGGTGACAAAGGACATTAATTTTCAAAGCTCCTACAAGCTCTTTGATTATTAAGCATTTCTTTACAAACAAAAGGGGATGGTTGTTATGAAGAAATTATTATTTAGTGTGAGCTTATGCTGTTTGCTCGCAGTGACGAGTGTCGCGTCTGCCGCTTCGGGCGGAATTAAAAGCAATAGAAATAATGAATGTGCAATTTGGCTTTGCCTGCCCGGAGGGTTTCCCGGCGGTTGCGGAGCAGCACATGCGGCCATGATCTCGAGGATCACG
>OJML01001601.1_pt1 | contig 11671 bp, 8 predicted proteins | sample 1597221 | NCBI WGS metagenome assembly OJML01 (sample SAMEA2452123, study PRJEB22498) | human gut metagenome | biome: human feces; feature: human gut; material: feces | place: Australia | collected 2012 | reverse complement strand
AGCGAGTTCCTGTATCTTGAAAACAGCGATTTTCCCACTGAGGAGCAGCAGTTCCACGCGTACAAGCGCGTTCTCGAGAGCATGGCTGGCAAGAAGGTCATCATACGCACGCTGGATATCGGCGCTGATAAGCAGGTAGGCTATTTCGGGCTGAAAAAGGAAGAGAACCCCGCGCTTGGCTATCGCGCTATCCGTATCTGCCTTACCCGCCCCGAGATATTCAAAACGCAGCTCCGGGCGCTGTACCGCGCTTCCGTTTACGGCAATCTCGGCATAATGTTCCCTATGATAACCAGCGTGAAGGAAGTCGAGCGTATCAAGGAAATATGCGAGGAGGTCAAGGCGGAGCTTCGCAGCGATGGCATTGAGTACTCCGACAAAATCGAGCTTGGTATCATGATAGAGACTCCCGCAGCCGCGCTGATAAGCGACAGGCTGGCTCCGATGGTGGACTTTTTCAGCGTAGGCACCAACGACCTGACGCAGTACACGCTTGCCTGCGACCGACAGAATCCCGATATTGAGGAGTTTATCGACACGCACCATGAGGCTATACTCAGGCTCATTGAAATGAGCGCCGAGAACGCCCACAAGAACGGCGCATGGATAGGAATATGCGGCGAGCTTGCCGCAGATACCACGCTTACGGAGCGGTTCCTCAGAATGGGAATAGACGAGCTTTCCGTATCTCCCAGCTTCGTGCTGAAGGTGCGCGACGCAGTACGCCGAACTGATCTTTCCGAATGATATGACTGATTCCCCGCATGCATGTGCGGGGGGGATCGTTTTTGTTCGCTTTTGTCGCTTTGACCTGAGCAAGTAGTTTTCTGCCGAAAATTGCAGGATACTGGCGCAGTTTAAACGGTAGAATTTGAGGTGTATCGGGAATATCGTCTTGATTTTTCCGGCGGGGTGTGATAAAATATAAATAATAATTTTTCGGCCGGAACTCAATGGCCTGCAGACAGAAAGGACGCGCTTAAATGCTGAATAGATCGGGAATTATAGGTCTGTGCTGTACGGCGGCAAACAAAGAGCCGTCCAAGCCTATAATCGACGCCATCGCGAAACATCTTGAAAAGACCGGAAGTCACAAAATGCTGGTGTTCCAGTGCTTCGAGGATATGCACATGAACACCCCGACGGATATCGGCGGCGCTTCCGTGTATAAGCTGATAAATTACGACATGCTCGACGCAATGGTCATCGTGCCGTTTTCTATGCACGATCACGCCGTTATCGACCAGGTAGTGCAGGAGTGCATAAAGCATGATGTTCCGCTTATCTCCATTGATATGGAGATACCCGGCGCGTTTACCGTGCAGTTTGGCTACGGAGAAGCGTTCGGAACTATCGTGGAGCATGTTCTGGACGTCCACGGGTGCAGGCGGATAAAGCTGGTTTCAGGTCCTGCGGACAATCCGTTTTCGCAGCAGCGTGTCGAGCGCTGCCGGGAGATAATGCGGCTGCACGGTCTGACTCTGAATGACAGCGACATAATATGCGGCGAATTCTGGGAGAATCCGACATACGAAGCAATGGACAGGTTCTTTGAATCCGGCGAACCGCTGCCGGAAGCGTTCATCTGCTGCAACGACGCAATGGCTATGGCGGTCTGCCTGAAACTTACGGAGCACGGATATTCCGTGCCCGAGGACGTGATAGTGACCGGCTTTGACGGGATAAATCTGGAGCGGTACCACAAACCGAGGCTGACTACAGCTTCCAGGGATCATTCCCAGATCGCGGACACGGTGCTCGGCATAATTGCCAGAATATGCGCGGAGCCGGGTCTGGAGCCTTATAAGGTAGAGCTGAAATACGATCCGGTATTCAGCGAGAGCTGCGGCTGCGGAACAGGGAAGAGCGCGGATCCGAACCGCGTGGTCGCGGATATCATGGAGGACTACAGGAACGCTCTCAACTACGAGGAGTACGTGAACCACATGGAAAACGAGATCGCCGCAGATCCTGCTCCGGGGAACGTTCACAATGTGCTGAAAAAATACTGCCAGGGTAATGCGATGATTTGCCTTACAGAGGAACTGAACCGTTACTTCCACGGTCAGGACGACTCGCTGCCTGCGTTCACCGGATTCGGGGACATGCGGGTTTTCCTGTCGACATTCGAGGGCAGGAGCGACGAGGGAACGGTATTCCCGGCGGCAAGGCTGATACCGCAGCTCGAGAATTCCTTCGGTGCGAACAATACGCTGTTCATAATCCCGCTGCACTTCCAGGATACGGTGCATGGGTACTTCATAACGCATTACGTGCTTGACGAACATCACAACGAGCGGCTGTACACATTCTGTACCAGCCTCAACCGCTGCCTTGAGACGATGTGCGCGCACGAGCATATGAGTATACTTAACCGCCGTCTGGAGTTCATGTTCACACATGACCATCTTACGCAGATATACAACCGGTATGGGTTCTACAATGGATTCCGCAGGAGCTGCGCTGATATCGTCGGCTCCAGGGAGGTCTTTATTGTGTCGATAGACCTCAATGATATGAAGTACATCAACGACAATTACGGTCATTCGGCAGGCGACGACGCATTGTGCATAACTTCCGCGGCACTTACCCGGGCGGCGGAGCACTGCGGCGGGAATACAATATGCTCAAGGTTTGGAGGAGATGAGTTCGTAGCGGCAGAAGTCTGCCAGGGCAGCGCGAAGGAGAAGTCGGATAAGTTCCGCGAAGGCTTTGTGAAAGCCCTTGCCGAGCTGAACGCCGCGAGCGGCAGACCGTTTGCGGTGAAGGTAAGTATCGGAGTGTACTCAGCTTCACTTGAAGGCGTGGATTCCATTGATGAGCTGATAGAGCTGGCAGACCGCCTGATGTACTCTGACAAGGCAAGGCACAAGCGCCACCCCAGAAACTGAGCATTTCATGACCTTATATAAAATACCCCCGGCATATGCCGGGTGGTATTTTTAATTATCAGTTGTACATGTTCTTCTGGAGTACGTTGGTGTAGACCTTTTCCATGTCGGGTTCGATACCCTTGATTTTGAACAGCTCAGTGACGGTCACGAACTTGTACCCCTGCTTCTGAAGCTCCGGGATTATGGTGTCCAGCGCTTCCACGGTCATGGAGTTGCCCTCTGCGTCGTGGAGCAGGATTATATCGCCGTCCTTAGCCTGCTTGAGGATCATTTTAGCGCGCATTTCAGCGGTTACTCTGTCCTCCCAGTCGTTCGCGCCGATTCCGGCGATGAACGGAACGTCGATATTGTCGAACACTATCTGGTGTACCGAAATGTACGGCGGGCGGAAGAACTTCGTGTGTTCGCCGGTTATCTCGTAAACCTTTTCATCGGTGTATTCGAACTCTGCCCTGATATCCTCGGCGGAAAGCTCCGTCATGTTGCTGTGTGTGCGGCTGTGGTTGTTTATCTCGCAGCCGAGGTCGTAGGCGCGCTTTACCGCCTTGGCGCTCTCATCGTTGATGTTGTTTCCGATGAGGAAGAACGAGGCAACTATGTCGTACTTCTCCAGCTTGTCTATAACATCGTTCGTTGTGGTAACGTTAGGTCCATCGTCAAAGGTCAGCGCGATGTACTTTACGTCCTGGCTCATTTCTGTTTCCTCCGCTGTATCGTTTTTTGTGCTGTCTGATGTTCCGGCGGTGATTTCTTCGGTGAGCTTTTCCACTTCGGAAGTTATCTTCTCGATAGTGCTTGAAACGCTTGCAGAATCCGCCGTGCTTTCCGCGCCCTGCGTGGAGTTTGCGGAACTGCCGGACGGCGCTCCCGTGCATGCGGAGAGCATCGTCGCAGCGGTAAAAGCTGCCAGAATTGTTTTGATTATCATGCTCGTTTTCATCTTACTTTACAACGATGTTTACAAGCTTGTTCGGAACTGCGATCTTCTTAACTACAGTCTTGCCGTCGGTCAGAGCCTTTATCTCAGGGAGATCGAACGCGAGGTTCTCAAGCTCCTCCTTAGCGCAGTCAACGGGCGCGTTGAAACGAGCCTTTACCTTGCCGTTGACCTGAACTACTATCTCAACGCTGTCCTCAACGCAGAGCTTCTCGTCGTACTCTACCCACTTCTGCTCGTTGAGCACGCCCTCGTAGCCCATTACCTGGTACAGCTCCTCGGTGATGTGCGGAGCGAACGGATTGAGCAGTATCAGCAGAGTTCTGTAGTCTGCGCGGGTCAGAGAGCCTGCGGCGTCTATTTCATTAAGCAGACCCATCATCGTAGCGATGGCGGTGTTGAACTTAAGTGTTTCGATGTCCTCGCTGACCTTCTTGATGGTCTTGTGCATGGAAGCGCGGAGCTTGTCGCTGTACTCGTCGCCGGGAACTACCTTCTCCTGCATAGCCCATACTCTGTCGAGGAAGCGCTTGCAGCCCTTGATGCCGTTCTCCTGCCACGGAGCAGCCTTTTCGAAGTCGCCTACGAACATCTCATAAAGACGGAGGGTATCGGCGCCGTATTCCTTTACAACATCGTCAGGATTTACAACGTTGCCCTTGGACTTGGACATCTTTGTGAACTCACCGGGACGCTCGGGGTCCTTGCCGAGTATCATTCCATGGGAGGTGCGCTTCATGTACGGCTCCTTGCAGGGAACAACGCCCTGATCATACAGGAACTTGTGCCAGAAACGGCTGTACAGCAGGTGGAGCGTGGTGTGCTCCATACCGCCGTTGTACCAGTCGACGGGCATCCAGTACTTGAGCGCTTCCTTGGAAGCAAGCTCCTTGTCGTTGTGCGGGTCGCAGTAGCGCAGGAAGTACCAGCTTGAGCCAGCCCACTGGGGCATGGTGTCGGTCTCGCGCTTTGCGGGACCTCCGCAGCACGGGCAGGTGGTGTTGATGAAGCTTTCAAGCGTGGACAGCGGGCTTTCGCCGGTGTCTGTAGGCATGTAGCTGTCTACGTCCGGGAGCTTCAGCGGAAGCTCGCTCTCAGGCAGAGCGACCCAGCCGCACTTCTCGCAGTTTACAACGGGGATAGGCTCGCCCCAGTATCTCTGGCGGGAGAATACCCAGTCGCGCAGCTTGTAGTTTACCTTCTCGCGGCCCTTGCCGTTTGCGGTGAGCCACTCCTTGATCTTTACCTTGGCGTCCTCGACGGAGAGTCCGTCCAGGAACTCGGAATTCACCATGATACCTGTAGCGCAGTCGGTGAAGGCTTCCTTCTGAACGTCCTCGCCGCCCTTGACTACCTCGATTATCGGCAGGTTGAATACCTTTGCGAACTCCCAGTCGCGGGTGTCGTGCGCAGGAACCGCCATGATAGCGCCGGTGCCGTAGGTCATCAGAACGTAGTCGGAAATGAATATCGGGATCTCCTTGCCGTTTACGGGATTGACAGCGCGGACGCCTTCCAGCTTGACGCCGGTCTTGTCCTTGTTCATCTCGGTGCGGTCGAAGTCAGACTTGCGCGCAGCGGCAGCCTGATACTCGCGGATAGCGTCCATGTTCTGGAGCTTGTCTGCCCACTTTTCAATGATGGGGTGCTCCGGAGAGATTACCATGTATGTCGCGCCAAAGAGCGTGTCCGGGCGTGTGGTGTAGATGGTCAGCATGTCGCCGGCTGTGGTGGTGAAGTCCACCTCGGCGCCGGTTGAACGTCCGATCCAGTTCTTCTGGGCGGTCTTGATCTTCTCGAAGTAGTCAACGCTGTCGAGGTCGTCGATGAGCTTCTGAGCGTACTCGGTGATCTTGAGCATCCACTGGCTCTTTACCTTGTGGACTACCTCGCCGCCGCAGCGCTCGCACTTGCCGTTTACGACCTCCTCGTTAGCCAGAACGACCTTACAGGAGGTACACCAGTTGACGTTCATTTCCTTCTTGTATGCAAGTCCCGCCTTGAACAGCTTGAGGAATATCCACTGCGTCCACTTGAAGTAGTCGGGATCGGTGGTGTTTATCTCCCTGTCCCAGTCGAAGGACAGACCGAGGCTCTTGAGCTGAGCCTTGAAGCGTGCGACGTTGTTCTTTGTTACAATGGCGGGGTGTATCTTGTTCTTGATGGCGAAGTTCTCAGTCGGCAGACCGAAGGCGTCCCAGCCCATCGGGAACAGCACGTTGTAGCCCTGGAGTCTGCGCTTTCTGGATACGATATCCATAGCAGTGTAGGGGCGCGGATGACCGATGTGGAGTCCCTGACCGGAGGGGTAGGGGAACTCTACCAGCGCGTAGAACTTCGGCTTGGAGTAGTCGTTTTCTGCGTGGAACGTCTTGTGTTCGTCCCAGTATTTCTGCCACTTGTTTTCAATGGCGGTAAAATCATAACCCATTGTTTTTATTTCCTTTCAGCGGGATAGTATTATATTACAAATATATATTATACTCTAAATCCCGGCGGTTGTCAATGATTTTGCGCGATTTGCGGAGCGTTCCCGCGCATTTTCCGCAAAAACACCAGACCCCCGCGATCGCTCGCAGGGGTCTGGTGCTGGTTTGGTTGGTAATTATATGAAAAGGTGCGGTTGTCATTCTAAGAGGCTTTGGTGTTCCCTCCGCCTTACATTTTATATTTTACCCGGGGAAGGTGTATTATATACGTTCACAATGTGAAAATGGAGTAAAAACTTCGCGTTAATGCTTTTCACGATCCTTAGCAAAAAATTTACAAACCGAGGGTTGATTTCTTGCCTGACAAATGATATAATAAATAGGAATAGCGCAAAAACAGAAAAGGCATAATGCCTAAAGACAAGAACGGAGTGTACAACATGAGAAGAACAAAGATAGTATGCACACTGGGTCCTGCGACCAAGGACGACAAGATACTGCGCGCCCTTATAGACAACGGCATGAACGTTGCCCGCCAGAACTTTTCTCACGGCACGCATGAGAGCCACAAGATAGATCACGACCGCGTAATCCTCATAGCAAAGGAAGCCGGCAAGCCCGTAGCTACCCTGCTCGACACCAAGGGGCCCGAGGTAAGGCTGCGTAAATTCAAGGGCGGCGCAAAGCCCGAGATACTCACCGGAGGCACATTCATCCTCACCACCCGCGAGGAGGAAGGCACGATAGAGCGCGCTTCCATAAGCTACAAGGGACTTCCGGGGGATATTTCCACCGGCACGCGTATCCTCATCGACGACGGCAATGTTATCCTCCGCTGCAACGAGATAAAGGACAACGGCGACGGCACGTCCGATATCGTGTGCTCTGTACTTAACGGCGGCGTTCTCTCCGACAACAAGGGCGTTAACGTTCCCGGCGTGAAGCTCTCCATGCCCTACATCAGCGAGGTGGACGAGAGCGATATCCGCTTTGCGGCTCAGGAGAACTTCGATTTTGTTGCGGCAAGCTTTGTCACCTGCGCGGACGATGTCCTGGAGGTACGCAAGATACTTGAGGAGGAAGGCCGCCCTGATATCCGCATAATCGCGAAGATCGAAAGCGGCGACGGCGTTCGCAACATCGACTCTATCCTGCATGTTGCCGACGGTATAATGGTAGCGCGCGGCGATATGGGCGTTGAAATACCCTTCGAGGAGATCCCGCAGATCCAGAAAATGCTGATAAAGAAGGGCTACAACGCCAACAAGCAGGTAATAACCGCGACCCAGATGCTGGAGTCCATGATAAAGAATCCGCGCCCCACACGTGCGGAGACCACCGACGTTGCCAACGCTATCTACGACGGCACCAGCGCGATAATGCTCTCCGGCGAGACCGCCGCAGGTCTGCACCCTGTGGAGGCAGTGCGCACAATGGCGCTCATCGCTGAGACCACCGAGAAGGCGATAGACTACAAGAAGCGCTTCTACAAGCTTGAGAATCCTGACGTTGTGAACGTATCCACTGCGATATCCCATGCGACGGTATCTGCGGCGATGGATCTCGGCGCTACTGCGATTATCACCGTAACCAAGACCGGCACCACCGCGCGTATGCTCTCGCGCTATCGTCCGGAGTGCCCGATCATTTCCTGCACCACAAGCGAGACCACACTCCGCCAGCAGGCGCTGTCATGGGGCGTTATCCCGCTGATGGCAGAGGAGCGCATGACCTCCACCGACGACCTTATCCACCATGCAGTACAGAAGGCGGTTGAGGCTGATCTGCTGAAAAACGGCGACCTGGTAGTCATCACCGCCGGAGTTCCGCTGGGCGTTTCCGGCACTACGAACCTGATGAAGGTTCACATTGTCGGCGACGTACTTGTTACCGGCTGCGGAGCTACCTCCGGAACCGTTACAGCCACCGCATGCGTATGCAAGGACGAAGCTGAGGCTCAGAAGCTGTTCAATTCCGGCGAGATACTGGTAATTCCGCATACAAGCAACGCTATACTTCCGCTGCTTAAGACCGCCGCGGGCATTATCACCGAGGAGCGCGGCGATGACAGCCACGCCGCTATAGTCGGAAAGACGCTGGATATTCCGGTGATCACGGGAGCTTCCAATGCGACGCAGATACTGCGTTCAGGAACGGCAGTCACCATCGACGCTGAAAAGGGGATAGTCACCAGCGGCGAGCCTAACGGAGACAACGTTTGATTCAACTGAATTTCCTGTTTGGGCTGCGGCAGGGTCATGATTTGCCTGCGAGGTTTTAAAACTTTCAGCAGCACCCTATCGGGAGTCAAGGGGGTGTCTCACCCAGTGGGGGAGGCACCCCCAATTTGTTAGGGCAATACCGCGCAAAGATTGTGCGGTATTGCCCTAAAATTATCAGCATTTTTTTATTCTACATTTTCTATCTCGCTGTGAATCATTTCAGAATCTCCTGTGAAACTTTTAACGTTTCATTGTGAAAGTAAACAAAAATTATTCTAAAAATTCCTACAGACTATTTAAATTTGATAAAAACTACTTTACAAACGATTACATAAGTGCTATAATAAAGACAACGAAAAACGGATCGGACTTCATACCAAGGGGGGAAGATTCGGGGAAAGGATAGATGAATTATGAAACTGCAAAATATGATTTCTGACGGCGATAAGGTACAGGTTTACGAGGTTGACGGAAAGGCTGTCAAGGTTTTCAAGGACCCGAACGAACCCAAGAGCGTAGTTCTTTATGAAGCTCTGACCCATACCCGCGTTGAAGAAACTGGATATAATAAGATCCCGGCACTCGAAGAAGTTACCAAGATAGATGGCAAGTGGGCTATCTCCTACGATTACATAACCGGCGACACAATGGCGGATCTGCTCAAGAAGTCCCCCGAGAAGGCTGACGAGTACCTTGAGCAGATGGTTGATCTCCAGATCGAGATCAACTCCCAGCGTTCGCCCAAGATCAGCCGCCTGAAGGATTACCTCAAGCGCTCTATCGATAGCCTGGATATGATCGACGATGTTAAGAAGTACGAACTTCTCACCCGTCTGGAGTCCATGCCGAAGCACGTTAAGCTCTGTCACGGCGAGTTCACACCGGATAACATCATCATCAGCAAGAACGGCGTTTACGTTGTGGATTGGCTTAAGGCTAAGCAGGGCAACGCTTCCGCCGATGTAGCAAAGACCTATCTGTGGTTCTGCCTGAATCATCACACAGAGTACGCTGAGAAGTACCTCAAGATGTACTGCAAGAAGACAGGCACCGCTGTAAAGTATGTTCAGGATTGGCTCCCCATCGTGGCTGCCGCACAGCTCAAGTTCAAGCGCCCCGAAGAGCGCGAACTTCTGCTCACTTGGATAGACATTGCAGATTACGAATAATGAACTTCATACCTTTAAGTTTTTCTCCTAGTGTTTAATTCTTATCGGGCATAAAATCCGCCCCTGCACTGTTTGCAGGGGCGGATCGCTTGATAAATTTCCCCGGGGCTTTCGCTCCGGGGATCTTTTTGTATATCGAACCCCCCCGGCAATGTCGTGGGTTCAAAAAAGCTTTAGCGATTATTGCAGCGACTGTATAACCTGTCAGACGATCAGACAGAATATCAGATCAATGACAGAATGAGCTTTATGAGATTTCTGGGAATAAACCTATGCGAAAAAGTCCCTGATGCGAAGACGATCTGGAAATTCAAGAATGACATTGCAGAAACGGAAACAGTAGACAAATTGTTCTGTATGTTTGACGAACATCTTGAAAAAGAAGGACTGATCAGCCACAAAGGTACGATAGTTGACGCAACGTTCGTTGACGCACCACGACAGAGAAACAGCAGGAACGAGAACAAAAAAATCAAAAACGGTGTGATTACCGAGGAATAGGCATTACACGTGCATGGATGAATATCGGAATCACCAATCTGGTATATAACTTTTGCAGGTACAGTTACTTAAAACGAGCCTCTGACTGATATGGGATAACTGTGCTCTTTTTCAACTAAAAGGTAAGGATCAAGGTAAAGTTACCATTTCAAGGATTTATTTGCAGGTCATATTTGACCGATTATGCTAAATGCCTCTATTGGCCTGTATTTTTGTGGGTTTTTAGAGGTTACCTTATTATGTTAGCATGTTATTATGAAACTTCTTAACAATTGAGGGATAATTTCTCTATAACTAAATAACCGCAAACCAACCGGCATAATGAGTGATTAGTATGTTGGTATTGAAATTTTAGTTGGGCTGTGATATAATGAGGAAAATGGGTGTAAATCTGCCTTATAAATTTGGAGATGGCACATTCTTTATATAGGAGCAAAAAAGAAATGACTAAAATACTTGTTCTGATTTCTGCGGTGATTTATTTTACAGCCTGTACGGTAAAGACAACGGAAAAGTTGACTGATGTAAGACATCCGTATGGTGTTTTTATCGGAGCAGAAAAGGAAAAACTGTTGTCGCTAAACAACTATGACGTTCTTGTTATTGATGCAGAATTATTGACAGCCGAGAACATTGATGTGATACACCAAAACGGAAACAACGAGATATATTCCTATCTTAATATTGGTTCAGTAGAAGACTTTCGCAGCTATTACGAAGAATTTTTGCCTTTTACCATAGGCGAATACGAGGATTGGGATAATGAAAAGTGGATAGATGTATCATCAGAAAAATGGCAGACACACATCATTGAAGCAGCGGATGAACTGGTGGATAAGGGAGTTTCAGGACTATTTGTGGATAATACAGATGTTTACTATGTATTTCACGAGCAGAAAATATACAATGCGTTACTAGATATTTTCAACGCTTTTACTGAAAAAGGAATAAAGGTAATTGTGAATGGCGGCGATGTGTTTATAAGTGAAGTAATAAATAATTGCTCTATCCCAACTTGCATAAATGCGGTTAATCAGGAAACCGTATTTACATCAATAAATTTCGATGATAAATCCTTTGGCGAAAATAATTGGGAGAATAGAGAGTATTTTATTGAGTATCTTAATGTCTGCAAACAAAACGGTATGGATGTTTTGCTTATTGAATATGGCGCAAACGATAAACTGAGGGAAAAGGTCATGGATTACTGCAATGAAAATGATTATGTATGCTATTTTGCTGACTCTTTGGCGCTTGATTGATAAATAGCCATTTCTCAATCAGACATATCTGCCGTAAATTAAGTGATATGCTGTGTTCGTTTTAGCATACTCAGCTGTAATAGTCAATGCAAAAGGGGAAGAGCGGAGCATTGAGAAATGAATGCACTGGCTCTACCCCAAAATCTGTGTAAACCACAAACGCGCATTAAGTGAAATCAGTAAGCTCAGGTAACATTTTGACGAGTCCAGAGCTTATTCATAGTAACACAAATCAATTGAGTTGTCAATAGGAACTG
>OJML01001599.1_pt1 | contig 11679 bp, 10 predicted proteins | sample 1597221 | NCBI WGS metagenome assembly OJML01 (sample SAMEA2452123, study PRJEB22498) | human gut metagenome | biome: human feces; feature: human gut; material: feces | place: Australia | collected 2012 | reverse complement strand
GTATCGAGCACCTTTCCTGTAGGGTCTACGACAGAAATCTTGCAGCCTGTACGGAATGCCGGATCCCATCCAAGCACAACCTGTCCTGCAATTGGAGGCTGCATGAGAAGCTGCTCCAAGTTCTTTCCGAATACCTTTATGGCTCCATCCTCTGCTTCCTCTGTCAGATTGTTTCTGATTTCACGCTCTATGGCAGGGGCAATAAGCCTGTCGTACGCATCCTCCACTACCTCTGTAAGTACGGCTGCTGTAGGCGCTCCATCATTTGTGATAACCTGCTTTTTAAGATATTTTATGATATCCTCTGTCGGTGCCTCTATCTTTACTGTGAGGATTTTTTCCTTTTCACCACGGTTAATTGCGAGTGTTCTGTGACCTGCCACCTTGGAAAGAGCCTCATCAAATTCATAGTACATCTCATAGACAGACTCCGCCTTTGGATCCTTGGCTGTCGATATAAGACGCCCCTTTTGCATGGTAAGCTCTCTGATTTTTGTTCTGTAACCGGCATTGTCGGATACGTTCTCTGCAATGATATCCTTTGCTCCGGCAAGTGCAGCTGCTTCATCAGCCACGTCTTTTTCTGCATCCACATATTTAGCTGCTTCTGCCATGATATCAACAGACGATTCCTGCGCTAAAATGGTCTGTGCCAGTGGCTCTAAGCCCTTTTCCTTTGCGATTGTGGCACGGGTTCTTCTCTTCGGACGGTAAGGTCTGTACAAATCGTCAACCGCCACCTGTGTCTGTGCCTCAAGGATTGCCTTCTTAAGCTCATCCGTAAGCTTGCCCTGCTCCTCAATGCTTGCAAGCACTGTCTGCTTCTTGTCCTCAAGATTACGTAGATATGTCAGTCTGTCGAAGAGATTTCTGAGCACCTCATCATTTAATGAGCCGGTTGCCTCCTTTCGGTATCTGGCGATAAAAGGAATGGTGTTTCCCTCATCTATCAGCTTGACAGCGGCCTCGGCCTGTCCTTTTTTAATCTGCAGTTCTTCTGCAATTGCAGCAATAATATCCATTTTTTTACCTCTTTAAAAAACTTATTCTTTTCGTATTATAAATGAAGTGATACAATAAAATCAACTTTATAGAAAGGAATTTTATTATGGATCCACAAAAATTTGATTATAATCAGGATTATAACTATAATTTCGGCAGCAATTATGGGCCGGGCTTTAATCCCAACAACAATTTCTACAATAAACGCTCACGCAATATGGAGGTTGCAGCACTTGTGCTTTCAATAATTGCCATCGCGTCGTGCAGCTGTATTTATGTGTCTATCATATGTGGCTCGCTTGCCATGATTTTTGCGTTACTGTCAAAAGGCGGTGCCACCTCAATGAGCAGCATGGCTATGACCTCATTCTGGATTGCGTTTGCCGCTGTTGTTATCACTCTTATTATCTATATCGGTTCGTTTGCCGCCATGCTTCACGAATATGGAAGCATAGAGGGTATATTAAAGGAATACCAGAACCTGACCGGTATCGACTACAATGAGCTACTTCAGCAGATGAATACCGCAAAATAATATAAGCATATTTTTGACTATACAGTTTACCACAATAATGGCAAGTGCAAGCCACATATATAATGGCCTGAAGTGCATTCCGATGTGCAGCCTGCCGCGGCTTATCCGCTGCAGTGTCTGTGACAGCATAAACCAGCCTCCAAAAACGGCTGTATACGGCACAAACGGATGGAGTACAAACGACCTTATCAGATGTCCGTGCAGCAGCGCAAATGTGGCTCTCGTGCCACCGCACCCCGGACAATAGTAGCCTGTATATGCGTGCAGCGGACATGGAGGCACCTTTGTGAGTATCTGCGTACCGCATACTCCAATCACTGCCGCAAGAGCCGCAAATATAGCTATGCATATCCAGCCCGTTATATAGAAATACCTGTCGATTGTTTCATCTGTCTGCATGATATGTGTGGTCCTTCCTGTGATTTTGTGTAACCATATGAATACAAGTATATGCTATATATCTGACAATTGTCAAAGCATTAATTTAAACATTAACTTAAGCCTAACTTAAGCATTAATTCAAAACTATTATTTCAGGAGAATATAATGAACCCAAAAAAGAAATCCAAAGAATTAAAAAGAATATCAAGAGAGAACCTGAACGGAAGATACAGACTTAGCATGAGCGTTTTTCTCACTGTCACACTCATAAATCTGTTTAGTGACCTGCCGTTTACCTACCTGCTCGGAAATGTATATGCGACAAAGGTTCAGACCGTCATCTACTACATTGCCGAGGTGCTTTTATCTATCGTGGTCGGCGTGCTGCAGATGGGACTCATACGTTTCCACCTTAATATGGCAAGAAAGAAAGAGTGCCGTATCAGCGATGTATTCTACTGCTTTATGAATCACTCCAACAGATATTTTGGAGCATACATCATATATTATGCCATCTCTATGATTGCAAAGGCGCCTTTCCTTGTAGCCAGAAACTTTTTCAAGCTAAGCGGCGACGCCATGGGAATTGCTATCGCTTTATATACTGCAAGTGCCGTGCTCAGCTTTATTGTACTGGTTCTGTTTCCGTTTTACCTGTATCTGGTACTCTCTCGCGATGATTTATCAGTATTTGCATGTCTGACTCATGCCATAAAGCTGATTCGCGGCAACATACTCAGAGTCATCTACATTAACGTAAGCTTCATCGGTATGCTTGTGCTTTGCGTGCTGTCGCTCGGCATCGGCCTGCTCTGGGTGGAGCCTTACTATGAGCAGACCTTTGCAAATCTCTTCCTCGATGTGACCGGGGAGCTGCCGGCTGTGGACTGCATGGTGTAGTAATTCTACATCTGCAGCAACCGGTCCATAATCCTTGCTGCAACGCAGCTCTTGTCCATGATTTCAAGCTCTGTGCAGTCATCAGCCGTGATGAGTGTGACCACATTGGTATCTGTTCCAAAGCCTGCGCCTGCTACCTTGAGGTTGTTTGCCACTATCATATCTGCATTTTTCTTTGCAAGCTTTGCTTTCGAGTTTTCAAGCATATTCTGGGTTTCCATAGAAAAACCGCATATGAGCTGTCCCTTAGCCTTGTGTGCTCCGAGGTATGAAAGGATGTCCTCTGTACGCTCAAGCTCAATTACAGACTCATATGAGCTGTCATTTTTCTTTATTTTCTCATCAGCCGGATGTGATGGGCAAAAATCCGCTACTGCTGCGGTCATGATGATAATATCCTGTTCAGCAGCCTTTGATTTCACCACGTCTGCCATGTCTGCGGCCGATGTCACATTTACCACATCTACAAACATAGGTGGCTCAACCGATACTGAAGCGTTGACCAGTGTAACATGCGCACCGCGGAGCATACAGTTTTCTGCTATGGCACGCCCCATCTTGCCTGTTGAGTGATTGGTGATAAAACGTACCGGGTCTATTTTTTCCTGCGTCGCTCCGGCTGTGATGAGTACGTTTTTGCCCGCCAGATCCTTTTCACAGGCTATTGTCCTCATTATGTAGTTGAAAAGTGTCTGTGGCTCCGGCATTTTTCCTGCACCGGTGTCTCCGCATGCAAGATATCCTTCAGCCGGCTTTATCATCTCAAAGCCGTAGTGTTCGAGCTTTTTGATATTGTCCTGCACAATCCTGTTCTCGTACATATTGGTGTTCATGGCAGGAGAAACAAGCTTAGGACATTTGGCTGCAAGTATTGTGGTGGTAAGCATATCGTCTGCGATTCCGTTTGCCATCTTGCCTATCACATTGGCTGATGCAGGTGCCACCATAAAAATGTCTGCTCTCTTTGCGAGCGCCACATGCTCTACATTGAATTCAAAGTTTCTGTCAAATGTGTCCACGAGGCACTTGTTGCCTGTGAGAGTTTCAAATGTGATTGGATTTATAAAATTTGTTGCATTGTGTGTCATTATGACGTTGACATCGGCGTGCTGTTTTACAAGCATACTCGCAAGGTTTGCTATCTTGTATGCCGCTATGCTTCCTGTCACTCCCAAAACTACTGTTTTTCCTTTTAACATGATTTTCACCTCTGTATAAAACTATTATTCTGCAGTCATTTTTTGTTTACATCGCAAAATGCTTTGTAGCCATCCACAGACTTTGCACTTCTAGCTGCATTGGCAATGGCCTTTGCCATGACATAGGCACTCATTGGCCCCACCAGATTGATATCGGCAGGCACACTGCCCACTGATACGGCATAGATTGAATCTCCGTCTGCCATCGTGTGCACGGGTCTGATTGCTCTGCCATAGCCATTGTGAGCCATGGATGCCACCTTGTTGAGTGCGGTCTTGTCAAGCTTTGCATTTGTTATTATTGTACCAATTGTGGTGTTTCCTGTAAACATATTCTGAATCTTCGCCGCTGCCTCAAAATACGCTGTCTCGTCATCAAAAAGCAGCCCATTTTCATCCAGTGCTCCGGCAATTTTCTTATCTGTATCTATGTCATATATGTCGCCAAGTGCGTTCAGTGTCACCACTGCTCCAACCTTTAGTTCTCCAAGCTGTACTGCATAGGCTCCTATTCCGCTCTTCATGCTGCGCTCACGCCCCATATATTTACCGACTGTTGCGCCCATTCCGGCTCCATAATTTCCCTGTAAAAAGGTATCATAGGAAGCGTTCTCACAAGCTTTGTATGCCATTTTGCCATCAGGCCTTGCATTTTTATCACCTATTACCAGGTCAAAAATACACGACTGCACCACAAGAGGCACCTTTGTGACTCCCACATCAAAGCCTATATCGCGCTCCTCGAGATACTTCATCACGCCTCCCGCTGCATCCAGACCAAAGGCAGAGCCGCCTGACAGTACAAGAGCATGGATACCCTTTGCGTCTGCCACAGGATTTAAAAGTGGTGTCTCCCGCGAAGCCGGTCCGCCTCCCCTTATGTCAACTCCCGCCGGTGACTGTTTATCAAAAAGAAATACCGTACAGCCGGTCAAGCCCTTAGTGTCCTCGGCTTGGCCTATTTTGAAGCCGCCGATATCCATTATGTCTATTTCATGCATATGTTTCACCTTATATCATGCCTTTCTTTTAACTCAAATGCTTTTTTACCATTCCTAGTCCAACTGCTTATAAAACAGGCGGACCTTATCAGTCCGCCGTACATACAATTTCACATTTATTTTAAATCTATCTGAATTTATTTTGCTGCAATTGGTTTGATAGTATTTAAAACCAATCCAACAAGGTATACGATGATTGCTGCAACTATTGCCTCAATGACTCCGTTAAAGCTGATGACTCCGGTGATAACGCCCAGCACAGCGTTTCCTGCCACACCGATTGCATCTGCATAAGCATCCTTGTAAAGCACGAAGATTGAGCCCATTACAAGCAGTGTATTGGTCATGGCACCGGCTACACCTGCATATACAAACGGAATAACCTGTGTGCTCTTTCTGATAAATACAGCCTCAACTACTATAAATACTACAGCTCCGACTGCTATGCCGATTCCTAAAGCGGCTGCCTGTGAAAGTGACTCTGACATCTTGCCGAGGAATGCATATACTCCGAATGCAAGGAATACTGACATGAGCACATTTAAAACTGTGCCCCAGAGATTTTTCTTCTCTGACGCAAGCACCTTTTTGATGCCTATATATACAAAATAAGGTATAACACCTACTAAAATTCTTGGAACAAATGCTATGAATAAGCTCTTAAATATACCTGAGGTTCCGACCAGGGATGCGGCAAGCACCGGCGAAAATACAAAGGATGAAAGAGTTCCTCCAACTATAGTTGCCTTTAGACAACTGGTAAATCCGAATACAAATCCAAGGAATGCTCCCTTTTTAGGTCCGCAGAAAAGTGAACCGAGGATTACCGGAATGTGAATAATCGTAGCGTTGATAACTACGAGCGGAATATATCCGAGTGGTGTGAATGCCATGATAATGATAATGGCTGTGAATAAACCTGTCAGTACAAGTTCGTTTGTTTTTGAATTGCGCATTGTTTTTCCTCCTTTTGGTAAAAGCCCATATGGGTCTCGTCCTAATTCTGTTATGCTGTGATTCTGTCACACGGCATAAAAGCGCATATGAAAATTGTATGGCTGCTGGATTCTCGTATAAGTAACCCGCATTTATGTATCATACCACCGTGCAAGAAGTGTGTAAAGCAGTTTTTGTTATTTTTTTAACAATTTTTTAACAAAATGTGTTGGTGCCGTGCAAATCACTGACATATACATCGACATCTTACATATGCTGCATTGTATCGCACAAGCGTGAAAAAAAATCCCCGGACATCGTATAAATGTCCGGGGAAATTATTTATTCTACTGTAACTGATTTTGCAAGGTTACGTGGCTGGTCAGGGTTTAAGCCCTTTCCTGTTGATGTGTAGTAAGCGATAAGCTGACAGATTATAACTGACTCGAAAATCACAAACTCATCCGGTGCCTGTGGGAGTGAGATATGCACATCACAGATTGACTTATCTGTAATATCCTTATCCCTGCTAAGAAGGATAACGTATGCGCCTCTCGCCTTTACCTCGCGGATATTTGAGATGACCTTGCTGTATACATGGCTCTGTGTAGCAACTGCGATAACCGGAACCCCCTCGCTGATGAGCGCGATTGTACCGTGCTTTAACTCGCCTGCTGCATAAGCCTCAGCATGAATATATGAAATCTCTTTGAGCTTGAGTGCGCCCTCCATGCTTAATGCATAATCAAGTCCTCGTCCTATGTAAAACGCATTTGCAGCATTTGTCATTCTCTTCGTAAGCTGTTCAATCTCAGGTGCCTGTGTGATAACTGACTCAATGAGATTTGGAACCTCCTGCAGATTCTCAATAAATGTCTTTGCCTCTTCCTTGGTCATACGGCCGGATACAAGACCAAGCTTGCATCCAATCAGGTAAAAGCTTGCCACCTGAACTGTGTATGCCTTGGTACTTGCCACGGCAATCTCAGGACCTGCGTGTGTATAAAGTACATAGTTGCTCTCACGGGCTATTGTTGAGCCCTTTACATTTACGATAGAAAGCGTCTTTTTAGTATACTTATTAGCCAGACGAAGTGCCTCTAAGGTATCGATTGTCTCACCTGACTGTGACACAAAAATAACCATTGACCTGTCTGTGAGAACAGGCTGCTCATATCTGAACTCTGATGCAATCTCAACAGAAACGGGAATACCAAACTTGTTCTTTAAAAGAGCTTTTCCGACCATTCCAGCATACATGGCTGTACCGCATGCTACAACTGTTATGTCGCTTATATCCTCGAAGAACGAATCCGGGATATTATCATCCTCAAAACAAGGAAGTGAATCCTTGATTCTTGGAGTGATAGTCCTTGTGATAGCTGTTGGCTGCTCATGAATTTCCTTGATCATGAAATGCGGATATCCATCCTTCTGAGCTGCCGTCACATCCCAGTTTACCTCAAGATAATCCGGCTCAACTTTCTTACCCTCTAAATCCTCCATTTCGATTCCATCAGCAGTCATTGTCATGATAGTGTACTCCGGAAGTATAAAATAGCGCTTTGAATATTTGATAAACGCTGTAAGATCTGATGCAATAAATGCTCCGTCATCGCAATATGTTGCAACCATCGGGCTTACATTTCTGACAGCAAAAATCTTTCCCGGCTGATCCTTGAACATGATACAGAACGCAAATGAACCCTGAAGCTCTGCTACTGCCTTCTTAATAGTAGCCTTTGGATCTCCGTCATAGAGCTTGTTGATAAGAGCCGCTGCTACCTCTGTATCTGTCTCAGATATAAGAGAGTCTGCAAGATCAAACTTGTTTACGATCTCATGGTAATTCTCAATGATACCATTGTGGATGAGTGCGACATTTCCAACCTTGTGAGGATGAGCATTGGCATTGGTAACTCCGCCGTGTGTTGCCCATCTTGTATGTCCGATTCCGCAGGTTGAATTGTTCTCATCATCGCAGATAGCGAGAAGATCCTTAACCTTTCCGACGGTTTTGCGAATAGAAATCTTGCCTGTATCCTTGAAATAAGCGATACCTGCACTGTCGTATCCACGATACTCTAACGCTGCGAGTCCTTCCGTCAAAATCTTCTGTGCCTCTAAACGACCTGTAAATCCTATAATTCCACACATAGTGTTAGATCTCCTTTTCGATATATAATTTTAAATGTACAAATATGTAACTGTTCTGTACTGAATAGCTACTTGATTTTTATGGTTCTCTCGCTTTGTTTTGATGTCTCCATCATATTTGGCTCGAGATGCGCATCCATATATGCGTCCAGGCATCCGCCGAATTTTCGATAACCTGAAACCTCGTTAACCGGCATCATTTTTACGTACCTGCCGGTGCATGGCGCTAAAGTTTTTAACTTTTCGAAATCCAATTCCTCCACATTTGATTGAACGATGTTATTCTATCACATTGGGATAAATGCCTCAATTGTAAAATTAGCCGAATTTTTCATAAATGTGGGGGCAAATTTATAATATGCGACTAGATGTCGTAGTATAACAAAGATTACGCTTTATTTATGGTCAAAAAAACACAGCACTGCGATAAACAGTACTGTGTTTAAATGTATTAGTAATGTAATTTTATTGCATTATTATGCGTCAGCATTTGCCTCTTTAAGAGCTGCTGTAAGCTGAGGAACGATCTTCTTTAAATCTCCTACTAAGCCGTAATCAGCTACGTCGAAGATTGGAGCATCCTCGTCCTTGTTGATGGCGATGATGAGATCAGACTCCTCCATACCTGCTACGTGCTGGATGGCTCCTGAGATACCGATTGCAAAGTAAATCTGTGGACGTACAGTCTTTCCTGTCTGTCCTACCTGATAATCCTGTGCTAACCAGCCGTTCTCTACTGCTGCACGAGAGCATGATACCATACCACCCTTGAAGCATGAAGCAAGGTCACGAAGCATCTCGAAGTTCTCAGCGCTTCCAACTCCACGTCCGCCTGATACAAGTACCTTAGCGTCCATGATGTTCTCTACGTTGCCAACTGCCTTAACGATATCCATGATCTCAACATAACGGTTGTTCTCCTCGAGTGTAGGATTGAACTCGATAACCTCTGCTGCTCTGCCAGCCTCTTTAGGAAGCTTCTGCATAACACCAGGACGAACTGTTGCCATCTGTGGACGGTTGTCAGGACAAGCGATTGTTGCGATTGTGTTTCCACCGAATGCAGGACGTGTCATGAGAAGCTGGTTGTGCTTCTGCTCCTGTCCAGGCATAGCGTTGATTGGGAAATCACCAATCTCAAGCTTTGTACAGTCAGCTGTAAGACCTGTCTTAACTCTTGCTGAAACTGTTGGTCCGAGGTCACGTCCGATAGCTGTTGCACCAACTAACATGATCTCCGGCTTGTACTCGTTGATTACTGATACAAGAGCCTGTGCGTATGGCTCTGTTCTGTATGTCTCAAGTGCAGGATTGTCTACAACGATTACCTTGTCTGCGCCGTACTCACCGAGCTCTGTTGCAAGAGCCTTTACGTTAGATCCAAGAAGTACTGCAGTAACCTCTGTATTTAAATCTGCTGCTAACTCTTTAGCTTTACCGACTAACTCAAAGGCGATGTCGCTAAGCTTATTGTCTACCTGCTGTGCGTAGATATATACGCCCTTATATTCTTCTAAACCCATTTTTGGTTCCTCCATACTAGATGATATGTTTCTCTTTGAATTTCTCCATGAGATAGTTTACTGACTCTGTTGGATCAAGGTTAACCTTTTCTCCAGCTCCCTTAGGTACCTTGTCAGATGCCTTAGCAATCTTTGTAGGTGATCCCTTAAGTCCAAGATCTGAATCGTCAACATCCTTAAGGTCAGCTCTGCCCCAGACAGTTACCTCTTTGTCAAATGCATCGAAGATTCCGCCCGGTGTCATATATCTAGGCTCATTTAACTCTGAAAGAGCTGTGATAAGACAAGGCATCTTAGCTTTAACTACGTGATATCTGTCCTCGTACTGACGCTTAACGACTACAGAATCTCCCTCAACCTTGATATCCTCTGCGTATGAGATTACAGGAAGTCCAAGATGAACTGCGATCTGTGGTCCAACCTGTGCTGTATCACCATCGATAGCCTGACGGCCTGTGATGATTAAATCATAATCGAGATTTCTTAATGCACCTGCAATTGTAGTAGATGTAGCCCATGTATCAGCTCCACCAAGTACTCTGTCTGTTACTAAAACTGCATCATCAGCGCCCATAGCCATTGCCTCACGAAGGATTGCATCAGCCTTTGGAAGTCCCATTGTAAGAACTGTAACCTTTGCGCCTGTCTCGTCTTTGATTCTAAGTGCTGCCTCAAGACCAGCCTTGTCATCTGGATTCATGATTGCAAGCATTGAAGCTCTATCAAGTGTTCCGTCAGGATTGAATTTTACTCCACCCTTTGTATCAGGAACCTGTTTAATACATACTACGATATTCATGTATTTGTTCTCCTTTATTTATTCTAAGTAGCTCTACAGTTATGATAGCTCTCTTAACTATCTGAGTAATGAGCCTGAAATAACCATACGCTGAACCTCTGAAGTTCCCTCGTAGATCTCTGTAATCTTAGCATCACGCATCATACGCTCTACATCGTACTCTCTGATGTATCCATATCCACCGAATAACTGAACAACTTCTGTTGTAACAGCCATTGCTGTCTCTGCTGCGAATAATTTTGCTTTTGCAGCTTCTACAGAGTAAACTTTCTGGTTTGCTTTTGCCATTGCTGCTTTATAAACTAACATCTGAGCGGCTTCAATTCTTGTTGCCATATCAGCTAACTTGAACTGTGTATTCTGCTGCTGTGCGATAGAACGACCAAACTGCTTTCTTTCTTTTGTATAAGCAATTGCGCGCTCTAATGCACCTTCTGCGATACCAAGTGCCTGGGAAGCGATACCAATACGTCCACCATCTAATGTATGCATAGCGATTGGGAATCCTTTTCCTTCAGGTCCAAGTAATGCATCCTTTGGAATTCTGCAGTCTTCAAAAATTAATTCGTATGTAGAAGATCCACGGATACCCATCTTCTTCTCTTTTGTTCCGAAGGAGAATCCTGGAGCACCTTTTTCTACGATAAATGCGGAGAAGTTCTTTTTCTTTCTTCCTCTCTTGTCCTCTGTAATGCTTGTGATAGCGATTACAATATAAACATCTGCAACTTTACCATTGGTAATGAAGCATTTTGATCCGTTTAATACCCATTCGTCACCGTCTAAAACAGCTTTTGTCTGAGCGCCCTGGGCATCTGTACCAGCACCTGGTTCTGTCAATGCGAAAGCACCAAGTTTCTCGCCTGTAGCAAGTGGTCTGACATATTTCTGTTTCTGTTCTTCGGAACCAAACTGATAAATAGGTGTTGCACATAAGGAAGTATGTGCAGAAAGGATAACACCTGTAGATGCACAGTATTTACTTAATTCTTCTACTGTCTGGATATATGCTAATGTATCCATTCCAGCTCCGCCGTACTCTTCTGGGAAAGGAATTCCCATCAGTCCCATTTCTGCCATCATTTTGACATTTTTCATTGGGAATTCTTCTGTTCTGTCGATTTCAGCAGCTAAAGGTTTTACTTCGTTTACTGCAAAATCATGCACCATTTCTAATATATCCTGATGTTCCTCGTCCTGTCTAAAATTCATAACTATTTCCTCCTGTCACGGTCGTTATTATTTC
>OJML01001598.1_pt1 | contig 11680 bp, 8 predicted proteins | sample 1597221 | NCBI WGS metagenome assembly OJML01 (sample SAMEA2452123, study PRJEB22498) | human gut metagenome | biome: human feces; feature: human gut; material: feces | place: Australia | collected 2012 | reverse complement strand
ATAGCTGCGATAGCTACGAACATAAAAACTAATTTCTTCATTTTCTTTGCTTTTTTAAAATCTGTAAAACAATCATTTGTTCTTTTGAACGATGCAAAGGTAAGCATTTTTTTGATACGTTGTTCTTTTTTTTGCGACTTTTTTTTAGGCGTTTTTGTAACAAAATTACAAATCACTATAAATCAGCTACTTACAAAGTGCTAACAAAGGTTAAAGTTTTTGATGTGCTCGGAAACAGCCTAATTTTAACACTTTTCGGTGTTTTTTAGCGTAACAAGGGTGCGCGCTAACACCTCTTCAGAGCAGCACTATATACATATAATAAGGTACGCGCGCGAGGGAAAAGACAGAAACTTTTTCTGCCTGAGAAAGAAACTTTTTCTGCCTGAGGAAGAAGATTTTCCCAAGAAATCGTCCCCCAAAACTTTGATTGCCGAGATTTTTTTCGTAACTTTGCACTCAAAACAAAGAAACAACAGACAGAAAATGATACAGCTAAAAGAAAATCAGGGCATTCCCCGCAGCATTCTCCTGATGATGGCTATCGTCGCAGGACTCACCGTAGCCAACTGCTACTACAATCAGCCGCTTCTCGAACTCATCCGCCACGACCTGGATATTACCGAGCAGAAGGCTAACCTCATCACCGTCATTACCCAGATAGGTTATGCGCTGGGCTTATTCTTCCTCATCCCCTTGGGCGACATGCTTTCGCGCAAGAAACTCATCCTTGTCAATATGACCATTGCTGCATTGATGGCAATTGTGATGGCTGCAGCGCAAAACGTTTGGATGCTCTGGGGAGCTTCACTGCTGATTGGCGCCTGTTCGGTGATTCCGCAGTTCTTCATTCCGATAGCCGGACAGTTTTCGGAACCCAAGAACAAGAGCAGGAATATGGGCATTGTACTCTCCGGACTGCTGACGGGCATTCTTGCCTCACGAGTAATCAGCGGTTACATCGGCGAATGGCTGGGATGGCGGGAGATGTTTATCATAGCTGCTTTTGTGATGGTGGTTTGCATGGGAATCATGCTGCTGATGATGCCTGAAATGAAGCGCAACTATGTAGGAACCTACAGAGGGCTGATGACCACGATAGCAGAAATTTTCGTTTTCCATCCTTCTATCCGCATCTATTCCACCCGTGCAGCCTTCGGGTTCGGCAGTATGATGGCAATATGGTCTTGTCTGGCGTTCCATCTGGCGCAGCCACCTTTCAGCGCAGGAAGTGATATGGTAGGAATGCTCGGACTTTGCGGAATCATGGGAGCCGTTGCTGCCAGTGGTGTGGGAAAACTGATTCCTAGGTTTGGCATTCGAAAATTCAATCTGTTCGGAGCAGGAATGCAGATCATCGCCTGGGCAATAGCCTTGCTTTTCGGCGACACTTACGCCGGACTCATCGCAGCCATCATCCTGGTTGACATCGGTCTGCAATGTCAGCAGCTCAGCAATCAGAGTGGTTGTCTGCAGGAGATTCCGCAGGCTTCCAACCGCGCCAACACCATCTTCATGACCAGCTATTTCATCGGTGGTTCGCTAGGCACTTTCTGTGCCGGTTACGTCTGGACGCAAGCCGACTGGCTTGGTGTCTGCATCGTAGGAATCGCCTTCGCCATGATTTCTCTGCTTATCACGCTAAACTGCAAGAAATAAACATCTACATCTTTTCATCACCATACATTTCCGTCCACCAGGAAGCATCATCCTGCAACCACTTGGCAAACCAGGCAAAGATGGTGTTCTGCCATTTCAGTCGCTTCTCGTAGTCGATGATGTGATGATCCTGACCATCTACCAATACCATCGCCGTAGGACGGCCAAGGAGTTTCAGCGCTGTATAGAGCTGGATACTCTCGCCCACAGGCACATTATTATCTGCCGTACCGTGAACAAACAGCAGCGGAGTATGAATCTTGTCGGCATTATAGAGTGGACTCTGATCTACAAAGAGATGCTTGTTGGTCCAAGGATATTCGTTCGCCATAGAAACTTCGCTGTAGCTGTAGCCCCAATAGCCCTCACCCCAATAGCTGGTGTGGTCGCTGATGCCTGCATGTGAGATGGCAGCAGCAAAGAGGTCTGTCTTGGTCTGAAGATACTGAGTCATGAATCCACCGTAGCTGGCGCCGATGCAGCCAATCTTCTTGCGGTTCACGAAAGCATGCTCATCGCAGAAAGCCTGGGTGCTGGAGATGATGTCTTCGGCCACTCCCTCGCCTGCCGTATCTACATGGCGGGCTGAGAATTTCTGACCGAATCCGGTGGCTCCACAAGGATTCACAACCAGCACTACATAGCCCATCGCTGCATAAACATGATGAGGATAACGGCTCTGGAACATGCGGCTCGTAGGACTGCATCCGCCATAATAGTTCACTATCATCGGATACTTCTTGGCAGCATCAAAATGAGGTGGCAGATAGTAACGGCAGCAAAGGGTGTCGCCTCTTGAATTGACAAAATTCCAAGCCTTGCATTCACCCAATTCAACATCCTTCAACTCGCGCGCACTCAAATCGTCAACCAATTGCGATTTCAGCGCCTTCGTATTCATCTTATAGAGTCGGTCGGCATTGGATGCACTCTGACCGGAGAAAGCCATTTCTGCTGCAGAAGATGCAAGCGAGAAACTCTTGATGTACTCTTCAGGAGTCTTGAGAAGCGTAAACTTACCCGATTTCGGATTGAGCTGGAAGAGGTGTACGCAGTCTTTATCTTCAGCTGTAAAATAGATGTTTCCATCGACCTTGCTCCATTCCACACTCTGCACGTTCGGATTGAAATCCCTGGTCAGCGGACGAACCTTCTTATCCGACAAGGTCATCAGATAGAGTTGGGTGTCGATCATGCTAGGTGTCTGTCCTTCTTCCACATTCTTTCCAATGCCGTTGAAAGCTTCCGGTGAAGCGCTCACGAGAATGCTATTGCCATCTGGCGAGAACTGGGCGCTGTTCAGAAATTCGCCCTTTTCTATCAGGGTTTCTACCTTTGGCGTTGTGGCTGAAGATGCATTCATACTGCCCAAATCCAGGCGGTAGAATGATGTTAGGGTTGTAGGACGCTTGGTGAGTCGCTCCTCTCCCTTGCCTATCAGCAGATAACGCGAATCGGCAGAAATATCCATCAGGTAGATGTTGTGGTAACCGAAGGTAAGCGGCTGGAGAATGCCCGAAGCAAGGTCGTATTGGGCTAGATTGCTGCGCTCGCGCCAACCAGGCTGTCTGTCTTCCGGTTCTTTTACATCATAAACTTGCGGATCCTTTTTCCTGCCTTCAGTAGTGAGCGTATAGATGAGCTTTTTCTCATCGGGTGTAAACTGGAACCATCCGTCTGGAATATTGGCCGCCAACACTTCGCGCTCCATATTGAGCGGATTGATGGTGATGAGCTGCAATGTGCCATCCTGCTTTTCTTCTCCGGCAATACTGCTGTCGCTCGCCTTCTGCGTGAAATACAGTTTATTGCTTGAAGGCATCCATTTCACGCTCTCCTCAAATGCAGCCATCAGCCTGTTAGTCTGAGAGTTGCGCAACTCACTAATGCTATGGTTATTACCTTTTCTATCTACCCAGGTTTTTCGAACTACGATAAACTTTCCGTTTGGCGAGATAGAAACACTCGGATAGTTGGGCGCACAAATCACATCATAGATGTTATAGGCACGCTTTACCGTCGCATCGCCTACAGAAAGCGGAGCACCGTTGGCTGCGGTTACGGTCAACTTGATAGATTTCTTATCAGCAGATGCATTCTTCCGGGTAAGAAATTTGATGACAACTGTATGCTGCGAAGGAGTCAGGATGGTTTCAGCCTTATCGCCGTTCACCGCTACCTGTTCGCCGTCTACAAACAGGCGGTATTGCTCCAATCCTTCTACCGCAATGGTTGCTTTAGTGCGCTGGGTGTTAGATACGCAGAAAGAAGCCAGATGGAGCGCATCCTGCTGCTTGTCGGCAAGAAGTTGGGCTGCACTCACCTCCTTGCCCTTATTTAATAAGGTGAAAGACAGTGGCGAATCGAGCAGTTGCTTAAGGTCAAACGCTTCGCCCTTGATGTTCACACTGTCAGCCATCCAAGGCTGTGCTACGGCATAGGGGCCTGCATATTTCAGCGTTTTCACCTCTATAGTTTCGGCACTGGCAGAGATTGAAGCCATCAGGGCAGCTGCCAGCAGTCCGCTTTTTGTTGTTTTCAGAATCAGTTTATTCATAAATGTCCTTATTTTTGTTTTTGGCGCGAAATTACAAATAAAATTCGAGATAAACGAATATTTCTGTTACAATTTGCTTTTTTTACTGCATTTTTGCCATACAAATGTTATCTTTAAGTTAATCGGATGAGCCAGTAGGTTATTGTTGGGTTAAACCCCTCTCCCATTCATTGCTGTTTCAAGAAAACACCTTATCTTTGCATCGCCAATCTACAAAAGAAAGGCGCATGAACTTAAAAAGAATAAGAAAAAGATAGCATTAACATAAGAAAAGGGAAAGAATATGAAACAGAAATCATTGATATTGATGAGCACCCTGCTCGTCTGCTCACTCGAAAGTTTCGCACAGAGTGATGTCGAGAAAAACGACTCGATATGGAAGGACTTCGACCTGGCAAGCGTTACCGTGGTTGCCTCGAAACCGCTGGTAAAAATGGAGACCGACAAGATGACCTACAACGTGCAACAGGATGCTGACGCCAAGGCCTCTACCGTTCTCGACATGCTGCGCAAAGTGCCGATGGTTACGGTGGATGGACAGGACAATATCACCGTGAATGGTTCATCCAGTTTCAATGTGTATGTGGATGGAAAGCCGAATCCGATGTTCTCAGCCAACCCTTCGCAGATTTTCAAGGCAATGCCGGCAACTATGGTAAAAAACATAGAAGTAATCACCAACCCGGGAGCCAAATATGATGCTGAAGGTACGGGCGGCGTGCTCAACATCGTACTCAACAAGCAAGCAGTGAATGGAGCCGGAGGCAACGACTTCAGCAATGGCTATAATGGCAACATCAGTGCAGCTGCCGGCAACCAGACACAGCGCATCTCCGCCTTCATCAGCGGCCAGCAGGGCAAGCTCACCTATAGTGCCAACGGAATGTACAATCATCAGCACATGGATGGAACCACCATCTCCTTCGACCGATTCCAGAAGGATGGCAGCACGATGAACTATTACCAGAATTCGGATATGAAGCAGCCTTTCTCTATGGGCAACATCAGTTTGAGCTACGAACTCGACTCGCTGAGCAGCATCAGCGCCACGGCAGGTCTGACCACCTTCAACCAGAAGATTACAGGCCATCCACTCACAAAGATGACAGGCGGAATCTACGGCGAAGGATTCGAATACGGCAATGAGATGAAACAGAATCTGGGCAATACCTCCTTCAACGGAAGCATCGATTATCAGCGATTTTTCAACAAGGAGCGCACGAACTACCTCATTCTCAGCTATCTCTTCAGTACCAACCCATCTCACACTGACAACTATACGTTCTACGACGACATCAGCCATGTAACGGCTCTCCAGCTCAACGACCTACTCTCGAAGAGCAAGATGCGCGGCACAGAACATACTTTCCAGGCAGATTTTACCCATTCGCTCAGCGCCACCCAGCGCCTGAATTTCGGAGCCAAATACATAGCCCGCATCAACAGAAGCGATTCACGCTACTACGATGTGGCGGCAGATAAAACTGAGACGCTGAACCCTGCCAACAGTATGGAGTATAAGAACACCCAGAACATTCTTGCCGCCTATGCAGAATGGAAGGGAAACTTCGGAAAGATAGGAACCATGCTGGGAACCCGATACGAACAAACCTGGGAGAAAGTGAAGTTTGAACAGGGTAAGGGTGATAATTTTGATAAAGATTACGGCAATCTCGTACCGAGCGCCAGCATCTCTTACGCCATCGCTCCTGGCATGAATCTCGGTGTGAACTACAGCATGCGCATCACCCGTCCGGGAATTACCTACCTCAACCTATGTACAGAATATGACGGTAAAGGTGCCTCTGCGCCAGATCAGCCTCACACTCACCTGGAAATTCGGCAACACCAAGAAGCAATTCCAAAAGGTGAAATCCAACATCAAAAATGATTTCCAGGAAGAAAAGCAGGGCATTCAGACAGGTGGAATGAACAGCCAGCAGGAAGACAAATAACAGGACATAATCAACAGGACTCCACAGGCTTCCTTCCTCGTATGGCTCAACTGCCGAGACCTGCATCTTTCACACGATGCGCTTCTCGACCTATTCATCGACAAGGCTCATCTGGCATTGAATGATGGGGAGATGTTCGGACCTGGCGGAGAAGGATTCATGCGATTGAATGTAGCTGCACCAAGAAGTGTTATCAAACAGGCTTTGCAGCAGCTGGAAGGGGCTGTGAGCCAACTCTAGATAATTTTTTAAAAAAATAGCCGTAACTACTGCAAATATAGTTACGGCTATTATTATAATATGGTGAAAGAATGCTTTATTCCCCCTCCATAAAATCATGAACCAGTTTGATTTCGTAATAATCAATACCAGCTCCCAAAGCTTCCTTTATTTCGCTAAAATGCTCCAATTCAGGATGAGCCTTCATGAAATCACGGATTTTCTTTTCATGAGCACTTGAAATCAGCGCCCGCAGTCCAATCTTTCCTTCTTTCACATACGAAGCAAGATGACCTGCAATCGTATCCTTGACAAAACCCCGTTCTGCAGCTATCTGCTCCAGCGTCATTCCCTGCTTATAAAGGTTATAACTGATCTCCCTTGTTGGGGTTTTCGGCACCTTCGGTTCATTCGGTTTCTTCTGTCTCCTTGACTTTCTGCCCGAACCGCTATCTGATGAGGCATCTGCATCCAACAGCAAGAACTGCGCCTTCTTTTTCAGATAATCTGTTACCGTGAATTCTGCACTACATTCATACTTCAAAAGCCGTTCTTTTAATTTTACATCCTCTGAGAAAACAGAGAAGCGGTCTTCAAACTGCTTCCTAGCCACCTTGTTGTCTGTATCAAGATTCGACTTTCTGATTAAATCACTCAGAATGCCGATTTTATCAAGAAAATACATAGCTCCCTTATGAATACGGTCTTGCAGCTCAGCCTGTCTTACATCAGGATTTCGGGTAAGCATACCCGTATACTGCACACGGAATTTATCCGATACGGCTATCAGACTCTTCAGCACCACCTGCAGCTTCTGATACTCGCTTACCACGCGCGGATATTTACCATTAAAGAACTCAACCAGGCAGCGCATCAGATGCTCATAACTGGCTCTGATGGAATAAAAATCGAAGAGTTCGCTGATGCAATAAATGATATATTGCAGCTCCAGACTGCTGATTTGCTCCTGACTAGGCGCAGCAAGCTGGCTGGTGAATGTATCCACCGTCTGACTGCTGATAATGGCTCCGCGAGAAAGCGGTTGACTGAGCACCATGCCCTCCAAAGTCTTGCAGCGGCTCAGCGCCACATAGGTCTGACCATGGGTAAAAGAATGAGAAGCATCAATGATGGCATGTTCGAAAGTAAGTCCCTGACTCTTGTGGATAGTTATTGCCCACGCCAGACGCAGAGGATACTGCATGAATTTTCCTTCCACTGTTTCCTCTATCTCCTTGGTTTTCTCGTTCAGCGTATATTTCGCATTGGTCCACTCCATTTTCTCCAGTTCAAACTCCTCGCCCGAATCCTTACTGCGAACGATAATCTTGCTGCCGTTTTCATCGGTCTTGACCCCTATCACCTCGCCTATCATACCATTATAGAAACGATGCTGCGGGTCGTTCTTGATGAACATCACCTGTGCGCCAGGCTTCAATGTGAGTTTGAAATCGGCAGGATAAGATGTTTCCGGGAAGTCACCCTCTATGTCTGCAGTAAAAGAAAACGACTGCGCAGGCAAGGCGGCAAGCTGCTGTTCGTTAATATACTGAGCAGGTGCATTATGGGTGGTAAGCCGGATATAATTGCCCTCCTTTGGTGGTACAAAATTTGGAATATAGCGCTGGTTCAGAGCCTGCAATGTCTCTTCAGAAGCCTTGTTTTCCCTAATCTGGTTGAGCAGCGAGATAAACTGCTCATCTTGCTGCCTGTATATCTTTTTAAGTTCGACGGTAAGATAACCCACCTGCTTCAGAGCGTTGCTACTGAAGAAGAAAGGAGTATCATAATGCTGCCCCAGCAGATGCTCTTCCTGTGGCGTAACCACGGGTGCCAGCTGCTGCAAATCGCCTATCATCAGGAGCTGCACACCACCGAAAGGCAAATCGTGGCGCTTGCGATACTGGCGAAGCACAGAATCTACAGCATCGAGCAAATCGCTGCGCACCATACTGATTTCGTCGATAACGAGCAGGTCGATACTGCGGATGATGTTGCGCTTGAGCTTGCTGAACTGATAGCGTTTCTGTTCGCCGCTGCCAAAGGTCGTGCCCGGCACGTATGGCGAGAAGGGAAGCTGGAAGAACGAATGGATGGTCATTCCTCCGGCGTTGATGGCTGCAATGCCCGTAGGAGCAAGCACAATCATCCGTTTTGGCGACAGTTCTTTCAATCGCTTGAGGAAGGTCGTCTTACCTGTGCCCGCCTTTCCCGTAAGGAAAAGGTTGGCACTTGTCTTTTCTATAATGTTCCATGCCAGGATGGATTCTTCGTTCATTTCCATACAGCTTCTTTTTTGTACCAGATTTTATATCAGAACTAGATTTCTTCTTATATCAGAACTAGATTTCTTCCGTGATTTCGCTCATCTCCTTACGCTTCTTCTCTGCGCGTGGACAGTCTTCAGCAATATGACCTACAGGAATGATTACCACCGCCTCATAGCCCTCGCGAGCAAAGAACTGCTGCATCTTCGCCGTATCGTAATTGCAGACCCAGCAGGTTCCCAGTCCGCACTCTGTTGCAGACAGACAGAGATGCTCTGCCGCTATCGCCACATCAATATCGCCATGCGGTTTCTCATCATATCTGCGCACCCAGTTCTCATTCACGTTTTTCATACCTATAATATATATAGGAGCCGTCTTGAACCATTCACGGTCATAGCACTCCTGCAGTTTCTTCTTCGCCTCTTCCGAGCGCACGATGAGCCAGCGCCAAGGCTGCCTGTTCACTGCCGATGGTGCCAAGCGCACACACTCCATAATATAGTCCAAATCCTCCTGACTAACTGCCTCTGGAGTAAACTTGCGAGCCGAGAAACGCTCCTGGCTCAATGCCAACATGTTATTCTTATGATTCATATCGTTCAGTTTTATGATGTTTCAATACTAGCTTATGACCACAAAGGTAAGAATAAATCATGAAACGACAAAAAACTTGAATGAAAAACTATCGTTTTCGGATTATTTTTTGTATTTTTGCACATCAAACCAGGATTTCTGGTGATAACAAGAGATGTTAATTATAAGATATGATAGGACTGGCAGACTGCAACAACTTCTACTGTTCGTGCGAGCGAGTGTTTCGCCCCGACCTGATAGGAAAGCCCGTGGTTGTATTGAGCAACAACGACGGGTGCGTCATTGCGCGCTCTGAAGAAGCCAAGGCATTGGGGTATAAGATGGGGGACCCGTTCTATCAGGTTAAGGAAAAACTGGAGGCTGAGGGAGTGGCTATCTTCTCCAGCAACTATACACTCTACGGTTCGCTCTCCAACAGAGTGATGTCTATGCTGTCGCACTACTCGCCCCACATCGACCAATACTCTATCGATGAAAGTTTCTTCGATGTGGATCAGTCTATGGCAGAGCGCTTCTTCCAGGATAATCTGAAAGAAAACGATACCTTTTTAAATAATGAATCCCTGCTCCACCAATATGGCGCTAGGATTTCTGCCGATGTGCTCCGAGCCGTAGGAATCCCTATCTCCATCGGCATTGCAGAAACAAAGACTCTGGCAAAAATCGGTTCTAAATTCGCCAAGAAATACAAGGGTTACCAAGGCTGCTGTCTCATCGATACTGATGAGCGAAGATACAAGGCATTATCTCTGTTCCCGATAGAAGATGTATGGGGAATCGGACGACAGATTTCCAGGAAACTCGATTATATGGGCATCCGAACTGCTGCCCAATTTGCCGACAAGAAAGAAAGTTGGGTGCGCAGCCATTTCAATATCACCACGGTGAGAACGTGGAAGGAACTGAATGGCGAAAGCTGCATCAGCATCGAGGAACTGCCGCAGAAGAAGAGTATCTGCACCAGCCGGAGCTTTTCCGCTGAAGGCATCAGCGATAAGGATGTGGTAGAAGAAGCCGTGGCTAATTTTGCCGTGCGCTGCGCCGAAAAGCTGCGACATCAGGGCAGCGTGTGCCAGGGAATCACGGTGTTTGCCTGGACATCCAGGTTCAATGAGAACGTGCCGGAATACACCATCCACGATTCCCTTACCCTGCCCATTGCCACCAATGCACAGGAAGAGATAGTAGGTGCCGCCCTCAGTATTCTCCGTGCCAAATACCCGAAATCGATGGCTGACAGCAGGCCCGATCGCCCCGACATGTCGTTTTACTTCAAAAAAGCTGGCGTTATCCTGTGGCAGATTTCACCCGACCATCCCCGTCAGCAAGACCTCTTCGACCTCATCGACCGAAGCAAGCAAAAAAAGCTGATGGAGGCTATCGACGCCATCAACCGGAAGAATGGTTATGGCACCATACGCCAGGCCATACAAGGCACAGACTGCCGATTCGACCTGAAACGCGAATACATGTCGAAGCAGTTTACCACGAACATCCATGATATTCTGAAAGTAAAAACTCAATGAGAGGCAGAATAAGCCCATTCTAAAGCAGAATAAGCCCATTCTAAAAATGAGCTCCATAAATAAGAAAAAACAAGATGAATAAGAATAACGATAACAAGATAAAACTGACATTTCACCCTGCGGAATTCGGAGCCAAGATGCCTATTCCGCTGGCAGAGCAAAGCGTAAAAGCAGGCTTCCCTTCGCCGGCACAAGACTATATGGAGGGAGAGATAGACCTCAACGATATTCTGGTTCGCCATCGTGAGGCCACTTTCTATGTACGAGTTTCGGGCGACAGCATGCAGGATGCAGGCATTCTCGACGGCGACCTAGCCATCGTAGACAGGCAGATAGAGCCATCCAACGGCAACTTCGTCATCGCCTTCGTGGATGGCGAATTCACCATCAAGCAATTCAAGATGGATGAGAGCGGCACCTTCGGCTGGCTCATTCCATGGAACAAGAACTTCTCTCCTATCAGGGTAGATGAAACCAACCGCTTCATAATCTGGGGCGTGGTTACCTATGTGATTCATCAGATTGCGGAATGATAAAAAAGAGAAATTGAAGAGATAGAAAAACCGGAATGCTTCTAATAAAAAACATCCCGGTTTTTATGTTTATTATAACTATTGTTTATTATAACTATTGCCTTTTATGCTTCCTGCTTCTTATACCCCACAAGTCCGTACCAAAGGATAACGAACTCGCAGAAGAGAGGAACGAGCCAGGTGAACTGCCACGAACCGATATAATCGGCAAGCAAACCCTGAAGCACAGGGAATACTGCACCACCGAAAACTCCCATCATGAACACGCCCGAAGCCTTGGAAGTATACTCCTTCAAGCCATCCACCGCCAAAGTAAAGATGCAACTCCACATCACACTATGAAATAATCCCACAGCAGCCATCAGCC
>OJML01001590.1_pt1 | contig 11709 bp, 7 predicted proteins | sample 1597221 | NCBI WGS metagenome assembly OJML01 (sample SAMEA2452123, study PRJEB22498) | human gut metagenome | biome: human feces; feature: human gut; material: feces | place: Australia | collected 2012 | reverse complement strand
TCATCGCTATAGTAAAATCCATAACTGTCCGAGCCACGAAGTGATTCATAGCTCAGTTCTCCGATCAGCCTTGGTTCTTTAAGCCAATCAAAGTCAGCAAACACATATAGTCGTTTCATGGCTTATTCTTTTTTAGATGCTCTCTTTCGCTTTTTCAATCTCAAATCCTGTAAAGCCTTTCCCATCGCGTCTTCTTTGGCAAGCAGAAGTATATCATCATCCAGTTGAAGCGCATAAAGAACTCTGAGATAAATGCCGATAGCTACTGTCGGTGCTCCCTTTTCAATCCGGCCAACCGTAAGCGGTGAGCAGGTCGCGCGTTCGGCAACCTGAGCCATGCTGAGATTCCTGCGCAGTCTAGCCAGTTTGATTTGCTCACCAACTATCTGCATCTTCTGCTCTAGTTTTCTTGGCAACTTGGTGCCCATTGTATTCTTTGCCATATTCAATATATTATATAATATGCAAATATACTACTTTTTACCTATTTAATGATGCGTTATAGGTAAAAATCGCAAGAATAGAAGATATGATATTTAAGCGCTACTACTACATTTTTTCAAGCGAATAAATCGAATTCATCTCACTTTTTCTAGCGAATCAGACTTCTTTAAACACTTTTCCATCAAAATTGAGGCTCGAAATCTACACTTTTCCATGAAATCATCAACTTTACTTTATCCCCGTATTCATATATACGTTCATTAAAGTAAAGTCAAAATAAGGGAAGAATAGAGATGGCTGCGCCACTACAAATGGCTTCAGCCATTTTTCTTTTGGCTACAAAAGTTATGTGTGCTCCCAGCGCTATTAAGGCCGAGCAAAACACCTCTTCGACCAAACACAATATTCCAGAATTAGAATCCGAAAATATCCGTGAATCCACCCTTGATTTTACAGCCCATTTTTGCGAAATAAACCCCGACATTCTCTATCTTTGCAGACGGGGTCTGCCGGGGCTCAAAAAGGAAGTTTTTTTGCTTTTTTCCCTCTGTTCGGAGAGAGTCGATAAAAAAAACGTTAAATCTTCGATTTTTCGCAAAAAAACAAGTAAATTTTTGAGCAGCCTACCCTTTTAAGATGTAAACTATTGATAATCAATAAGAATATAATGATGCATCGCAAGAAATACAAGAAAATAAAAGTCACCCATTTGATATAACCTAAGATATGGAAACAAGTAATCAAAAAATACCTGACATTTTCGCCAATAATTATTTCCGGATTCCGGACTATCAAAGGGGTTATGCTTGGAAGGCAGATAAGCAATTGCCGGATTTGTGGGATGACATTGAAGATATTCCGACTAATCCTTCCGGTGGATATAAGCCACACTACACAGGTGCAATTTCTTTACAAAAAACATCATTTGATAAACTGAGCAAATCAGAACAAAAGTTGTTGCAGTCTGGAAGCAATATCTATGATGTTGTCGATGGGCAGCAAAGATTAACGACCATTCTTATCCTTCTTTTTGAGTTGTATAAAAAACTGAACGACAAGAAAATATACAATCAGTATATTAAAGAGAAAGGTAAGAATGCAGTCTACAAATTCTCGTATGGAACGGAAAATGGCGACTATAATTATTTTTTACGAAAAGAGATATTTGAAGATCCTAATTCCATCTGCAAAGGGAAAAGCGTATATACCCACAACCTAAGGGAAGCGAAACAATTCTTCTGTGATAAGCTGGCCCCATTGACACCGAAGCAGGCAAGAAGAATATTTTCAAAGGTCACTACAGCTCTGATGTTTGATATTAAAATAATTGATGATAGTTTTGATGTTCAGGCTGTTTTCGAGACGATGAACAACCGTGGCAAGCCATTGACTATTCTGGAAAAATTAAAGAATAGGCTCCTCTTCTTAAACAGCAAATTAACCAATTGCGATAATGAACAATTAGCAAAAATCATTAATGACTGTTGGGGATTGATTTATAACTCATTAGGGCAAAATGAAACATCAATGCTTGATGAAGATGAGTTTCTATCATCTCATTTGACCTTAATCAGGACACCTGCCGATTACTCATTCTCTACGCAAGATGCTGAAAAAAAAGTGTTTGAGATGTTCTGCAATAGGGCAAGTCAATACAGGTTGAGTTATACTCGTGACCAGTCAGAGTCGTCAAAAAAAGAAGAAGTTGTCTCATCTGATAAGATTAAGAAATACGCTATAGATCTCGCAAACTATGTTCCTTATTGGTTCACGGTTAATTGCCCCGATATAAAGAATACGGTTGAGTTGGAGCTCTATAAAATCCAATGTCTCAATGGTTCAAAAGAGATGAGGCTATTTCTTGCCCAGCTTCTTTCTCTTCAAAAAGATGAACCAGAGGGATTCAATAGATGTCTGAAAAATGTCGAGAAAATATTATTCAGAAATCGTTTGCCTATTCCATCGATAATGGATGAACGCTCGTTTGCAACTCGCGCCAGGGACCTACATATGGGATATACAAAACTGGAAGAGCTGAATAAAGATTTAGAAGCCATATTAGCTCAGACTATTGAATGCTCAAGCTTAATAGGTGGCTTCAAATGGCTGTTTACATACGTTCGTGGCAATGCAGGTTACCATAGATGGAACGGACTTAAATATTTCTTGTTTGAATTTGAAGAGCATATTCATCAGCAGGATTACTCAAATGATTTTGCAATAATTTCATGGGACAAATTCTTCGAGACGTCAATTGAACATATTATGCCAAGAAATTATCAAGATTACTGGAGTGATACAATGTCGAATTATTTATCACAAAAGAGTTTTTCTGAAGAGGAAAGATATATGGCTATAAAAACCTTATTAAATTCTCTCGGCAACCTTACAATTATTAGAGGAAACAAGAATTCAAGTCTTGGTAATAATCCATGGAAAACTAAAGTCCAGGCATATGCTAATGGAAGTTTTAGCGAACGTCAAATCAGCAGCAAAATTGAATGGCATCCTTGGTCGGCCGAATCAATCCTTAATAGAGGTAAATTACTCCTAAAATACTTACTTGACTATCTCGGCGTAGTGATAATCGCAGAGGAGATAAAAGAAACATATGAAGCAGAAATGCTATTCGGCGCATTGAAATATGTTCCCGGAACAGCTAATGAGGCGGAAGATAACTCTGAGGCTACAGCAACCGAGTAAAAAATCATACGATAATCAAATAAAAATCAAAGTTACCAATTTAATACAATCAATAATGTCATATTCAGACCCACAAATTGGAGAATCATTAGCTGTTCAGATTACAAGCAAGAATCCTCAGTATGGACTGTTTGTAAGTACTCCGAATGGCATTTCCGGACTTATCAGGAAATTAAACATTTCGTGGAGCTACCAAAACAGGTTCTATGATTCACTTCATGTTGGAGATTACATACAAGCTATTGTAACTAAAGTTCATCCTGATGGCAAGATTGAGTTAAGCCGAAAAGATGCGTGTGCCAATCCGCGTGATTTGAACCTTGATTTAATATTAAAGGGCTGTGTTGATTCTGTTGAGAACTACGGCATATTGATTCGATTTGATGGCTTCATTGGATTGGCGCCGTGGGTAGAACTGACCTCTACCTATTATAAGGCTGGTGATGAAATTACTTGTGTTGTAAAGAGTACTGCAGTTGAAGAAAATGGAATGGTAAAAGTCACACTGAGTACCCATCCTCTTCATTCTCTATTTGCAAGGATGCATAACATCGGAGATAGAGTAACTGCAAAATATGTGGGGATAAATCAAGCACATGACAATCCCACTGCTGTAATTTCGGTAGAAGAAGGCCTTTTCTTGATAGAGCTTACTGAAAATTTTTTCATTGAGCCATATAAGTCAAAGATGATTTCTGGTGCGTTGTCTCCTGGGCAATCACTTGAATTCGTCTATAGCAAATTCAATGAAAACAAGTCTACGATTTGGCTTGATATGCGCCCTATTGAAAAGGAGAACAAGCGCAAGTTGATGGAAGATCTGATCGCAAAGCTTAACCCTGGTGATATTGTCATGGGCGAAGTCACGTATGTTGACGATAAATTTGCGAAAGTGGATGTTATAGACACAGGAGTAAATATCATCATTACCAGAGAAGAATTGTCTCCAAATAAAGTCTTACGAGCAAGTGATGAAGTATTTGTAGGCGAGCACATTCAAATAGTCTACACTGGTACAGATGAACACAATAACGCTAAATTCAGCAGGAAATATATCATAAAGGACAGATACGACGACAGCCTTTACTCCCTATCCTTAATGGATCTCCTCAAAACGATGGACATCCAAACAAAGACTTTTATCGGAAAGGTCATATCCATCAACGACGGGTATTTCTTTACTGAATTAATCACGTTTTCTGATTCCGACAGCGAGGTAAATGGTAAATTACTCGTCGACCCGATCAATGGTAAGAACATCCTGGTACGAGCAGATAATAGGCTACGTAACCTTCTCTTTGAAGGCGAGTACTATAAAACTGACATTTCATTACCGAATGCTGATTTTAGGCGAAAGGAAGGGACGCCTTACCTATTTTCTGTTTCCTCCCCAGATCTTCAGTTGGTGAAGAACCCCTATCAAGAGTCTGTTCTTTTGTCATTTAAGCAGCACACCAGCCCGAATACAAACACGAGTGTCGCCAATCTTCTTGAAGAGGTTGGACAGAACCTGTATTCAAGTAAAAAGAGAATGTTTTTTGAGCTTCTTCAAAATGCAGATGATGCTGCTGCTCAGAATGGCGTAAAGGTGAAACTGCAACTCGAAGGCAAATACTTCTTATTGACCCACGATGGCTATTCATTTAACAAGCATGATTTTGAATCAATAACATCTGCTGCCCAGAGTACAAAATCTGCCAATAAGAAGAAAACCGGCTATAAAGGAATTGGTTTCAAATCCGTATTCACCAACTCCGAGTCTGTTTATATCCAAAGCTCCGGCTATCGATTCGGTTTTGATAAGAGTTTGGATATATACAATGATTTCGACCGTTTCTATTTCTTGGTGAATGATATTGAAAACGACCCTGTCAAGCAGAAAGAATTCATTCATAAATTTGAAAAATTCAGAAGGGAGTTCAAAGGCGTAAAAGATATTCCGTGGCAATTGCTGCCCGTTTGGTCAAATATTCCAGATATTGATAAATACAATACCATTTGGAGCGAAAGAGAGAATGTCTGCATCGCTCTTCAGATGGACGAGAAGACATTGTCAGAATACGCCCAAGCGATTGCCGAGGTATTCTATGAACCACGTTTCATGCTGTTCTTACGTAGGACGAATCGAATCCAACTGATGCAAGGAGATGATTGCCGGACCATTCAAAAGAATATCTCTGAAAATGGAGAATACATATCATTGGTTAATTCGTTTGACAAGGATAAGTTGAACGAGAATTACAAGATATTCACAAAGGCAGGTATTGGAGTGAGTGACGAGGCATTTAAAGCCGCCAATGTGAATATCAAGCGAAAAGAACGGACAAACATTCATGGAGATATTGAGAATTATTTCGTAAGACTTGATTCCAATGGCAATGAACAATCTGAAGTTCCCGGCATACCGGACAGAATTGCTTCTACAGCAGATACAGAAATCTCCTTTGCCATTCCTCTTGATGAAGAAGGACATATCCGTCCGTCAAATGACGCTCTTTCTCTCTATGCATATCTTCCGATGAATGAGCATAGGTTTACCTTCCCGTTCTTTATTAATGCAGATTTTATCCCAAAATCTGATCGTGAGGGTGTGCAAAGCGACAACCCGTGGAATCATTTCCTTTTTTTCAATATTGGAAAAGCCATCGTCTCAATGGTCGAGGAATCAGCATCAATTGATGAACCTAATTATTTGAATTTACTGCCTCAAAAAGAGTTTGAATCAACCAGTCAAGACACCTTTGCACTGATTGACTCCTTCAACAATGGATACACCAAAGCGCTTTCCGAATCGAAATTCATCATCAATGACAAAGGAGAAAAATCGGATGTTTTAGGTATTATCTTGGATGAATCCTCGCTTGCGGAGACTCTTGGATATGATAATTACTACTCAATAATTTGCACCACAAAACGATTGCCTCATCCGAACCTTAATACGGATATATTGAAACGCTCAATATTCAAAATTGAGAAGACAACTACAACTGATGTCATAAAAATTATTCAGGGTAATGCAGAACGCGTTCTTACTTGGATAAGTGCAGCCTCTGATGATGAAAGAAAGAGTTTCTGGGAATGGTTGACAAAGACAGAAGATACAATCCGACTCATACCAAGCATTCCGTCTATTCTACTTGAAAACAAATGGGTTTCATATAGTACGGCCATAAACAATAGTAAGGTAATCCTGATTACTGAAAAAACATTGGCCATCAAAGATATTCTCATTCAACTCGGTTTCAAATGTACAGACACGGTGATTGAGCACCATCCTCTCAAAGACTATTTGAAAAAGCAGGATGAGCAGAAGTTGTTCGAAAGGATAAGATTATCAAACACCTCGATACTATCACATTCGGATCGTCTAAGGTTGTTCCATGCTACTAAGCAATTTGAGGGTATTGGTGATGAAACGAGAAAGAAATGGGCAATTTTCAAAAATGCGCAAGGCGTCTTCACCCCTCTATTCAAGATGTGTGCATTCAGCAGTACATTGCCTGTGTGGCTGAAAGATTACATGATTGCCCAAGAAGAGTATAGCTCATCCTTTGCATCTTTCCTCATCGGTAGTGAAAACATCTATACATCTATTGTTGAGAACAATATTGACACAATATTAACTAAAACAGATGTATACTCTGTATATCAGACGTTTAAACAAAGCTGGCGTCATGCTTTCACTCAAAGTTTGATTAGGAAAAGAGTGCCGAATATCCTTCCTGTTGTCGAGCAAGAAGATTATGCGACAAAAGAAATTTTTGTAAAAGCATACGGCTCGTTTGATTTGAGCAGTACTGTGTCATACCCTTCTGATGGCGAGCACTATCGAACAATCAAAATTGCAACAGAAAGTACTGCCTCTTGTCAGCATCTTAAGTCAATTATTAAGGTCGATGGCATTCCTCTCTCAAAAATTACTTTGAAAGATGATTTTTCTGTTGATGTCAATGGAGTTAAGTACACTTTCTCCTTGTCCTCAATTTTGCCTTCTCATACCAATTCGTCAAAACTTGCAATGATCACTGATAAATTCAAATCTATTGCTGGATACGAAAAAGTATTTGCACAAAATGAAGCTGAATCGTCATGGGTTAAGACCGAACTTGTCTCATATCTTTCTCAGTATTATAATGCACGGTACACGTCAGATCAATATTGTTTTATGATGCTTTTCTACAGACATATTGGTTCTATCACGTTAGATACTGTCTCTAGGAAGTTTATTGACTCCTCGAATACTCAGATATTCAAAGAGATTCTTGAAAAATGCTTCAAACTTAAAGTAGGAGAAATTCTCCGTTCGTTCATTAATGATCCATATATTTCCTATTCTTTTGGTAAGGTGGCTGGAAGATACATTGACTGCGATGATTATACACTTCCAGCGGAACGAATACAGCCTTTTATTGCGCAGTGGGCTGATACTGACGAGAAAAAGTCGTTCTTAACAACTCTTGGCGTACACAATGAAACAAGTGACGAAATTAAAAGACGCAAGTCATTCAGTGAGAACAAGTTCGAGGATATTTGGAATATATCTTCTTCGTCCATAATTAGCACCATCCTTTCATGGGTCAAGGCATCGTCACAATTGCCGATTTCAGAGAACAACAAGGTAGAAGTCTTGAAATTGTTATTCGGCAAAATCAATGTTCACATGACCAATAACGAAGACGATTATTCGTCTGCGAAGGAATGGACTGATGAAAAGTACATTACCTGGAAAGCGAACAAAACGACGCGCATCTACTTATACGATGGTGAGATGCCTTATCGAGGTGTTTATTTAGGGGATTACTATTTTAAAGGAAAACAGAACAATTATACTGTGTTCAATACTTCCGGTCATATATACATCAATAAGGATGTAGAACCGGAAGTCGTCCTCGCAGATGTTTACTCGCTTAAAACCGCTCTGTTCACAAAAGATGATTGGAGGGAAATATTTTTGATTTCAAGAGCGAGTGTAAATGATTTGATGTCAGAAGTAGAGAAGCTGCGAAATCAGAATAGCCTTTTGGAAGAAGAAATTGCGAGGAACCGGGATGATGAGGATGAAGATGCCACAATGCAAAAGGGTGAAGACTCAAAACTCTCTAAACAGGAAATGATACAGGCCCAATTAGAAGCTCAGCAAGCACTTATGAGAGCTTATCCGGACTGGGGATATCCATATGGTTTCGGCGAAATGGGTGAGGATGGTCAGCCATATTGTTACTCTTGCAATGTCATTACCACTGAAAATGGTTCAGAGCCTATTGTGCTGAAGAGCTTTAAATATCAAGGTGATAAATTTATGGTTAATCCAACTGAATACCTGTATTTGATTAGAGACAAGGCTCAGTTGTTTATCTATGATGGTCTTGATTTCAAACGCATTCCGGTACTCGACCTCCTCAAAGATCAGACAAAAGTATCCATTACCTTCAGCAGTAAGAACCTTGAATCAGACGACAAGATTGAGAAGTTAGCCGATGCACTTCACTATTTCAATAACATCCAATTCAATTTCGACAGCTTTAATATATCAAGCAGGGCCGAATCAATAAGATATATTTACAAGAGAAATATCGGCACGCAAAGTGCGACATCAGATGATGATTTATAGTTATGTACTACACAAGAGAATCATACACTAATTTTTTAGACACTGAGATAAATGCTCAAATACGGGATTTTGAACAAGTCGTCCGGACAAAAGCACTTGTTTTAAAATCGCGTGGAAATGTCTTTGTCGGAAAATTTCAAAAACTCCAAGATAATGGTACCGCTGTCTTTAAGGTGAGGAATTCCGATAATATGCCTCGAAAGAACTCCTTCTGGACAGCCTGCTACCTAACAGGAGAAATGGGCAGTTTCAAGAATTGGGGTGATTATTCTTGGTTGGACTTAAGAAAAGATTACCAAAGAGATTATTCTGACGCGTATTGCGCTTGGATTGCAAAGGCTACAGAGGAGGATTTCTGCCTTATTGGTATAAAAAATCTTTCTATAGAATTTGCAGATGTTCTCCCAAAAGAGATGCCAATAATTGCGTTCGGTCCTAAAGATCCACCTCTTCAGTATTTATATAACCTGAAGGACATTGTAGCTGATGAGTCAATTAAGAATGTCAACAAGGTATTAGATTTTGATGCTACCGATCCGCTTTGGAATCCAACACCGCTTGCGTCTGATACTGATCTTCCCGCTATTCTTGCGGGTGTCTTTGATAAAAACAACTGTGTGGCAATACAGGGCCCTCCGGGTACCGGAAAAACATACAGATTGGCACAATATGCCGCAACATTATTGAAGCAGGGAAAGAGCGTTCTTGTTACTGCATTAACGAATCAAGCGCTGATGGAGCTGGCAAAGAAAGAAGATCTTAAAGATTATATTGTTGCCGGGAAGGTGTCGAAGTCAAGCATGACAATTGATGAGAAACGCGAACTTCCATGCCTTGTCCCTATTAAAGAGAACAAATGTGATGCCTGTTCTGGGTATTTATCTCTTGCTTCTTTCTATGTTTCAAGTACCTGGGCAACGACTCTCGCAGAGATTCCTTTTGACTACGTACTTATAGATGAGGCGAGCCAGGCTCTGCTTCCTATGATAGCAGCAGCATTCAAATTGGGCAAACAAGTGGTTTGGATTGGTGATCAGAAACAGTTATCACCTATTGTTGCAATAAACGACGATATTATTAGTGATAAAGATTGGAGTCAAATAATTAATGGCTTTGACACATTATGTAATACGCAAAAACTTGATTCGTACCTTCTCTGCGATACATTTAGGTTAATGCCGAGGGCTGCTGATAGTACAGGTGTTTTCTACAATAACAACTTGAGGTCTGTCTCGAAAATCGTAGATGTCCCTATTCAATTGCCATTTATAAACCCCAAAGGTGGTCCAAATATTATAGATTTAGAACTTGAAACGGGGAAAAAGGCTCCGATTAATGCTTTTGAACAAATCATTGATGTCGTACAAAAGATATATGAGCTATCACCTCGCAGTGGAATTGCTGTCCTATCAAAATTCAAAGACTCTATTAGGGAGTTACAAAAATACTTCATTCTTAATTGGAAAGGTGCAAGTTTGCCTGACACAATTAAGATAGAAACAGTTGATAGAGTACAAGGCTTAACGGTGGACTATTGCATATTCTTTATTCCGAATGCATCTCTTCCCTATTCGTTAGACCCAAAACTATTCAATGTCGCAACATCAAGAGCAAGATTGAATACAATCATTGTGGCTGATTCTACAATGCTGCAACGGCAGATGTCAGATGATGTCAGAAAGTATATTCTCAAGGCTCACGAAGAACAATTTGTAGAATTTGGAGAGCATGAGCCGAAACGATTGACAGCTGGAGATATTGGAGTTACAGTGGTAGGCAAAGTAGATCTGTCCAAGTTCGAGCGCAAGAGAACAGAATTTGTAGAAGGCATGGAAAACATATATATCATAGATACAAATGTGTTTGTCAAGTGTCCAGATATTATTTCAAAAATCGGTTCTCAATACAAGGTGATTATCCCCGCAACAGTACTTGAAGAGCTGGATAAGCTCAAGTTAAAGGAAAGCGTTGACAAACAAGCTCTGAGCAACGCAGCTAAGAACATATGCCGTGCATTTGAACAGAATTTCTCCAAGATGGAAGATGCGGACACATCATTGCTCCCCAATGGTTTTAATGCATCAAATCCAGACTGCAAGATTCTCTCTGTAGCGCTGAAACACAAACAAGAAGGATGCAATCCGATTCTGCTTACGTCAGATAATATGCTTCGTTCTCGTGCTGTTGGGCTTGGTCTTAAATCGTTAACTCTCAAAGAGTTTTTGGGCAAATAAAAAAACAAAAATAGAAAGAGGATATGAATGCCATGTAAACTTCCCCTTTTGTAAACTTCCCTAAAAACCAGACAGTTCTTTATTAGACAAAAAACGATAACTTTGTCGAAGGAGAACTAAATGAAAAAGAGTGTTCACAGCGAGAGCGAGATGGTGAAAGCCGTCAAAGAACTGGAAAGCGAAATATCCGCAGAAGTAGTCGCACGGGGACATGGGGTAACTCGGGCTACCTTGTATAACTGGAAGTCAAAATACAGCGGTATGGATGTGAGTCAGGTCAGGAGATTGAAGGAACTGGAGGAGGAGAACCGGAAGCTGAAGCAGATCTACGCAGACCTTGCATTGGATAACCGGATATTGAGGGATGTTATTGAAAAAAAACTCTAGAGCCCGAGATAAAGAAACAGATAGCAGTCGAGATTGTTGAGGAATACGAATTGAGCATTGCTCGGGCGTGCAAGCTGATGGAGATCCACCGTTCGTATTACTATTATCAGGAGAAGCGAGATGATACTGAAGTTGAAGAAGCGATAAGGACAGCAGCTCAATACGGAGACGGATTCTGGAAGATATTCAAACGTCTCAGGCGTGAAGGAAAGAATTGGAGCCACAAGAAGGTTTACCGTGTGTACAAGAATATGCACTACGAGAAACGTGTCCGTTTGAAGAAACGCCTTCCGGCAAGGGTCAAGACACCTTTGGAACAGCCCTCCTAAC
>OJML01001588.1_pt1 | contig 11719 bp, 10 predicted proteins | sample 1597221 | NCBI WGS metagenome assembly OJML01 (sample SAMEA2452123, study PRJEB22498) | human gut metagenome | biome: human feces; feature: human gut; material: feces | place: Australia | collected 2012 | reverse complement strand
GCTCATCTTCCTCATTATAGATGAGCGACAGTGAAGTTAAGGATGTCCACGGCGTATTTGCCGGAGGAGACTGTGTGACCGGCCCGGCCACTGTGATCCGTGCCATTGCCGCCGGAAAAGTAGCTGCAGCCAATATCGATGAATATTTGGGTTACCATCATGTAGTACCCTGTGATGTGGAGATCCCGCCGGTATCCTACGAGGACAAGGAACCCTGCGGACGGATCCAGCTGAGTGAAAAGGAAGCCGGAGAGCGCAAGACGAATTTCGATGCATTTGAATGCGGCATGACGAAGCAGGAAGCCTGCCAGGAAGCGGGCAGATGCTTACGCTGCGATAAATACGGCTACGGAAGCTTAAAGGGCGGCCGAGCTGCCATCTGGTAAAAAGAGGAGCAAACAATGGGCGAGAAAATGATAAACCTTACAATAGACGGCGTGCAGCTGCAGGTCCCGGAGGGAACCAGCGTCATGAGCGCGGCAGCAGGCGTGGGAATCGAAGTACCGCATCTGTGCTTTTTAAAAGACATCAATGAGATCAGTGCCTGCAAGGTCTGCGTGGTGGAAGTGCAGGGAAAAAGCAAGCTGATCACAGCCTGCAACAGCCCGGTGGAAGAGGGAATGGTAGTGTATACCAATTCTCCGAAGGTACGCCGTGTGCGCAAGACAAATGTGGAACTGATCCTGTCCCAGCATGATTGTCACTGTGCCACCTGCGTCAGAAGCCGTAACTGTAATTTACAGCAGATTTCCAACGATCTGGGAATTCTGGAAGTACCTTTTACCGAGGAAGTTCCCGAGACACCCTGGGATCATTCTTTCCCTCTGATCCGGGATTCCAGAAAATGTATTAAATGTATGCGCTGTGTACAGATCTGCGATAAAGTCCAGGCCATGCATGTCTGGGATGTACAGAACACCGGATCCCGTACCACAGTAGATGTGGCGGATAATAAGACCATCGATTGCTCCGACTGTACACTATGTGGACAGTGTATTACCCATTGTCCTACCGGAGCATTGCGGGAACGGGACGATACATACAAGGCTTTCGAGGCACTGGCGGATCCCGAGAAGGTCACAGTAGTCCAGGTGGCACCGGCGGTAAGAACCGCATGGGGCGAGGAACTGGGACTGAATGCGGAGGAAGCTTCCGAGGGCAAAATGGTGGCAGCGCTGAAGCGCATCGGTTTTGACTATGTATTTGATACCAACTTCGCAGCGGATCTGACGATTATGGAAGAGGGAAACGAACTGCTGGAGCGGCTGGGCAATTCCCGGAAATACGCATGGCCCATGTTTACCTCCTGCTGTCCCGGCTGGGTAAGCTTCGTGTCCAAGAAGTATCCGGAGTATCTGCGGAATTTGTCCACGGCAAAATCCCCCCAGCAGATGTTCGGTGCCATGGCGAAGACTTATTTTGCACAGAAGAAAGGGATTGATCCCAATAATATCTGCTGTATCTCCATCATGCCCTGCGTATCCAAGAAGAGAGAGGCTTCTCTTTCTTATATGAAGAGCGCCGGAGCCGGACAGGATGTGGATATTGTACTGACCACAAGAGAATTCGTGCGGATGATCCGTGCCGAGCATATCAATACCCGGTTCTTAAAGGAGCAGGCTTTTGATTCTCCTCTGGGAGAAAGCACCGGTGCCGGAGTGATCTTCGGCGTCACCGGCGGTGTCATGGAGGCAGCACTTCGTACCGCATATGCAGTAGTGGAAGGCAAGAATCCGGAAGCAGATGCTTTCCGGGCAGTCCGGGGAAGAGACGGCAGAAGAGAAGCAGACTTCACACTGGGAGATCAGACCTTACATACCTGTACTGTCAGCGGACTGGCCAATGCGGAGAAGCTGATGGAGGACATTAAGGCAGGAAGGGTATCCTATGATTTCGTGGAAGTCATGGCATGCCCCGGTGGTTGTGTCGGAGGCGGCGGACAGCCCATCCACGACGGATGCGAATTCGCGGAGCGGCGCGGAGGCACCCTGTACCGTCTGGACAGTGAGAGAAAGCTTCGCTTCTCCCATGAGAACCCCGAGGTACAGAAGGCCTACGAAGAGTTCCTGGGCAAGCCCCTCAGCCGCACCGCCCATAAGCTTTTGCATTCCGAACACGTGAACGAACTGTACTTTGAAACACATAACTACTTGTAATACCAGGTGACCGATTCAGCCGCAGGGCATGCTTGCATGCGCCTGCGGCTGAATCAGGGAACCGCCCAAACATGAGGAAGAAGCGATTTGCGAAGCAAATCAGCGGAATCCGAATGTTTGCAAGACCCTATTGACATTTTTTCACACAGGGTCTATACTGTGTATAGTTTAAAGATGATTACTAGAGTAAGAGTGGACGCGCGCCACTCTTTCTTGTTGTTGTAACGACAGCTCATATCAGTAAAGGAGGGCCTACATGTCCAAACGAGAGGACTACGAAAACAGAACCGAAGAACTGCTGACGCCCATCGCAGAAGTAAGTCAGGTGGAGATCTACGATGTGGAGTATGTAAAAGAAGGCAGTGACTACTATCTGAGAGCTTACATCGACAAGCCGGAAGGTGTGAACATTCTGGATTGCGAGAATGTCAGCAGAGCATTATCCGAAGCTCTGGACAAGGCTGATTTCATTCCGGATGCTTATATTCTGGAAGTCAGCAGCCCGGGACTGGGTAGAACGCTGAAAAAGGATAAGCATTTGCAGAAGAGCATCGGTGAAGAAGTAGAGATCAAGCTGTTCAAGCCCATTGACAAATGCAAAGAGTTTTCTGGCATTCTGGAGAGCTTCAATGCAGATAACATTACGATCACGGAAGACGGCAGCCCGAGAACTTTTGCCAGAGCAGACATTGCCCTGATCCGTCTTGCATTAGATTTTTGATACTATTCAGAGCCAAAGGGCGAAGGAATAGTGATAGCTTGTAGAATAAGAAGAAACCATACACTAAGAAAAGGCGAAAGCCGGAATGGAGGAAATGATGAATAAGGAATTAATGGAGGCACTGGACGTTCTGGAGAAGGAGAAGGAGATCAGCAAGGAGACCTTGTTTGAAGCCATCGAGAACTCCCTGATGACAGCCTGCAAGAACCATTTTGGAAAGGCTGACAATGTCCATGTGGAGATTAATAGAGAGACCTGCGATTTTCTGGTATATGCTGAGAAGGAAGTCGTTCCCACGAAGGATGATGTGGAGGATGACTGCCTGCAGATTGCTCTGGAGGATGCACAGGAGATCTCCAAGAGAGCACAGGTGGGCGACATGATCCATGTGGAGATCAAGTCCAAGGAGTTCGGCCGTATCGCTACCCAGAATGCCAAGAACGTGATCTTACAGAAGATCCGTGAGGAAGAGAGAAGCGTGATCTACAACCAGTACTACGAGAAGGAAAAGGATGTTGTGACCGGCGTAGTACAGCGTTATGTAGGCAAGAACATCAGCATCAATCTGGGTAAGGCAGATGCCATGCTGACCGAGAACGAGCAGGTAAAGGGCGAAGTATTCAAGCCCACCGAGCGTATCAAGGTTTACATTGTGGAAGTAAAGAACACCCCGAAGGGACCCCGCATCAATGTCAGCCGTACCCATCCGGAACTGGTAAAGAGACTGTTCGAGTCCGAAGTTACCGAGATCAAGGACGGTACCGTAGAGATCAAGAGCATTGCCAGAGAGGCAGGAAGCCGTACCAAGATCGCTGTATGGAGCAATAACCCCAATGTAGATGCTGTCGGCGCCTGTGTAGGTATGAATGGTGCCCGCGTCAATGCTATCGTGGAAGAGCTGCGCGGTGAGAAGATCGATATCGTGAACTGGGATGAGAACCCCGGTAACCTGATTCAGAATGCACTTTCTCCTGCCAAGATCGTAGCAGTATTTGCAGATCCCGATGAGAAGACCGCAAAGGTAGTCGTACCCGATTATCAGTTGTCTCTGGCTATCGGTAAGGAAGGTCAGAACGCAAGACTGGCAGCAAGGCTGACCGGCTACAAGATCGACATCAAGTCCGAGACTCAGGCCAAGGATGCTCCCGGCTTCCGTTATGAGGACTATGTGGATGATTACGAAGATGATACCGTAGACGATTTTGATGGAGAGCAGGAATAATCAATGGCAAAAAAGATTCCACTGAGGCAGTGCGTAGGCTGCGGAGAAATGAAAGGCAAAAAAGAAATGCTGCGTGTCCTGAAAACACCGGAAGATGAGATATGTCTGGATGCAACCGGCAAAAAAAACGGACGTGGTGCATATATATGCAGACAGAAGGAATGTCTGCAGAAAGCCCGGAAGAATAAAGGATTAGAACGTTCTTTCAAGATGAGTATTTCTCCTGAGGTATATGATACACTGGAAAAGGAGTTTGATCAGCTTGAAACAGAATAAGATTTATTCCCTTTTGGGACTTGCGATGAGGGGGCGTAACCTGGTAAGCGGTGAATTCCAGACGGAGGACGCTGTGAAAAAAGGTTCTGCCATGTTGGTGATCGTTGCAGAGGATGCATCGGCCAATACGAAAAAGTTGTTTCACGACAAATGTTCCTATTATGAAGTCCCGGTATATGAATATGGCACGAAGGAAGAACTCGGCTGGGCCATCGGCCGGGATCTGAGATCTTCGGTAGGTGTGTGTGATGCGGGACTGGCAGATGCACTCATCAAGCAATTGGAAGCGAATTTGCCCGGTTAGGCAGAATGGAGGAAAGCATGGCGAAAATCAAAGTACATGAACTCGCAAAAGAATTGGAACTACAGAGTAAGGATATATTAAGTTTTTTACAGGAAAAAGGAATTGAGGCAAAGGCAGCACAGAGCTCGCTGGAAGAGGATGCGGCAGCACTGGTACGCAACAGCCTCGGAAAGAAAAAAGCAGCTGCACCCGCAGCACAGAAAGCTCCGGTAAATACCGAAAACGCAAAGCCTGCTGAGGAAAAGGCTCAGGCACCCGCAGGGGAAGCAAAGGCTCAGGAAACGAAAGTTTCCGAGGAGACCAAATCTACTGAGGAGACGAAAAAGAAGAAAAAGATTATTTTCGTTAGCAACCCTCAGAATTCCAAGATGCCCGGACAGCGTCAGGGTGGTCAGAGTGGACAGGGACAGAGAAATGCAGGCGGACAGCGTCCGAATCAGGGCGGCAGATACCAGAACAATGGTTACCAGAATAATTCCTACGGCAACCGTGTTCAGGCACAGGCTCCCGTACGTCCCATCAAGCCGCTGACCCCTCCGTCTCCCACTCCCAGCGTGGCAATGGTACCCGGCAACCGTGGACAGCAGCCTGCGAAAAAGCCTCAGACACAGGCACCGGTAAAGGAGCAGGCAGTACAGAATACTGCAGCCGCACAGGCACCTCAGGCAGCACAGCCTGCACAGAATGTGGCACAGACCAGACCGGCAGACAGACCTCAGAACGGTAACCGTGACAACCGCGATAACCGTCAGGGCGGTTACGGTCAGCAGCGCGGCGGCTACGGTCAGCAGGGCGGCTATCGTCAGCGCACAGCCGACTATGATCCCAACGCTAAGTATAGCATGAAGAAGCGCATCGAGTATAAGGACGAGCACCTCGATCCCAACGAGCCCATACGTCTGAACAAGTATCTTGCCAACGCAGGTGTATGCAGCCGCCGTGAGGCCGACGAGTTCATACAGGCAGGCGTGGTGACAGTGAACGGCAACGTGGTTACCGAGCTGGGCACCAAGGTGGTACGCACAGACGAGGTTAAGTTCCATGACCAGCCCGTAACGCTTGAGAAGAAGGTGTATGTGCTCCTCAACAAGCCCAAGGACTATGTGACCACAAGCGATGACCCACAGCAGCGCAAGACCGTTATGGATCTCGTGAAGAACGTTTGTCCTGAGCGCATCTACCCCGTAGGCCGTCTTGACCGCAACACTACAGGTGTGCTCCTGCTCACCAACGATGGCGACCTCGCTTCTAAGCTCACACATCCTAAGTTCCTGAAGAAAAAGGTTTATCACGTTTACCTCGACAAGAACGTGACTGCTCACGACATGCAGCAGATCGCTACAGGCATAGAGCTGGAGGATGGCGAGATCCATGCTGACGACATACAGTATGCCAGCGACACCGACAAGAGCCAGGTGGGCATCGAGATCCACAGCGGCAAGAACCGCATCGTGCGTCGTATCTTCGAGAGCCTCGGCTACCGCGTGGTGAAGCTCGACCGCGTTCAGTTTGCAGGCCTCACCAAGAAGAACCTGCGTCGCGGCGACTGGCGTTTCCTCACCGAGAAAGAGGTGGAGATGCTGCGCATGGGAGCGTTCGAGTAAATAGAATAAAGAAATATCTATGTGGACGAGTGACAGGTGACACGGCTCACTTGTCTCTCGTCGCTTAATATAAGAAAAAGATGAAAAGAACAAAAGTTATTGATGCGCTTAAGCGCACCGACTTTGGAGCAGACGTTTGCGTGAAGGGATGGGTGCGTACTCACCGCAGCTCAAAGGCTGTCGACTTCATCGCCCTCAACGACGGTTCCACCATAAACAACATCCAGATTGTTGTCGACCCGACAAAGTTTGATGCCGACATGCTGAAGCAGATAACTACAGGCTCGTGCATCTGTGCCACAGGTAAACTCGTTGAGAGCCAGGGCAAGGGACAGTCAAGCGAGATTCAGTGTGACACGCTCGAGATTTACGGCCTTTGCGGCAGCGACTACCCCATGCAGAAGAAGGGACAGTCGTTCGAGTATATGCGCCAGTATGCTCACCTGCGTCTGCGCACCAACACCTTCGGCGCCGTGATGCGCATACGCCACAACATGGCGATGGCCATACATACCTATTTCCATGAGCATGGCTACTTCTACTTCAACACACCGCTCATCACAGCCAGCGACTGCGAAGGTGCTGGACAGATGTTCCAGGTGACAACAAAGAACCTCTATAACCTCAAGAAGACTGAGGACGGAAAGATCGACTATTCTGACGATTTCTTCGGCAAGCAGACATCGCTCACCGTGTCAGGACAGCTCGAGGGTGAGCTGGGAGCAACCGCTCTTGGCGCCATCTACACCTTCGGTCCTACGTTCCGTGCCGAGAACTCGAACACTCCGCGACACCTCGCTGAGTTCTGGATGGTAGAGCCTGAGGTTGCGTTCTTGGACCTCGACGGATTGATGGAGCTGGAGGAAGATTTCATCAAGTATTGCATCCGTTGGGCTCTTGACAACTGTAAGGACGACCTCGAGTTCCTTAACAAGATGATTGACAAGGGTCTGATTGAGCGTCTGCAGGGCGTGCTCAACTCTTCGTTCGTTCACCTGCCTTACACCGAGGGCATCCGCATTCTTCAGGAGGCCATCAAGGGTGGCAAGAAGTTTGAGTTCCCATGCGAGTGGGGCGACGACCTCGCTTCTGAGCACGAGCGCTTCCTCGTTGAGGAGCACTTCAAGCGTCCTGTCATCATGACCAACTATCCGAAGGCCATCAAGGCGTTCTACATGAAGATCGACGAGGAAGAGTCGGGCTTCGGCGGCAAGAGCGGCCAGACCGTTCAGGGCACCGACGTGCTGTTCCCGCAGATCGGCGAGATCATCGGCGGTTCTGTTCGTGAGGAGAGCTATGACAAGCTCATGAACGAGATCGAGGAGCGCAACATCCCGATGAAGGATATGACCTGGTATCTCGACACCCGTAAGTATGGCTCATGCCCCCACGCCGGTTTCGGCCTCGGTTTCGAGCGTCTGATCCTCTTCGTTACAGGCATGCAGAACATCCGCGACGTGATCCCCTTCCCACGCACACCGAAGTCGGCAGAGTTCTAAAAAGAAAATTGCTTTATAAGGTCAAGCCTTTTTAGGTCAACCCTCTTAAGGCCAATCTTCTTATAAGGAATAAGCTTTTAGGCTAATCCTTTCTTAAGGAATAAGCTTTTAGGTCAATCTTCATTATAAGATAAAACCTTTTATAAGGCAACAATATAAAAACAAAATCGTCCTCGAAAAGGCCGAGCATAAACAGAAAAAACATCTGCTTATGTTCGTTCTTTTCGAGGACGATTTGTGTTTGTAAGCCCCGCTATAAGAGTTTTGAATTTTGAATTTTGATTTTTGAATTATCGGCTTTCAGCCGATTTTGAGTTTTCGAATTTTGATTTTCCCTTTCCCTTACCCTTTTTCCTTTTTTCTTTTTCCTTTAAATCAGGGCTATAGGATTTTTCACTTTTCGTTTTTCCCTTAACTCGGCGTCAGCCCTTTTTTTACCTTTTTACCTTTTTACTTTTTTACCTTTAAAAAGACCTACAGTGCGCTAAACTTCTCCACCAGTTTGCGGCGGTAGAAGCGTCCCACCCTCACGTTTTCTATCTTGTCGAAAGGAGGGAAGAAGCGGCAGCAGTTGTCGGTGACCTCGATGAGGTAACTCATGTTGATGATGAACTTCTGGTGAACCTGCACAAAGTCGGGACTGATGCCCAAGAGAGCGTCGCTGTTGATGTTACGTTTCAGGCGCATAGGCTCCTCAACGCCTGCCAGCACCACCTCCCATGCTCTTGCGTCAGAGTTGTATTGGAACACGCCGATGTCGCGGATGTTTACCAAGCGGAAGTCGACGGTGTTGGTGTAGAGCAGATACTTGCCGTCGCCATGTGCCGATGAATCTTGCGTGGTGGCAGCCATGCCCGGGTGAACGGGCGCATACTTGCGGTCTGTGTAGACACGCTGCATGATGACGCTCAGCTCCTTACGGTCGAACGGCTTCACGAGGAAGTCGAACGCGCTATTACGGAACGCGGGCAACATGAACTTGTCGTAGGCCGAATACATGACCACGCGGCAGTGGCCGTGGGTGTAGTTGTCCATGCGTTCAAGGAAGTCGATGCCTGAGATGTCGGGCAGCTCAATGTCCAGGAACAGCAGCTCTGGCATGTGGGTGCCCATCAGTCGCAGTCCGTCAATGCCGTTAGTGGCTGTTCCCACAACCTCAACGTCGGGATATTCTTTCAGCTGCTCCTGTAGATATTTCGCAGCCTGTATGTCGTCGTCAATAATAAGTGTCTTCATTAATCTTTCAATTCGTTAAACGTTTTAAACGGAACAGATGGAAGAGGCATGCCTATTCCAGCTTCATCCCGTCAGGTATAATTATTGTCGATGCGCATCCGCACACCGTGCCGTCATTTGACGTTATGTTGTGCAGCGAGAAGCGCAGCTTGCGCTTGCTGTGCTCGTTAAGCGCCGCTATCGACTGTGTGATGACACCCAGCCCGGTGCGCTTGCGTGGTGCCTGTGCCCGTGCATCGAAGCCACGTCCGTTGTCCTCCACCCTTATCGTTGTGGCGTTGTCGGCATGGGTGACCGATATGGTGAGCGTCTTCTTGCCATCACGTCCTTTCAGTCCGTGCACGATGGCGTTCTCTGCCAGAATCTGCAAGAACATCGACGGCACCTGAATGTTGTCGGGCTTGATGTCGGGAGCCAGGCAGGCGTTAAACTCAAAGTCGGGACCCAGCAAATATTTCTGCATGCCCACATAGCGTGTCACGAACGCCAGCTCGTCGGCAAGGCTCACCGTCATGCGTGTCGACATGTCGAGATTGGTGCGTATGAGCCTTGACAGCTCCAACAGCTCGCTGCTCGCCTCCGCTCCGTCGTTCATGATCTTGTTGTTAAGGACGTTGAAGACGAAATGAGGGTTTATGCGGTTGCGTGCGCTCGCCAACTTGAGTTGCATGATGCTTATGCGGTTTCTGAGGAACTGTTTTCGTGCGTACATGAACCACATGATGAGCAAGAGAACGAGCACCACCGCCACGAGCATCATGATAGACAGCGCCGATTTTGTGCGGTAGATGTCGGCGTTCTTGTGCTCCATCTCCAACGAGTGGTGCAGGCGCAGCGTGTCTTCGGTGAAGCGGTCCATGATCTCGTATGCCCGCATGTTGCTTCGGTTGTGCATGAGCGAGTCGGTTTGCTTGTCGTCCTCGCGCAACAGGCGGTAGGCTTTCTCGAAGTTGCCTGTCCGTGCATAATAGCCGCGCAGGTAGCTGTTGCGTATGTGTCGCAGGTTGTAGCCAGGGTCTGCCGTTATGTGTTCGCTGTTGAGCAGGCGTGTCACCTCGCTCATGTTGTCTTGCCGCAGGGCGATGCCTATCTTTATGGTGTTCACATAATAAGTGGCCACGGGGTCGTTCATGCGCAGGATGTATTGCTCCACCATGCCGAGACAGCGTTTCGACTCTTTCACCTCGCCGAGGTTCAGATACACGTCTGCCAGGTTGAGGCGGCATAGGTACATGTCGAAATTGTTCTCCATATGGTTCTTCACAAGCATCTGCTCGAGCTGAAGAAACTTCTTTAGCGACGACTGATAGTCTTTGGAGTAGTAGAAGAACGAGCCGTAGTCGTTGAGAAAATAAGCCTGCATGCTGGGCTGCATGGCGTTATATTGTTGCGCCGTCTGCTCATAGTAGCGGCGTGAGGTGGTGAAGTCGTTAAGGTTCATGTAGATGCGTGCCAGTCCGAGATAGAGCGTCACGTTCTCTGTCTTCGGCAACTTAAGCGAGTCGGTGAGCAGCAGGGCACGTCTGTACCACGCCGCCGCCTCTGGCAGGTTGTCCTTAAAGTAGAAAGCGTCGGCAAGATTGCCGCACAGCTTATGTGCCTGTGCCTTGTTGTCGCTGTTCATGAGCAGCTGGTAAGAGCGCTTGTAGAGCGCAATCACCGAGTCGGGGTTCTGGTGGAAGTTGTGCATCTTGATGGCGGCGCACGAGTAGGCACTCGCCATGATGCTGTTCAGTCGGGGAGAGGGTTTTTGCTGCTTGGCAAAACGCAGCGTGCGGTTAACATAAGGTGTTAAAGAATCGGGGGTTTCTGACAGCATGAAATATTTTGCCTTCAGCATGAGCAGCTCATAGTAGGCAATGCTGTCGTCGGCTTCCTTCATGCCTTGCTCAATGAGCTGCAAGGCCGATGAGGCGTGGTGTGTTATGGAGTCGTCGAGGGCGGTGAGCCGTTGCCTGCGTGCGTCCTCGTCGCTGTCGCCGCGTCCGTGAGAGCAGGCAGCGAGCAGGGACATGGTCATGACGAGCAGCAGACACACACATGCCGTCACGGGCAGCGGCAGCTTCAGGAGCTTCTGTTGCCTGTGGCGGTGTGTCGTCTTACGGCTGACAGTGGTGTGGTGTTGCCGTCTTGCTGTTGTCATGATGCTTGCTCAGTTGGCGTTCTCAGAGAGGAATTTTATTCTTACAAGTCGGATTTCCTCCTCGCTGATGTCCTCGCCGTCAAACTCGTCAAGGGCCTCGTTGATGCTGTCTGAGGTGCTTGTGAGGAAATAGTCGTAGATCTCGTCTATCTTGTCTTCGTCCATCACATCCTCCAGGAAATAGTCGATGTTGAGCTTTGTGCCACTGTAGATTATGGCTTCAATGTCGTCGAGCAGAGTGTCGAAGTCGAGGCCCTGTGCGTCGGCAATGTCGTCGAGCGGAATCTCGCGGTCTATCTCTCTGATGATGTAGACCTTCTTTGCCGACTTCTTTGCCACGGTGCGCACGCGCAGGTCTTCAGGACGTTCGATGTCGTTCTCTTCACAGTGGCGCTTTATCAGTTCGCAGAACTCCTTGCCGTAGCGCTTGGCCTTGCCCACGCCCACGCCCTGAACGTTCTGCAGCTCGTTGATGGTCACAGGATACATCGTTGCCATCTGTTCGAGCGAGATGTCCTGGAAGATGACGTATGCCGGCAGGTTATGCTTCTTTGCCAC
>OJML01001583.1_pt1 | contig 11740 bp, 10 predicted proteins | sample 1597221 | NCBI WGS metagenome assembly OJML01 (sample SAMEA2452123, study PRJEB22498) | human gut metagenome | biome: human feces; feature: human gut; material: feces | place: Australia | collected 2012 | reverse complement strand
AGCGAAAAAATCGCCCCGATGCCATAATATTACGCCAATTTAAGGGATTTTATAGATTAAAGCTCATATTTTATCGCCTGAATTTTATCAAGTCTTCGCCTGTAATGTAGATTGGCTGACCATTAGGGTATGCTTCTTTGTGTGTCACATCGGCGTAGTATGATTTTTTATCGGCTTCGATTATTCCATTGATGTCGAAATCGCCAAGAGTTATTTCTTCATCAAAGAAGTAGCAGAAGTATTTGTCGTGATGCGGATTCAAATACCCTTGCTTTATCATCTGCTCACGAGTTAATTCTCCAGTGTTCTTTACTCGGAAAGCTTTGTAAACCTTATCTTCGCCAGCTTGATAAAGGATTACGAATTTGGCGTGCTTCACGTAGTCGCGGCTTTTCACCACTCCGCCATGCGCATCTTTTCCAAGGCGCACATTATAAGCATCGTCACGCTTACCTCCAATTCTGCTGAATATCCAATTCAAGTGATCAATACCATTCACGATGCCTACAAGGAATGTCGTCGTTGGATAATTCTCCAAATAGTGCATCGTAAGGAATTGTGTTGGAATCACATCGTGAGGACGTGGTTCTACCTTTGGCATCACATCTTCTGGTAGCGTTCTCGGATCCACACCAAGTGGACATCGAGCTACATAGAACGCTTGCTTCAAGTCGAACATTACGGCTTCATTCTCGTTAGCAACCTTTTCCCTAACAGAGGCATTCATTTCTTTCTCAGGCTTACGCAAGGCAAGTGAGAAATATTGCTGGTCGCTATTTTCCCGATTCTCAAATGGGTGATAAACTTTCCCTAAAAGTTGCTGGAAATTTTCCTTTATGTATGCTTCTGGATTCACATCACTCTTGCCAGTCATTGCATAGAACTCAAAGTTTTCTTTGAGCATCTGTTGAATTTCCTTGCGGAACATTCTGCGCACCTTGGCGCGCCACTGCACTTTGCTTGCTGCGTGGTTGCGACCGTAGAGCGCCACCACAAATAGAAAGTTCACGTCGTAATGTGCCAAGAGGAAAGTGTCACGATCAAATAGCCTATTTTCAAACTGGCGACTCAGGTAATATTGTTGTCTGCGGTGTCCTTCTTCCTTGTCGCTATCAATCAATTTGATGTCGTCAATCGGTTTTAGACTATTCTGATTAGCTGATATAAAGAAGTTCGGTATTATATTGTAACCCTCGGTTGCATCATCTCTTAGTTTTATGTGACCAACCCTGTCGCTTTCGTTGCCGTCGTTGAACAAGTCAATATTCCATTGTATTACGTTACGAGCGTAAGTAAACTGTTTGTAAACGGATTCTTTTCCGAGAGAATTTCCTCGCTTATAATACTTTGAGTCACCGATATAGTAAATATCGTCGTCCTTATCATTATTTGTCAGCTCTTGGTACTGATACAGGTGGTCAACACGCTTGCCGTCTGGTTGGTCTTTCAAGTCCTTTGGCAGCTTTTGGTCACCAGCTATCAGCTCATCGATAATCGCTTCAAACACGATGTGGAAACTCTTTACCAACAAGTATTCTCGTTGGTCAACATTGAGCATCACACTATCAGGACGGTCGAAGAACGCATAGCACAATTCCCATAACTCCAATGCTTTGTCGGAGTAGTATTTGTACTTGATTTGCTTCAGTCTGCGTTTGCCAAAACCATCGATATATCGAGCGAACTTATCACCTCTGACCAATGGAAAATTCACATTGATGCTTACAGGGAAACCATACTTATCGTGTATATGTTGCAAGATGCTAAAATAAATCACGAGCAATTCTTCATCGAAATTAATTTGCCGCTTTTTATTTATGGGGTTAAGGTAGCCAACATCTTGCCGGCGAGAGCCTCCACTAATTTCTTGCACCACTGCTTGACTTCGTGAAATAGTTCGTGACCAGTTGATTTTGTTGTAGCCCGAATGAAGATTTTTGACGATGAACATCACAAAACTCTCATTCTTCTTGTTCCATTCTTGTAACGCCAACAACACATCAAGAAAAGTGTTTGCCTTGCGCCGCTTTGTGTGACCCATCATCGGTGCTTTTTTATAAAGCACGATACTTGGTTGCTTCTTTCCGTCCATTCGGTCAAACTCATGGTCACGGAACACGGTTATAGCACGATATATCCACACGCTGAGATTATAGATAAATGTATGCTCCTCGTTGGTCAGCTCCTTGCAATCATCGGCATTTATCAAGTCCTTGGGCTCGATATGCCCAAACACCTTTTCTTTCCCGACTTCTCCTTCAAGCAACACCTTGGGTAAAATAAACACGCAGTCGTTCACGTTTGGGTCATCGTTGAAGTAGTAGCCCACATAACTGAGACTCACTTTGCCTTCCACGTCTTGAAGCACACCAAGACCTTTAAGAACATCACTGACGTCCTCATAGTTATATTGGTATTCTTCTATCAGTATGCGCATACGCTTATTCTGTTACAATGTTCACCGTCCAACCTTGGGCTTGTGCAAATTTGATAATGAAATCTATGTTGTACTTGTTCCACCACGTCAAAACTTTGTACTTAACGCCATCAGATGAAGTTAATTCTGAGCCGAAACAAGACGTAAAGCTACCTGTAATATTTTCAGAACGAGCTAAAACGCCCTTGTATCTGTATTTGTTTTCAACAGTATCATCAAATGCCAAGTCGCTTTGCAGCACTGCGAATGTCTTGTCGGAATGTTCGTTGATATACTTCATCACAATATTATATCCAAGGTCTTTCTTGGATAGTCGTGATTCGCCGTCAAACGAATACTTAGTGTAGTCTATCATATTTCCATTCTCATCTTCGTCTACTACTATAGGAGCATCTTCATTGGGCTTAATATTTTCCTCGCCAACCACACCGACCAAAAACTTTTTAATTGCCTTGAAATTCACATTATTATCGTTGCTGTAGAACGCATCGAAGCAAATTTCTGCATTTTCATCATCGCTTACTTTGAAAAGAGAAACATCTCCGTCCTTGAATACATCATTCCACAAGTAGAACAGCACCTTGCCGACAAATGTATTTTCCTTGATAACATCGCTATCTTTTGTAGGCTTACAGAAGAAGTAACCAAGTTTTTTGTCATCGCTGCTTGTTTCTTTAGCAATGCGCTTATTGATTTCTTCAACAAACTTCCACCAATCGCAGTATTCATTTCCGCACTGTATCTTCCAACCTTTACCGGCATCGGCAATCTTCACATAGTGCCAATCCCAACGGCGCTTGAACGCAGAGTCTATGGGAAACAGGCTCTGGTCACTTGTGTTCATCGTTGCCCAGATGTAGAGGTTGTTAGGCAGTAGCAACACATGTCCATTTTTAATGTCGGCAGACAACGATTCACCATAGTTGCTTGTGTATTCGTCCACCACACTATCCACCGCCAATTCATTTTCAAGGGCATACTCTCCATCGTCAGCAAATGCTGCTTTTATTTCGCTTTGCAAGTCGGAGTCGGATTCTATCGGATAGGTGGAGAAACCGTTGTCGCCCCTGTCGAGAAGCTGAAACAAGTCACCGAAAATTTGGGCGCAGTTGCCTCGGTTGATTTCCTCAATCACCAAGAACTGCGGTTCAGCCGTTTCACCGCACTTTGCGTATTTCTGCCATGCACCAAGATATGCTTTCAAAAACGCTTGCTTTACGTAAGTGTAGGTGATGCGCTTCTCTTTTGCCACTTCCACACCTTGCGCACCATACACTGGTGTTTCTTCCATCGTCGGTTTATACGCCCCTACAAAAGTTGAATAGTCGCTATCCGGGTGGAAAGTGGTGCGGATTGTGGAATATCCTTTTGTGATGTTATTTACATCAAACGACTTGCCCGTTCCAGGCGCTCCATAATAAATCTGCTGATAAGGATAATTGCCCAAAAATACTTTTTTTGATGGTCTTACTCCTTTAAGCAATTCATTTATTGCATCTATATCTCTTTTAATATCTTTATCGTAAACGCCCATTTTACAAAATAATTTGTGTAAAAATTTTATCCGATGGATTTGTTAGTTTTGATTCGTTGGTGCTGACCTTTTGGATTAGCCCTGATTCTTCAAGAAAACTTCTAAGATATGAATAACATGTATTAGGTAATTTGTCGCCTTTTTCATTTACAAATTCAATCTCGTCAATTTCCTTTTTATTCTGTCTTATTTTATTTATTGCATCTTCGAGCGACAAATCTTCTTCAATACAATGTAAAGCAAATAGAAACTCATTCCAATTTAAAATTGAAAGCTCTTTCAGTAGTTTCAATGCAATCCACATATTGTGGTTTTTATATTCAGGATTATTAAACATTCGCAAAAGGCCTTCCTTTTGTGCATTTTGCTTAATGCTAATTAAGTGAGTGATTAATTCATCCTTATTCGGAGTGTCATCTGAAACATTAAACAAAGCCCGACATACTAACACAAACTGTACCCCTAACTTTGTAAAACACTTGCTTGCCAAAAAAGTCCCTTCATAATCTACGAATTCTAATTTTTTCAAAAGTGGAAAAAATGTCCTAATTGCACTTTTTTCATTAGTCTTTCCAAAAAGATTTCTTTTATGGGCTTCTTCCTGTATATCGTAATAGGTAATATTTAAATCACCTAATTGTTCAAGCATTTCATAGACTTGAACCAACTGTTCACAACGTGTTGTAGATAAGCTACTTCCATCTACACCTTTATACGATTCGACAGATAAGGATATTTTCATTGCAATACTGATTTAATTCTTTCTGCTATAACTCTTGCCAACATAGGAGGCACCGCATTTCCAACTTGCTTGTATTGACTACCTCTTGTTCCAAGTATCTCAAAAGCGTCTGGAAAAGATTGGATTCTTGCAGACTCTCGAACTGTTGGTATTCTTGGCTCAGAATAATGAAAATAGTTCCGATGCCCTGTATCAATAGTATTAGAGGGTTTAAAAGTTCCCATCCTCTCAAAAGCCTTGTTGTATTTTCTAACCAGCCAAACTTCCGATGGCAAATCACGTATATTGCCTCCATCAGGCACTTGACTTATTATTGAAATAGTCTGTTCCGTATGGTTTGTATAATCTTGATTAAGAGGTTTTCTCAATTTTCCTCGCATAACTTTTTGAAAATCATTTTGAGGTTCACTACCATAGTTATCATACGTAGCGCCCTCTAAATCACTGATTCCATCTCTTGCGGTTAACTTATAATCAAAGGGCTTAGGAAATACAAATTTTCTATTTTTTATTCCGACATAGAAAACCCTATATCGGTTTTGGGGCACACCATAATCAGCCGCATTAAGCAATTGATAGCTTATAGTATACCCTAATCCTTCTTCGCCAAATCTCTTCAAAAGATCCTTTACAAATGCACCTTTATTTAAAGTGAGCATCCCTTTAACATTTTCAATAACAAAGAAGTCTGGATTTGCAAGTTGTACGGCCTTAAAAAACTCCAAATACATTTTGTTTCGAGGGTCTTCAACATCTCTCTTACCGACAGTACTAAATCCCTGACACGGAGGTCCACCGATAATTCCAGTAATCTTTTCACTTCTTATTATGGCAGGCAGTCTTTCAACATTAAACTCTTCCACAGAAATAACTTCCGCTACATTTCCTTTTCTATTATGGTTATATGTTTTAACGGCATCAGCCCACATATCTACTGCAGAAACCACTTCAAAGCCTGCTTGTTCAAAGCCTAAGCTGAGTCCTCCTATGCCACAAAACAAATCAATTATTTTCATTTCCTAATATTTTCATTATTGCATCCGCAACTGCCTTTGCAAGCAGAGGAGGAACAGCATTTCCTATTTGTCTATATTTACTTCCACGTGGCCCCTGAAATTCAAAACTATCAGGAAAAGATTGTAATCGAGCAGACTCCCTTATTGTAGGTATTCTATTATACAATGGATGGAAATAATTGCTATGAGCATTTCCTGTATCTATTGTGCATGATTGTGTATTAGGGTTAAGACGCTTATAAGCAGAAGAATGTCTATTCTGCCTATCATTTGGCCATAACTCTGCAGGGACATCTTTCCAATTTCCACCCTGTGGTACAAAACTAATTCTTTTTTGAACCTTTTCAGCTGGATAAACGATATCTTGATCCAACACAATGTTCCCATTATTTCTAAGAAACTTTCGTAATTTAGAATCAGCCGGATCTTTAAGCTCTTTTGCTCCTTCACCACATTTCTCAAATTGATACAATTCACCAATAGCATCTTCAACTGTAGTTTTTTCTTGTTGCACTAATGAATTGAAATCAAAGGCAATATTCTTATAGTCTTTACGCACTCCAACAATAATTGCGCGCTTTCTATTTTGTGGAACGCCATAGTTTGATGCATCGAGCACTCGATGACTAATATTGTATTCTGCAGAACCAAGTATCTCTTGAATCCTTTTTATAGCATATCCGTTATCACGAGAGAGCAGACCTCTGACATTCTCAATCATAATTACTTTCGGATGTATTCTTTGTACGAATCTTATATATTCAAAGAATAACTTATTTCGTGGATCTTCTTTTTCTTTTTGCCAACGATTGGCAGATGAAAAACCCTGGCAAGGAGGTCCACCAACAATTACATCAACATCACCATATTCTTTATCAATATCTTCATTCGTAAATGTGGTAATGTCTATATTATGTACTTTAGCATTTTTGAAATTATGTTTAAAGGTTACGGTGGCATATTCATTAAAATCTATGCCACCAACAATATCAAATCCAGCAAGTCGATATCCTTCACTTATTCCTCCACAGCCGCAAAATAGGTCAAGAACCTTATATTTAATTTTACTCATTTTTATTGCTTTCTCAAAATTTCATTTACATCGACTTTAAGAACATCGGCTATCTTCATAAGATACTCAATGTCCGGCTGGCTTGAATTGGTACACCATTTTGATACCGTTGTTTGGTCTTTTCCAAGTTGTTCCGCAAGCCATTTGCCTGTTTTCTTCTTCTCAACAAGCAGCAGTTTTAGTCGATTCAATTCTTTATATGCCATATTCTTGTGATTACTCATATAATCAAACAATCTGCAATATTACAATATTTATTTCACAAACCTGATATATCGCCTTAATTTTTATGAATATTTTGCAATCAGTTGAAAGGTATTCATTTTATAGTTTTAATATAACTGCCTATATGTCAAAAGATATGTCACATTATCAACGTAATTCCATTCGCATTATATGGTATTGCCGAGACTGGGCATCTTTTCTTGTGAGGCTTAGTTGTGTGGGGTGTGGACAGCGTTTTCCCGGAGGGCACTGAAAAAGTCCCTTTGTAGGACACCGGCCTGATTTAATCGGCACAGACCAAGTAAAAGACTTGGATATGTGCCGATTTTTTGTACCTTTATAGGTATAAGACAGACCGATATGTTACCTCTTCAACATACTATCCAATTCAGCGATTACAGTGAACTGTACGATTTGATCATTCCACAGGACAATCTTCTGCGTAGGATCAAAGACATTGTGGACTTTTCATTTATTCAAAAGGAACTCATGGACAAATACTGTCATGACAACGGCCTAAATTACGATACCTGGAGGAGATTGACCGAACAAAATGAGAACTCGCCAAATCCACGGTCTTGGACTTGGCGAGTTCTTGATTTTTGCCCCGGCTAAGGAAATGCTGAAAAGTGCCTACTTTTTCAGTGCCCTCTGCCACGCAACGGGCTTTTTTATGCGCCACCACATAATTAAACCTGGTTTTCTGCGTTTATTAATATGTATATTTATAGTCTATGCGCATAACAAGAACAACATATTTTTTTCTATTGATGCTGATTATGCCTGTTGCGGTAGCTGCACAGGTTCATATTTCGGGAAAAGTACTCGACAGCGACAGCAAGCCGATTGAATTTGCCACAATACGTGTAGCAAAAAGCGCAATCGGCACAATGTCGGGAATCGACGGCGGATACTCTCTTTCTGTTGCCCGCCAAGACACTGTCGAAATCATATTCTCTTGTCTCGGATACAAAGAACGCCATCAGAAACTAATAAAGCCGGAAGGAAACGTCACGCTGACTGTAAAACTCTCCGACGCCTCGACCGAGCTGCAGGGGGTGACGGTGACGGAATACCGCAAGCAGACCGACGGAATGCAGAATCTCGACGCCCGGGCTCTGCAACAGACCACATCGGTGTCGGGCAACGGTGTGGAGGCGATGCTGTCGACTGTGGCGGGAGTTTCGTCAAAAAACGAGATGAGCTCGCAATATTCCGTAAGAGGCGGATCTTACGATGAAAACAGCGTTTATATAAATGGCATCGAGGTCTACCGTCCGTTGCTGATTTCCTCGGGACAGCAGGAAGGGCTGAGCATCATAAACCCTAACCTGGTGGGCAACATCCAGTTTTCAACCGGTGGTTTCTCGGCTGAATACGGCGACCGCATGTCGTCGGTGCTCGACATCACCTACCGCCAACCGGAGGCATTCGAGGGCACTCTGTCGGGAAGTCTGATGGGCGCGGAGGCTTCGGTGGGACACAACACGGGACGATTCTCCCAGCTCCACGGCTTCCGGTTCAAGCGCAACGCGTCGCTGCTCAGCTCGATGGACTCCAAAGGCGAGTACGACCCTACATATATCGACTATCAGACGAATCTCAGGTTCAAAATCAACGACAAGTGGAACGTGGCATTTCTTGGCAACATCTCGTCAAACGATTATAAATTCAAGCCCACAACGCGGTCTACGTCGTTTGGAATATCTGAGAATGTAAAGGAATTCACCGTATATTTCGACGGCGAGGAACACGACAAATTCGAGACTTATTTCGGTGCGCTTGAATTGAATTTCCAACCGTCAAAGTCGACTGCGTTCACAATGCTTGCTTCCGGATTCCTGACAAACGAGCTGGTGTCATACGACATCTCCGGAGAGTATTGGCTCGACGACGCGGGAACAAACGATGGCGATAATTCTATCGGTGGTGAGGTTGGCGTCGGAAAATATCTTGAACACGCCCGCGACCGACTGAAAGCCAGCGTTTTCAACATTGCATTGAAGGGCCACACCGGACTGAACCACAACAACCTGAGCTACGGGCTGGAATACCGCCGCCAAAAAGTCTACGACCGATCAAATGAATGGCAGCTGCGCGACTCCGCAGGCTACACCGTGCCGCATCTCTCCGACCGCGTGCGCATGGTCTACAACCTGCGTTCATACAACGACTTGGAAACCAACAAGATTTCATTCTATGCGATGGACAATTTCAAGTGGCAGACTGGAATCGGTCTGTTCTCCGTCAATGGAGGCATCAGATTCTCTTATTGGGACTTCAATAAAGAATTTCTCGTAAGCCCGCGCATAAGCATCGGTTTCATTCCCGAGCGCAACAGCCGCGTGGCAATGCGTCTTGCCGGAGGCTTATATTATCAGTCGCCTTTCTACAAGGAATTCCGCATCACGCAGACCGACGCCGACGGCAACTCCTATCAGACTCTCAACAGCAACATCAAGTCGCAACGGAGCATCCAACTGATTCTCGGCAGCGACTACACGTTCCGCGCAATGGACCGTCCGTTCAAACTCACAGCGGAGGCTTACTACAAGAATCTCGCGAATCTGATTCCTTACGAACTCGACAACCTGAAACTCGTATATACAGGCGTGAATGCCTCGAAAGGATTCATCACGGGAATCGACTTCAAACTCTTCGGACAGTTTGTTCCCGGCACAGACTCATGGATAAGTTTCTCTCTGATGAAGACGCAGGAGACGCTCAACGGCGTGAAAGTGCCGCGCCCTACGGACCAGCGCTATAGCGTCGGACTGTTTTTCACCGACTATTTCCCAAAATTCCCCAAACTTAAATTCAGTCTGCGCGGCATCCTCTCCGACGGATTTCCAATGACACCGCCGCAAGTGACTCGCGACGTGGCTTGGCTGCGAATCCCGCCTTACAAACGCATCGACATCGGTTTTCAATACCAACTTGTCGGAGCGCCTACCGACGGCATCCGTCCCTACAATTTCTGGCGTCATTTCAAGAACATCAGCATAGGCCTCGACGTGTTCAATCTGCTCGGCATCTCCAACGTGAGCAGCTGCTACTGGGTCACCGACGTCAACAACCTGCAATACGCCGTGCCGAACTACCTGACAGGCCGCCAGTTCAACGTCTCCCTCTCGGTAGGATTCTAATCCACAGCCGTTATTTTGCCAACCGAATTACGGATAAATATCCTTCTGCGACAAGTCGTTATTGCGAATGAGGATGTGTCAAAAGCGGACTGCGCCCCAAACTTTTTTGTCTTCCTTTCGGGAAAGGGCTTCTCTTTGGATCTACTTGCCGTGTTTTCTTATGCGGTCATTTCCATTGCCTATTTTGTCGCATTGTAATAGGCCAGCTGTGGAGGATAGGGTAATTTGCATCCTTTGGTCTTTCAATTCTCGTCATCGTCAAAAGGTAAAGAATTGAGTTTATCAAAATCAGAGCTGAATAATTTGTCTTGTATCACACGATACTTTTCAAACTCTGATTCGGCAAAACTTTTAGCGAACTCTGCTGTGACTTTCCCAGCATCATATAATACAGCATCACCTCCAGCTTCAAGAATAATGTCTATACGTTTTGCCCAATCTTCCATTGTCATTGGTATGTGTCGATTTGCCATACGTTCTGCCAAGTCAAGCACAGAGTTGACAAGTTTCCCCAGATCTTCAAGTTCAACTTGTTTTAGATAGTTTTTGGCAATACTCACATCCGGCTTTACAATTTTTCCATCAGGTGCATTCTCCCAATTAGTCAATCCCATGTGTTCTTTTTCCGCATTGGCTCTTTCTACTATAAGCTCCGCAGCGGTATGTCCATGTACAGCATAGTGCATCTTATTCTGAACTTTTTTATAGAACAAGCGTGTGGTTGGTGCGTCCTTATTATAGTCAACTGCTGTAGCATATATATCCGTGAGCTTTTGGTAGAATCTTCGTTCACTCAATCTAATCTCACGTATTTCTGCTAACAAGTGCTCAAAATAGTCTTCACCGATGAATGAACCATTCTCCATGCGTTTTTTGTCTATGATATAGCCACGCAAAGAGAACTGGCGAATGACATAGGTACACCACTGGCGGAATTGAGTGGCACGAATAGAGTTGACACGATAACCAACCGAAATGATAGCATCAAGATTATAGAACTTTGTCATGTAGTTCTTTCCATCCGTAGCAGTTGCCGAGTTTTTCTCGGTAACTGAACTTTCTTCTAATTCACCACTTTTGAAGATGTTTTTCAGATGTAGTCCTATGTTGTCGGTGGAGCAGTCAAAAAGCATAGCCATTGCCTTTTGTGTTGCCCATACCGTCTCATTCTTATATAAAACTTGTACACCTTGTTCCTCACCTTCTGCAACAAAGGTAAGGAACTCAACCGTACTATTTCGTATTTCAAATTTCTTTGTCATAATTCATGATAATATTACTATACAATGTTGTCCTAAACGTTTTGAATAAAAAACAAAAAAATGAAGTAAATGCTAAGGCAGAATTCACTACCTTAGCAAAGAGAACCACCTCATTTACTTCCATAGCAAATATAACACTTTTCGCTCAAGCAATCGGCAAACTGCCCAAAGAAAACATAAGGAAAATCATCCGTGAAGAGAAAACGGACAAGCACTGCGGTAATGAACCCCAAAATGTGGACAAGAAGAACTATACTCTGAAGATGAAAAAGTAAAAATAGTCTAAAGAGAGGCTTGCTGGTAACC
>OJML01001545.1_pt1 | contig 11986 bp, 10 predicted proteins | sample 1597221 | NCBI WGS metagenome assembly OJML01 (sample SAMEA2452123, study PRJEB22498) | human gut metagenome | biome: human feces; feature: human gut; material: feces | place: Australia | collected 2012 | reverse complement strand
CGGTGGCAAGGGGTGCAGACGTGCGTGCGTCAGACGGTTGATATGTCACCTTCTCGTGGCACCAGTGGTTTACCTCAAGAATGGCATCATACATGCTCTTGCCCTTGACCCTGTTTTTCAGTTCGCGGTAGAACACGGTGCGTGACGAGTCGAGCGGCTCGTTGTTAACACGCAGCGGCAGCACAAAATGGCGAAACAACAGTTCGGGGACGTTCTTGCCCCACGTCATCTCTTCTCTTGCCGTGAGCGTGGCCTTGACGTTGTCAAGATAGAAGCTTGTAGGATAGTCGGTCACATCGGCAAGCGGCATGTAGGCATACAGAAACTCAAGAGCCTCTGTCTGCTCAAGCGTGGGCTTGAGGCTCTTGGTGTCAAAAAACTGCTTGCCCACTGTCTGCATGCGGTTTTTGAACACACTCTCGACCTTGTTGCGGTAAGGCGTGTCGGTGATGAAATGGTTGTCGCTCCATGCCCCAAGACACGTTGTGGCAAAGAGAAGCGACAGAAAGATTTTTTTCATATAACGATTTGGTGATTGGTTGGTAAAAAGATTGAAAAAAAGGGAAGCAACATGTTTGGTGTTCGCTTCCCTTTTCCGTTCGTCAGACGTTTGTAAAGGGTGTTAAACCCGAAACGCGTCTTGGTATTGTTTCTTATTTTAAGTCGATTTTCTCTACTCGTCTCTCATGACGACCGCCCTCAAACGTGGTGGCAAAGAACTCGTCCATGATCTTCTCGGCTGTCTTGTTGTCAACAAAACGGCCTGGCATCACGAGCACGTTGGCATCGTTATGCTGACGGATGAGATGAGCGATCTCAGGCATCCATGCCAAACCGGCACGCACACCGTTATGCTTGTTGAGCGTCATGCTGATGCCCTCGCCGCTACCGCAGATGCCGATACCGGGATAAACCTCACCACTCGTTATGCCCTCTGCAAGAGCATGTCCGAAGTCGGGATAGTCGCAGCTCATGTCGCTATATGTTCCATAGTCTTTGTAGGGATAACCGTGCGACTCAAGATACTGAATCACAAATTTCTTCAATGCGAAGCCTGCGTGGTCGCAAGCAATGCCGACTGTCTTTATCTCCATAAGCGTTAATGTTTAGAAGTAAATAGGTTTTCAATTAAGCGGGCCATGCTGACGCGCTATGCTTCAGCACAGCCCACCTTTAATAATTATCTCTTGATGCGCAGCTTTTGTCGCTGCTCATGTTTTTTCTGACATTTGGGTTCTTTTTCAGAACTCACGTTTATTTTCCGATGAAAGCCTTTACCTGCTTGTACACGTTCTCAGCTGTGAAGCCGAGCTTCTCGTCGAGCACCTTGTAAGGAGCTGAGAAGCCAAACGAGTTGAGACCGTAAACGGTGCCGTTGGCACCTACAAGACCCTCAAGGGTGACGGGCAGACCAGAGGTGAGACCAAAGATCTTTGAACCCTGTGGCAAGATGCTCTCCTGATACTCTTTCGACTGTGTGCGGAACAGACCCTCAGAAGGAACGCTGACGATGCGCACCTTGATGCCTTCGTTGCGAAGCAGCTCGCTACCAGCCACAAGGGTAGACACCTCTGAGCCAGAAGCAAGAAGGATAACGTCGTAGTCGGCATCAGAACCTTTCACGACATACGCACCCTTGCGTGCCTCCTCATAATCGTTGCCCTCGGGCAGACTTGTCACGTTCTGACGAGAGAAGATGAGAGCTGTAGGTGTGGCCATGTTCTCAACAGCCATCTTCCAGCACACTGTTGCCTCGTCGGTGTCGGCAGGACGGAACACGCGGACAGAGTCTTGACCGTTGTGGTTCTTCAACTTCTCCATGAGACGGATCTGTGCCTCCTGCTCCACGGGCTCGTGGGTGGGACCATCCTCGCCTACACGGAACGCATCGTGTGTCCAGATAAACTTGATAGGCACCTGCATGAGAGCAGCCATGCGGATGGCGGGCTTCATATAGTCGGAGAACACAAAGAATGTGCCGCAAGCGGGGATAACGCCACCGTGCAGATACATGCCTATGCAGACGCAGGCCATGGTGAGCTCGCTCACACCTGCCTGGAAGAACGCGCCAGAGAAATCGTCGTAACGCATGTCCTTTGTCTTCTTCTGGAAGCCATCGGTCTTGTCAGAGTTGCAGAGGTCGGCAGAAGAGCACACCATGTTGCCCACCTGCTCTGCAAGCACACCGAGACAGTTGGCAGAAGCTGCACGCGTAGCAGCATCACGAGGCTGCACGAGAGCGCTCCAGTCGACCTTAGGAGCATCGCCTGAGAACCACTGCTTCATGAGCTCTGCCTTCTCAGGATTGTTCTTACGCCACTCTTCCTCAGCGGCATGACGTGCAGCCACGATGGTGCGCAGCTCAGCGTTGCGCGCATCGTAGAGAGCCTTCACGTCGTCAAACACAACGAACGGGTCGTTAACATCGCCACCAAGATTCTTCACCGTGTTCACATAAGCATCGCCACCGAGTGGTGCGCCGTGTGTCTTCACGTTACGCTCGTAGCTGCTGTTGTCGGCCTTGCGTGCGCCCTTACCCATCAGTGTGTGACCGATGATAAGTGTAGGACGGTGCTCCTCCTTGCCGGCAAGGATCAGAGCGGCACGAATCTCGTCGGGGTCGTTGCCGTTTATTGTCAGCACGTTCCATCCCCATGCGCGATATTTCTGCTCGGTGTTCTCGTTCATCACCACGTCACACTCGGTAGAGAGCTGTATCTCGTTGGCATCGTAGAACATGATAAGGTTGTTCAGATGCAGCAGGCCGGCAATGCGTCCTGCACCCTGAGAAATTTCTTCCTGAATGCCGCCGTCAGAGATGTAAGCATAGATCTTATGCTGCATCATTGTGCTTCCGAGGCGTGCCTCAAGGAATTTCTCTGCAATGGCAGCACCCACAGCGTAGGTGTGTCCCTGTCCGAGAGGGCCTGACGTGTTCTCGATGCCGCGTGCGATGTCGCGCTCGGGATGTCCAGGCGTCACCGAACCCCACTGACGGAACTGCTTCAGCTCCTCGATGGTGAATTTGCCTTGAAGGGCCAAGGCCGAATAGAGCATCGGCGACATGTGTCCCGGGTCAAGGTAGAAACGGTCACGGCCTTCCCATGTAGGATTCTCTGGGTCGTAGGTTAAAAACTCGGAGAAAAGTACATTAATGAAATCCGCACCGCCCATAGCACCTCCGGGATGTCCAGACTTAGCTTTCTCAACCATCGATACAGCAAGGATTCTTATGTTGTCTGCTGCATGATTCATTAATTCCTTATTGTTCATGTCTTGTATTTAGTGTTAAAATAGAACTATTTAAAATCTTATTCGTAATTTTGGGATGTCATGGTTAATTTCTTTTAGCAGAGACGAAAACTTCTTTGGTAAGATGAAGCTTCTTTTGTTGGGGTGATGCCTCTTTTACGGAAATGAGGTCTATTTTTTATGCCAAGAAATCTATTTAGTGCAAAGATAGTGATATTAGTTGGATTAGTTTAATTTTTGAATGTGTTTTTTGACAAATCTGTTATTTTTTTATTCATCATCAATAAAAAACGCAAAGAAAAAGTCGGCCTTGCCGTTAAGCAGACCGACTTTATATTGTTTTTCTCTAAAACGATGCAAGAGAAACAGAGCTTTTATTAGCAAATTTTGCGTGAGCCGTCACCGATGACAACATCAATAACCTTGGGCTCCTTGCCATATTTGGCAGAATATTTTGCCTTTGCGTCAGCGATGAACTGATCATAGAGCTCATCTTTCACGAGGTTGATGGTGCATCCACCGAATCCGCCGCCCATGATGCGACTACCGGTAACGCCATTCTCCTTGGCGATGTCGTTAAGGAAGTCGAGCTCCTCGCATGACACCTCATATTCCTTGCTCAGACCTTCGTGGGTCTCATACATCTTCTTGCCTACGGTCTCATAGTCGCCAGCGTTGAGGGCGTCGCACACTGCGAGCACACGGTCTTTCTCGCCGAGCACGAAGTGAGCGCGCTTGTAGTCTTCCTCACTAACCTCACCCTTTACAGCCTCAAGCTGCTCCCATGTGCAGTCGCGGAGAGTCTCAAACTTGGCATCGGGATACTTTGCAGCAATGTGCTTGACAACGTTCTCACAGCTGTTGCGGCGGTCGTTGTAAGGAGAGCCGGCAAGCTCATGCTTCACGCAAGAGTTGAGGAGCACCAGTTTGTAGCCAACGGGCTTGAAGGGGAAATATTCGAACTCGCGGCTGCGGCAGTCGAGACGCATGAGGCATCCTTCCTTTCCAAAGACGCTTGCGAACTGGTCCATGATTCCGCAGTTCACGCCGCAATAATTGTGCTCTGTAGCCTGGCCGGCAAGCGCCATATCCCACTTGCTCACCTTGTTGTCGCCGAAGAGGTCGTTGAGAGCATAAGCGAAGCAGCTCTCAAGGGCAGCCGATGAAGACATGCCTGCACCGAGAGGCACATCACCGGCAAAGGCTGTGTTAAAACCCTTCACGTCGACACCGAGCTTGCGCATCTCCTGCACCATGCCGTAGATGTAGCGTGCCCAGCTTGCGCGAGGACCATTGGGATCGTCAACCTTAAACTCGACACGGTCTTTCAAATCTATCGAATAGCACATCACGGTGTTGGTGCCATTAGGACGAACCTCGGCCATGATGCCACAGTCTACAGCACCGGGGAACACGAATCCACCGTTATAGTCGGTGTGCTCACCGATGAGGTTAATACGTCCTGGCGATGCATATATGTTACCTGTCTTTCCGTCAAAATGTTTGATAAAACGGCTTCTTACGAATTCTATGTCCATAATGATAGTTTTTTTTAATGATTAAAAAGATTGTTAAAATAGAATTGCCCTTTGGCGCATCTTCAACAGTAAGCGCCAAGGGGCAAAACGGGTTTTCGGTTATATTATTCTACAGGGATGTCGGTGTTTACATTCTTGCAACCAACGAGGCTGTAGTAGAGAATGTAGGCAAGCATGGCAATAACGAGCCAGTAGCTTGCGATGTAGCCGGCGTTGTTGGCGATGAGGTTCTGGATGAACGGCATGATACCACCACCCACAACCATGGTCATGAAGAGACCAGAAGCAGCTGCTGTGTACTTGCCAAGGCCCTCAACAGCGAGGTTGAAGATGCCGCCCCACATCACTGATGTGCAAAGACCGCAGAGCACGATGAACAGACACTTGACAGGAACACCTGCCGTCATGATGAAACCGTCAGAAACGCTATAAGCTGGCATGCTCATTGTGAGGTCGCTGGGCAGGAAGATGGTGATAAGCAACAGAACGATGGCTGTTGTGGTCACGAACAGCATCTGAGCACGTGTTGACACCTTGCCACTGATGATAGAGCTTGAAAAACGTCCTACAAGCATCAGCATCCAGTAGATGGCAGCGATAGCGCCACCGATGGCGGCACCGTTGGCAAGACCCACACCACCTGCCGACTCGGGCTGTGCCAGATAGAAGGTGAGCTGTGAAGGAATGCCGACCTCGATACCAACATAGAAGAAGATGGCGATGATGCCAAGCAAGGTGTGACGGAAATTGAGCGGTGAGTGATCCATAACTTCCTTTTTCTCGCCTGCCTTCTGAAGATGGGGCTCAGGAATGGTTGCGAAAGCAATAATGATGATAGACACGGCGAACACGCCCATAGCGATGAACAGCAGAGGTGACACGTCGCTCATGGCTGTGTCCTTGGTAACGCTACCGATGAGAGCACCCACGAAGAGCGGTGTAAGGGTTGCAGAGAGTGAGTTGAGCGAGCCACCGGTCTGGATGAGCTGGTTACCGCGGTTGCCGCCACCACCAAGCAGGTTAAGCATGGGGTTAACAACGGTGTTGAGCATGCAAACGCAGAAGCCGCAGATGAAAGCACCAAGCAGGTAGATGATGAGGTTGAGCATCACAGGCTGTCCACCAACGGTGAAGACTGCGGTGTCGGCACCAACAATGCTTGACACATACTGCACGCCAAGACCGATAAAGCCGATAGCCATTGCCAAAATAGCAGTTTTCTTGTAACCAATCTTTGTCAACATGATGCCTGCGGGGATACCCATAAAGAGGTAAGCGAGGAAGTTCATCATGTTGCCCATCATTCCTGCCCATGAGTACTGGTTACCCCAAATGAGGCCGAAAGGTGCTGCAAGATTTGTCACAAAGGAGATCATTGCGAAGAGGAACATCATCACGATGATAGCAATGATGCTGCTCTGTGTTTTAGAAGTATTTTCCATTTTTTGTTTTATGATTTAGTTATATTAATTGATTTTTATTGTCTGAGTTGGTGGTCAAATGATAAAAACAAAAGTTGCAGTAGACTTGTTGCAGTGGATTGTCATTATGGGGTTATCCTTGCACAAATGCGGGGCAACCGTGAGGATTGTTCAAAAAGAACGCCCATACGGATGCCCTACAATTCGTTTTATTGTCAAATGTTATTATGTGTTTTCATCATGAGCTTAGACCCGTTGTTATTTTTCAACACCAAACTTATAAACCGTCTTCTGTGTGTATTGCTCACCTGGCTTAAGAACCACAGACGGGAAATAAGGATGATTTGGCGAATCGGGGAAATGTTGTGCCTCAAAGCAGATAGCGCTTCTGCGTGGGAAGGTGGCACCGTGCTGTCCCTTGTAACCGTCAGCCCAGTTGTCTGTGTAGACCTGAACGCCAGGCTCGGTTGTGAATACCTCCATGGTGCGTCCGCTAACGGGTTCTGTTATCTTGGCAGCGAAGCTCAGTTCGCTCTCTTCTTTCTTGTTCAACACGAAGCAATGGTCGTAACCTGCTCCGTTCTTTATCTGCTCGTTGTCGGCATCGATGTCTTGACCCACGGTCTTGGGCTTACGGAAGTCGAACGGCGTGTCTTTCACGAATCTGATCTCACCTGTAGGTATCGATGTCTCGTCGATAGGCAGATAATAGTCGGCGTTTATCTCACAAACCAAGTTATCAATTGTCGGTGTCGGATCAGCAATGCCGGCCAAAGAGAAGAAGCCATGACTTGTGAGGTTGATCACTGTCTTCTTGTTGGTTGTGGCCATATAGTCGATGCTCAACTCGTTATCATCATTGAAAGCATAAACCACAGTCACTCTCACCTCGCCCGAGAAACCTTCCTCGCCGTAGGGGCTGACATATTTGAGCACCAGCGTGTGGTCGTTCATCTGAAGCGCATCCCACACCTTGGCGTTAAAGCCTTTCTTGCCGCCATGCAAGCAGTTGGGACCGTTGTTGATGGGCAAGCTATACTCTTTGCCGTGCAGCTGGAACTTGCCTTTACAGATGCGGTTGCCATAACGTCCTATCAACGTAGAGAGATAAGGCTCTGGCGACTCCACCACATCTTTTATGTTGTCGTGTCCTTGAATCACATTGGCATGTTTTCCATCTTTGTCGGGCACCATGATAGCCACAATTGCTCCGCCATAGTTGGTAATAGCAACCTCGTTGCCTTCATTGTTCTTGAGGATGTAAAGGTCTGTGGCCTTTCCATCTATAGTGGCCTGAAAATCTTCTCGTCTCAGGCCACAGAGATTTGCTGTATCTGCAGTATTCGTCATAACCAATAAAGTTTTTAGTTACATTATGCTCTTGCAAAGTAAATGAAAAAAAATGAAAGCCACAAAAGAAATGTGTAAAAATGTATTTCTGTCACAGTTAAAAACAGTTAACAATAAAATACGTCAACTATGCTCGGCTAATATAATAAGGTATAGGCGCATCTTTTATCAAAGCAAAAGCGAACGGCATGCTCAAAAAAACGGCAAAAATGAGTTTTGGCAGAAAATTATAGGCATAAGATTTGGCGTAAAAGGAAAAATACATTATCTTTGCATCCGAATTTAGAAAGACCTCTTTCAAAAGTTCTGCAAGGCCGATATGGCTCAGTTGGTAGAGCAACGCATTCGTAATGCGTGGGTCCCCGGTTCGAGTCCGGGTATCGGCTCAAATGATAACCTTGCGATAATAGCTCAGTTGGTAGAGCACTAGCTTCCCAAGCTGGGGGTCGCGGGTTCGAGCCCCGTTTATCGCTCCTTAGCGTAAACATTTGACAATCATAAAGAAACGAAAAATAGCAACCGATTTTTGGTTGCTATTTTTCGTTTCTTACAGTTTACGGATTAACATCTCAGAAGCTATCAGAAGCTCAGAAAGCTATATTTTCGTACCCTCTTTCGTACCCGAATCCATAGCCTAATCTGTTGCCGAATTCGTAAGCCTAACATGTAGCTTATTGACCGTCAACAAACTTAACGGCCAATAAGCGACATCATTATTATTTCTTCTCCTTGGTAGCCGAATCTTGTGCGGCATCTGTCATCTCGCCTTCAATATAAAGACGCACCATGCTGGGATCACCGTTTGTACGAACGGTAACCATCTTCTTAAAATGACCAGGATAGAGACCGCGACCGTTGTATGTGACCTTTATCTCACCCTTCTCACCCGGACGGATGGGAGCCTTTGTGTATGTGGGTATTGTGCAGCCACAACTGCCTATGGCCTGGTTGATGATGAGCGGACTTTTGCCCACGTTTGTGAATGTGAACACACACTTCTGTGTAGACTTTGTCTCGGAGAATGTGCCAAAATCGTGTGTGGTCTTCTCAAACTTTATAGACGGACCATCTGTCTTAGGCTTGGCCTGCTGCGCCATTGCCAACGTAACGGTGGCAAGACACATCACTATGAAAGATAAAAATTTTTTCATGTTTTCGGATGTTTAATTGACTTTTGTATCTGATATTAGCTGCAAAGGTAACGAAAGTTTTGATTGCATACTTTTAATGCCCTATTATTTTACAATAATTAACTGTAGCTTCCGTTTCTACACGACATATTGGCTTCAAAGAAACGCAAGAAGAACAGAGATTGCTGTGTAAAAGCGACAAAAAAAATGGCTATATATGAAAAATAAATTTGGCTATTTGGCGCAAACACTATAACTTTGCAGTTGGTTTGCATAAAATTTGGAAACAAAATAAAAAAAACATACACATTATTTATAATATATGTACAGAACAAACACTTGTGGAGAGCTTCGACTCTCTGACGCCGGCAAGAACGTGACACTCGCCGGATGGGTACAGCGTGTAAGAAAGATGGGCGGCATGATCTTTGCAGATCTGCGCGACCGCTACGGCATTACACAGCTGGTTTTCAACGAGTCTGACGACAGCGAGCTTTGCGCACGCGCCAGCAAACTGGGACGCGAGTTTTGCATCCAGGTTGTAGGCGAGGTTAGTGAGCGTGAGAGCAAGAACAACGCTCTGCCCACTGGCGACATCGAAATTTTGGTAAAGGAGCTTAACATCCTGTCAAAGAGCGCCACACCTCCGTTCACCATCGAGGACAACACCGACGGTGGCGATGACATACGCATGAAGTATCGCTACCTTGACCTGCGCCGTCCTATCGTGCGCAAGAACCTTGAGCTGCGCCACAAGATGACCATTCTTATCCGCAACTTCCTCGACCAGCAGCAGTTTATTGAGGTGGAGACACCTATACTTATTGGCAGCACACCTGAAGGAGCACGCGACTTTGTCGTGCCTTCACGCATGAACCCCGGTCAGTTCTACGCTCTGCCACAGAGCCCCCAGACCCTTAAGCAGCTGCTCATGGTGAGCGGTTTCGACCGTTACTTCCAGATAGCAAAATGTTTCCGCGACGAGGATCTTCGCGCTGACCGTCAGCCCGAGTTTACACAGATTGACTGCGAGATGTCGTTTGTTGACCAGGACGACGTGATCAACCTGTTTGAGGACATGGCCCGTCACCTGTTCAAGGAGATTCGTGGCGTGGAGCTGCCTGCCAAATTGCAGCAGATGACATGGCATGAAGCCATGCGCCGCTTCGGTAGCGACAAGCCCGACTTGCGTTTCGGCATGGAATTTGTCGAGCTGATGGATGTTTTGAAGGGCACAGGCACGTTCTCGGTGTTCGACAGCGCTGCTTACATTGGCGGCATCTGCGTTCCCGGCTGCGCCAACTATACCCGCAAGCAGCTTGACCAGCTCACCGACTTCGTGAAGCGTCCACAGGTAGGCGCCAAGGGCCTTGTATATGTCAAGTTCAACGCCGACGGCACCGTGAAGAGCAGCATCGACAAGTTCTACTCACCCGAGGTGCTTCAGCAGCTCAAGGAGAAGATGGGCGCTAAGGACGGCGACCTCGTACTCATTCTCAGCGGCGACAACGCCAACAAGACCCGTGTACAGCTCTGCACCCTGCGTCTTGAGATGGGCGACCGCCTCGGCCTGCGCGACAAGAACAAGTTTGAGTGTCTGTGGATTATCGACTTCCCTCTGTTCGAGTGGAGCGACGAGGAGCAACGACTCATGGCAACACACCACCCCTTCACCATGCCTAACCCCGACGACATTCCTCTGCTCGACGAGCATCCTGAGCAGGTTCGTGCCAAAGCTTATGACTTTGTGTGCAACGGCATAGAGGTAGGCGGCGGTAGCCTCCGTATCCACGACTGCGACCTTCAGGAGAAGATGTTCCAGATTCTGGGCTTCACACCTGAGCGCGCCATGGCACAGTTTGGCTTCCTCATCAACGCCTTCAAGTATGGAGCACCTCCTCACGCCGGCCTGGCGTTCGGTCTCGACCGCTTTGTGTCAATCATGGCTGGTCTCGACTCTATACGCGACTGCATAGCCTTCCCGAAGAACAACAGCGGACGCGACGTTATGCTCGATGCACCTTCGGTTCTTGACCCCAAACAGCTTGAGGAACTGCACCTCAGTGTTGACGCAAGTCAAGAAAACGCGTAAAACTGTTGACTGATAGCCGTTTGCAGCGCTTTTTGTCATAAATAATGTTGGATTGTTTAAAAATTAGTTGTAATTTTGCAACTATCAAAGGTTGAATAGTTATAAATTAACGATATAAGCCAAGATTAATTTACTAAATTATGACAGAAAAGAAAGCGACAACAAAAAAGACTACCGCAGCAAAGGCTACAACAAAGACTGCAACAAAGGCAACAGCAGCAAAGAAGACCGCTGTAAAGAAAGTAGCAGAAGTGACAATCAACGCCGAGAGCGTAGGTTTCCGTGCAGGTGACGTTTATCAGGCTCTTGCAGCAGCAGAGAAAGCTCTCACCGTGGCTGAGATTGCAAAGAACGCTAAGATTAGCAAGGAAGAGGCTTACCTCGGTATAGGTTGGCTCTTCAAAGAGGGCAAAGTGAATGGTGAGGAAGGCCTCATCGCACTGGCATAACAGATTCTATTAAGAATGAGATATAAAAAAGAAGACTAAAGCGGCTCGTTTGTCTAAACGAGAGTTTTAGTCTTCTTTTTTTATGCATTTTTTTGTAAGAGTTTTTGTTCCCTATTCAAAAAAATTGTATCTTTGTAAAATCTTTATGCGTTTGTATCGAAGAAACTGAGAATTCTGCATACATTAGCATTTCAGAAACAAAAGAAGCAAACTCTCTGTCAACACAAGACATAAAAACACATATTTTTATTTATCAGAAAATCATTTACATTTATGGCTCATACAAGCAATCATTTGGTAATAATGGCAGGTGGTGTAGGCAGCAGAATATGGCCTATGAGCACCAGTGACCGCCCCAAGCAGTTTATCGACATGCTTGGCGTAGGACGTTCGCTCATTCAGCTCACATACGACCGTTTTGAAGGAGTGTGTGCGAGCGAGAACATGTGGGTAGTGACCAACAAACAATATGAACAAATTGTGCGTGAACAGTTGCCAGAAATACCGGCAGAGAACATTCTCCTTGAGCCATGCCGACGCAACACCGCACCTTGCATTGCCTATGTAAGCTGGCGCATAAAAGCCAAGGACCCCAAAGCCAACATCGTGGTGACACCAAGCGATGCCATTGTGCTCAACGTGCCCGAGTTTCGCCGCGTCATAACACAGAGCCTTAAGTTCACAAGCGAGACCGATGCCATCGTGACCCTTGGCATCAAACCCAACCGTCCGGAGACAGGCTACGGATACATAC
>OJML01001538.1_pt1 | contig 12013 bp, 9 predicted proteins | sample 1597221 | NCBI WGS metagenome assembly OJML01 (sample SAMEA2452123, study PRJEB22498) | human gut metagenome | biome: human feces; feature: human gut; material: feces | place: Australia | collected 2012 | reverse complement strand
CAACGAAAAAAGGGACTCTGAAATTGCTGATTTCAGAGTCCCTTTTCCTTGTTCAATGTCTACTGTGATGTTGGATCTAAATCCGTCGAATTCGACGGGTTTAGGCAGTTAGCCAGATCCGATTCATAATCACCACGCACTACCGCACTCGGTGAGTGAACGACATTAACCTGCACATTGACACTTGCGTTCATAAAAACGCCGATCTTTTCAGCCGCGCCTCGCTTCATTTGTTCTGTCACATGCGTGTAAGTGTCCAGCGTGAATGCGGCACTATAGTGGCCGAGCATGCCAGCGACCGTTTTTGCATCTACGCCGCTCTGAATTGCTAAGGTCGAAAATGTATGTCTCAAATCATGAAAGCGAACGCTTTCATCCACTCCGGCAGCGGCGAGCATTTGTTTGTGTAAATGTCGAAGAGAGTCCGGGCTCCAGTAACCATTAGTTCTTGGACACCAAAACATGAGGGGACTATCCGGATGCTTGTTGTGCTCATCTATGAGCAAAGCAACAGTATTCTCCGGAAGAGCTATTGTTCGAATCGAATTCTCAGTCTTCGGTACAGAAATGCACAACTCTCCCCCAGAACGAGTGAGCTGCTTGTTAACCGTCAGCATTCGTGTTTCCGGATTCAAGTCGGCCCACTCCAGGCCAAGTAATTCTCCCCGTCGAAGCCCACTTGTCAATTCCAAATAGAAAAGCGCATAGACCCCAAGTCGCTTTGCCTCATCCAGATATGCACCTATCTTGTCCTGCGGCAGGACGTGCATTTCTTTCTTTTCACGCTTTGGGATTTTGCAGTTATCGCAAGGGTTGAAGGGAATAATCCGCTCCTTAACTGCCTGTTTCAGAGCGCCGCTCAATACCGCATGAATGTGCTTCACGGTGCTTGCAGACAATGGCTCATATTTCCGATTTCCATGGTTGTCTAAGCGGCCCTGTGTGTGCAGATCATTGTAGAAGCGCTGAATCTGGATTGAGCTGAGCTTTGAAAGCTGGATATGGCCCAAAACCGGGATGATGTGGTTCTCGATCATGCTCCTATAACCATCTGCTGAGCTGGGGCGAAGATTTGGCTTTGTGTAGGAATCAAACCAAAGCCGAATCCATGTAGAAAGGGGCTGTGAATCATATCCTTTGCCCTTGCGATAATAAGGCCCTGTATCCTGTTGGATGGCTCGTGCCAGCTTCGCTGCGCATTCTTTTCGTGTCTTAGCAAAAACGCCCTTTTGAATACGCTTTCCCGTTAGAATATCGTAGCCGGCAGTATATCGACCTTCCCAACAGCCGGGGTATCTCTCTCGAATGCTGCCTTCGCCATTCGCTCTTTGCCTACCAGCCATAATGATCTCTCTTTTCCATTTGCGTCTGAGCATCAAGCCACGAGAGAAATTTTCCTTTGTCAATATAGACCCTTTGACCACTTACTGTATGGGGAAAGTCATCTCTCTTTAGAAGTCTATATGCAACCGTAAGACTGCATCCGAGGGTCTTTGCAACGAGCGGCATCGTCATCACATCCGGAAGATCTTCTTTGCGCCGGATTCGCGGCATCTTACTATCGTCCATCCTTGTCACTCCGTATAGAAGAGAGAGTCCTTCTCTTCTGTTTGCACATTTAGCCAGGTAAGGAATTTATCTTTCGGCACGAAGATACGACTTCCAACTTTGAAGGCAGGAAAGTCGATGCGCTTCACAAGCTCATAGACCTGAGACAGCCCGAGGCCGAGGAAATTGGACACCTCTTGAACATTGAGGATAAGGGGTAGCTCATCGGAACTCTTATACTGGCAACTTTTCATTTTGCATTCCTCCTGTGAAGTAATCTATATCAATACTTACGAGGAGGTTTGGTAATCAACAACAGATTCGTACAAATTATCAGCAATAGAAAGCAGAAACTGCATTTTATTTGTGGCGAATTTGCCGCAATTAAACGACAGTTGCGTTGGGGCGTTATGAGATTAGCTAAAAAAGAAGCACTTACGGATCAATACCGTAAGTGCCTCTCTATGGGTTTTCAAATTACTGGATGGCGTCTTTGAAAGCCTTTCCTGCTTTGAACGCAGGTGCCTTAGATGCAGGGATATCAATCTGCTCACCTGTTGCAGGATTCTTGCCAGTACGGGCAGCACGTTCTTTGACCTCGAAAGAGCCGAAGCCCACCAGCTGCACTTTGTTGCCAGCCTTCAAAGCGCTCTCAGTAGTCGTGATAAATGCAGCGAGAGCAGCCTCGCAATCCTTCTTGGAAAGGCCACTCGCTTCAGCCATTGCGGCAATCAGTTCGGTTTTATTCATAGTTTTTCTCCTTGATGTTATTTTGTTTTCTGTATAATTGTTTAGGTGCCTATGGAATGAAATGACAAGACCCTCTTAGAGTTTTTCACGCACCATCATAAGGGCATAACCAAGTAGATTTTGGCCTTGCCATTTTGCCCGGTCAAGTCTGCTTGGATCACGCATGGATAAACCAATGCCCCAAATCCGATCATTTACAGCACACTCAGCAAGAAATGCATTTCCAGTATCTTTCAGTCTCTCCCTTAGATCAGGGTTCTGCGTAAACTTTGCGAAAAGCCCCTCATAGACGACGATTTGTCGAATACCGTTCCATAGGCTCTCATCATAGCCGGATACAAGCCGTCCAAGAGCCTTTATCTCGGCAGCATTATCCGTAGCAAGAATCTGTGTGGCAACCTTTTCATCGCCAAAGGAAAGTGCCTTGCGGTACATCATATACTGCTCCATTGAGGAAAAGGTGATACCATTGTGCGTAAATGTGGAAGGATACCAGTTGCTAAGGTATCCATTCTCTTCGTTATTGTTGTGAAAACAGATAACAGTCATTCCCATTTCCTCGTTCCTCCATAAACGAACATCTTCTCATGCATGGATATCTCTGACATATTACTATTATACCGAGCGCAGGATGAAATGGCAATCTCAACTTTTTTACTGCCAATTTCTACTTCTTCCTTATTTGGATGTAACTCCAGTAAGTCAACAGAGGGCCAGCCCCATTAGAGCTGGCCCTCTATGCACCAAAAGGCATACTTTTTGGCTGATGGCATTTTTGGTCGATCGAAATCAAATATGTGTTTCAAAATGCCATAAACAAATTAGTGAGATATTTCAAAAAACAATGGACATTATGGTGCAATTCTTCTCCATAAAACGTCGCCCTTTCCCGATGCTCGCATTACAATCGCATTAATGCTTTTAGAACAGTATAGCAAACTATTCGCAGAGAGTGTTCAGGGGGATTTTCGTACCATCGGTGGCGCAAAATACTGTCTTTCGGCTAAAATTACTTTTCGTATACTGCGAATTACCGCATATACAATTGTCTGTCGCTGATGAAGGGTGATAAGGCTATCGAGTGCTGTAAAGTATGTACCAATAGCTGCCTGCTCACTAATGTTTGACGGGATGGAGAACACAGTTTTGGACACCAATTTCCAATCTGCCCTCGGCATTTTCGTCCCGGTCGATTGATTAGCTACTTCATCGAATTGCCGGCTCTGAATCAATCGATATAGAAAGCTGCTATCAGCGTTTTGAGGCTGTAATACCCAAAAATCGCCCACAGCAAGCCCATCAAATGTGGGCAAAAGCCAGTTTTGCAAGTATGGGCGGAGTTTTCCGTAAAGGACATCACCTTGATGAAATGCGATGCCTGATTTGCTACTTTGCTTGGCGTAGATGTCTTTGTTGAGCCGACCTGTCCCTGACACTATATCCTCATATTCAACTCTTGGAAAGGTATCATCGGAGCATATTACCGATGAACGCACAGCGATTTCTTCAAACTTACGCTGTTCCCAAGGGTCAGTAAATCCCTTAAAGCGAATTTCGGGGTAACTGCTGCCATTTTGCGGGAACATCTTTTCGAGCATAGACTTTTTCACATTCGTCAACTTTTCAAACTTACGCTGATGAAGGGTGATAAGGTTGTCGAGATAGCCAAAGAACATCCCGATTGCATCCTGCTCAGACTTTTTTACAGGGATAGGCACATTGAAATTTGCAAGATTACCTCGGCTGATGCGCTGTCTTGTTCCGCCTGCCAGACATGTATTAACATCATCAAAATATGCTTGTGACGATAAATACTGAACCAAGAACTTGTTGCTCATATCAGGTGCAGTTCTGACGATCGTACAGTCAACTGCCGTAATCATTTTTGTGCCTAAAAGCGGCACAATACAAGCTCTGCCGGCTGGTTCAGGCAATCTCGAAATAAGGATGTCACCGGGTAGCACTTCTTCGCAGTGGAGCCGATCAAAAGTGTCCTCAGATATCCATTTTTTGTTATTAGGCTTGTCCAAATATTCTGCTACACCAACATTGCCAGTTTGAACTAAACGCACACCGAAATCGCTCTGATCTTTTGATTCGATCCAGTCGCCATCTGTGAACTTCTCACATAAAGATGCTAACTTACGCTGTTCCCAAGCGTCTGAGAATCCTTTGAAGCGAATTGCGGGAGCATCTGATTTTTTCGTCATTCTGCACTACCTCCCAGCAATTTCTTCAACTCATTAAGTCCCAGCATATCATACTCATTACCCTCAAGGTCATCGATCATTCCCGAAAGCGTTGCTTCGGTTTCGCTGATCTGCTGTTCGACCTCGAAGAAAGTTGTAGCATACTTGTTTTGAAGGGCTTGAATTTTGCTCACCAAGCTGTCGATTACGGTATCAGGCAGTTTGTGAATGCTCTCAATGAGAGGAGCAATCCACTTCTTTTCGAGCAGATCCAAAGCCTGCTCGTCGCTCAGCCTTTCAATCGTATCCTTTGTTTTTGCCTGCAACGCAGCACTCTTTGCCTTGATCTCCGCCTTGATTTCTTTCTCGCTCTTGACCAAAGACTCTACCTTTTCTAAGAGTGTACGAAGCGCAACGCTTTCAGGAGAACGGTCTTTCTTCAGTTCCTTAATCTTTTTGGATACTTCTTTCGGAACGAAAGCATCGCCTTCCTCGGTGAGAACATCGTTGCAGCTCTCTTTATCCTCCTCTGTCATTTCATCAAGGATGGACTCATATTCAGACGGGATTTCCGCCAAACGGCTTTCCAAACCGTGGAGCTCATCCGTTTCTGCGGAGAGCAAAGTCGCCTGTACCAAGTCAAACGGGATAATGTGACCTACCCAGCCTTCTTGCACCTCTTGATCTTTGCCATCCTTTTTCTTGATGACAAGGTTCGGATCGACTTCCTTTGTCGCAGAAAAGCCCTCGGTCTGCAAGACCTCAAGATCAATAGAAATCCCAGTCCAATCGTCGTCAAGGAGTTGGAACGCCGCATATTTGTCGATAAGCGGAATATCCTTCAGACGCTCAAAAATATCAGCGCTCAGAACGGTTTCAGCCTTAGAGATTTCAATGCTTTCCATCCGGTCGATAAGTTCTTCTTTCAGGAACGCCGGGAAAGTAGAAAAGGCGGCATTAAAAGCATCCTCAAATCCGACCACATCGGGGTGGCTCTTGATGGCACTCTTAATGTCATCGACAGACACATTCACATAGGGGATGCCACTCTCTGTAAACAGAGCCTTTTTCAGTGCCGGGAACGCCGTCCAAAATTCGCCCAGCTCTTCAATTTCTGCCGTCGGGATACCGCCAAACATAGACGCATAGACATCCCAATGCTCGGCTGCTTCAGATGAGTCCACATAGCGAGGAATGTTCAGGTTATAATCATTGCTGCGAATTTCTTCACGACTGACAACTCGTGAAAACTTCGGGACGCTTTCACGCTTGATAAAGGTGTCTGCTATGCGTTTAATGTCAGACGCACGGAGCTTGTTATTTTTACCCTCTTTGATAAATCCCTTGGATGCGTCGATGATAAGAACATCGGTGTTCTCACGCTTTTGGCGCAGCACCATAATAATGGTGGGGATCCCTGTCCCGAAGAAGATATTTGCAGGCAGCCCGATAATGGCGTCGATATGGTTATTCTCGATCAGGTTTTTTCTGATTTCACCTTCCTCACCGCCACGGAACAGTACGCCGTGGGGAAGAACAATTGTCATAATGCCGTCCGGTTTGATATGGAACAGGTCGTGAAGTAGGAAAGCATAGTCGGCTTTTCCTTTGGGAGCAAGTCCAAAACGAGCATAACGAGGATCTCCCTCTTTATTAGACGGATCCCAAGCCTGCGAATACGGAGGATTGGACACGACCGCATCCACATAGAGAGGGTTATAGGTATTGACCGGATCATTTTCATCAAAGTACGGCCAATCCTCCTCGAGAGTATCGCCGTTACGAGTGATAATGTTAGCGGGATCAATGCCTCTCATAACCAAATTCATTCGGGTCAGGTTATAAGTATTCTCTTTCAACTCCTGAGCGTAATACTGAATATTGTTGTCGTCGCTCATATACTTCGCAACGCTTTGACCAATATTGATAAGCAGTGAGCCCGAACCGCTTGTCGGGTCGTAGATTTTGATTTCACTTTTACCCTTCAAATGACTCGCAACGATCTCGGACATCAGAAGCGATACCTCGTGCGGGGTGTAGAACTCGCCAGCTTTCTTTCCAGCATTTGCTGCAAAGTTACTGATAAGATATTCGTAGATGAAACCGAGAACATCGTAGTCCTGCTTGCCATCCATAGGAATATCTTTTATCAGCGTCAGCAGCCCACTAATTGCTTTCGTTTGTGAACCGGAGCTATCGCCAAGTTTGGAAAGGCCTGTTTGCAGGGTATCAAATACTTTTTCAAATACCCTTTTATGCGAATTAGAAATTAGTCGGCTAAATGCAGAAAGAGCATCACGGACATTTGAAACATCAAAGTCCTTACCCATCGTGAGCCAAGTGGAGAAAAGATCCTTATAGGCAATAAAGTAGCCTATGTTTTTTTGGATCCATTCAACTGTTTCGGCATCTTCCTCCGATACGGTTTTCAGGAGTTCATTATCATAGTCGTTCTCCTTCAAGAACTTAACTTCCTTATCGGAAAGATACTTGTAAAAAATAAAGCCTAGTATGTAATCCTTATATTCATTTGCTTCAATTTTGGAACGCATTTGATTTGCGGAAGCCCATATTTTCTGAGCAAGTTGTTGCTTATTCATTCTGTGACCCCATCCTTTTTCTTTTTCTAAGGGCAACGTACTACCCCCTATTATGATACACACAACTAGTGTCCCATAAAACGGACTTACTTTTCGTCAGAAACAAACTCCATAATATCGTCAGTTGTACAATTCAAAGCAGAGCAGATTTTTCCCAACACTTCAGTGCTGACATTTTCATCACGACTAAGCTTATTCATTGCGTATTTTGTGAGCCCTGCAGCTTCCTGCAAATCTCTTTTCTTCATATCTCGATCAAGCAGAATGTGCCAGAGTTTTTTATAGCTTACAGCCATCATATCATTCCTTTCTCTCGGTCCGCGAGTAAGTACTAAAATACATTTTATATTATAGCATATAATCCCGAAATAGCAACTATAAATCCCGAAATATCAAACTTAATTCCGATATTTCACACCTGTGTAAGCTCGACAGTAACCGAATAGCTTGGGAACAGCGTAAACTATCCGAAATTACAGATAAAGTCACGGAGAAAAATGCCGGACTACAATATGTAGAAACATTTACAAACTCTGCTGAGTTCGGAATTATAAGTCAAAGAGATTTCTTTGATCACGATATAGCAAAGCTGGGCAGCTTGGATGGGTACTACATTGTAAAAAACGAGGACTTTGTTTATAACCCTCGTATCTCTACTTCCGCACCAGTTGGACCGATAAACCGCAATAAACTTGGAAGAACGGGCGTAATGTCACCGTTATATACCGTCTTTCGCCCGCACGATATTGACACGACTTATTTGGAGTACTTTTTCAAGTGCGGCTATTGGCATTCTTTTATGAATTTCAATGGTGATTCCGGCGCAAGGTCTGACAGGTTCTCGATTAGAGACAATGTGTTTTTTCAAATGCCTATACCTATACCAGATATAGATGAGCAGAGAAAAATTGGCGAGCTACTAACTTGCCTTGACAACCTTATTACCCTTCATCAGCGTGAGTTGGAAAAGCTCCAAAATATCAAGAAATCTATGCTTGAAAAGATGTTCGTGTGACATCAATTTCGCAGGAAGGAGGAAATCGAATGACATTCCAAAAAGAAGCGGACTTTGAGGAAGCCCTGATTAAAGTCTTGGCGGATAAAGGATGGGAAAAAGAAGTCATCAAGAACCCGACCGAGCAAGACCTCATCCGAAATTGGGCAAAGATCCTGTTTGATAACAACCGTGGAATTGACCGCTTGAATAACTATCCTCTTACGGATGGCGAAATGCAGCAGATCATCGAACAGATCACGGAACTTAGAACACCGTTAAAACTCAATGGCTTTATCAACGGAAAAACTGTGTCCATCAAGCGTGATAACCCTGATGATAAGCTCCATTTCGGCACTGAAATCAGCTTGAAAATATATGATCGCAGGGAAATCGCCGCTGGACAGAGCCGGTATCAGATCGTACAACAACCAGTTTTTCCGAGCAAGTCAAAAATGCTGAATGACCGTCGTGGTGATTTGATGCTGCTTATCAACGGTATGCCTGTCATACATATCGAACTGAAGCGCAGCGGTGTCCCCGTCAGTCAAGCATATAATCAGATTGAGAAATACTCATATGAGGGCGTTTTTACCGGATTGTTCTCGCTCGTTCAGGTGTTTGTAGCAATGAACCCTGAAGAAACTCGTTATTTTGCGAATCCCGGACCTGACGGAAAGTTCAATACTGATTACTATTTCCATTGGGCTGACTTCAATAATGAGCCTATCAACGATTGGAAAGCTATCGCCTCCTCGCTGCTGTCCATTCCTATGGCGCACCAGCTCATTGGGTTTTATACTGTTGCCGACAATGCTGACGGTGTTCTGAAGGTAATGCGAAGCTACCAGTATTACGCAGCCAGCGCAATTTCCGATGTTGTGTCTAAAACGAAGTGGGACAGCGGTAAGCAGCGTGGTGGCTACATTTGGCATACCACCGGCTCAGGCAAGACGATGACGAGCTTTAAGTCGGCTCAGTTGATTGCAAACTCCAATGATGCTGATAAGGTTATTTTCCTTACCGACCGTATTGAGTTAGGAACGCAGTCGCTCAAGGAATATCGGGCATTTGCGGACGAGAATGAAACCGTGCAGGCAACAGAGAACACATATGTCCTTTTGACTAAGCTGAAAAGCAACGCAACGGCAGATACCCTAATTGTTACCTCTATTCAGAAGATGAGCAATATCCGAGATGAGGACGGAGGACTTAATGCAAGCGACATTGAAATAATCAACGGTAAACGGCTTGTTTTTATTGTTGACGAAGCTCATCGTTCAACTTTTGGAGATATGCTATCCATCATCAAGGAAACATTCCCCAATGCCATCTTCTTTGGCTTTACCGGCACACCGGTGTTTGAGGAGAATGCAAAGAAAAACAATGCCCAAACAGATGTTTTTGGCAATGAACTCCACAGATATAGCATTGCTGATGGTATCAGGGATAAGAATGTGCTTGGATTTGATCCTTATAAAGTACTGACATTCCGTGACAAGGATGTCCGCAAGGTGGTTGCTTTGGAAAAAGCAAAAGCGGCAACCGAAGAAGAAGCAATCAGCGATCCGAAAAAGGCAAAAATATTCTATGAGTATATGGACTCCTCCACCGTCAAGATGGCTGGTTTCTTAGGCGATGACGGTAAATGGGTCAAGGGCATTGAAGATTATCTTCCAAAGACTCAGTACCTTTCCTCGGAGCATCAAAGCAAGGTTGTTGAGGATATTCAAGAAAACTGGCTTACTTTGAGCCATAACGGGAAATTCCACGCAATCTTTGCAACGAGCAGCATCCCCGAAGCAATAGACTACTATCGACTGTTGAAGGCTGCAATGCCGGAACTAAGGATCAGTTGCCTTTTTGACCCCAATATCAGCAATGAAGATGGGGATTACAAAGAATACAGGGGGCAGCCGATTGCCTTCTATAAAGAGCAAGGCTTAATCGAAATCCTTACTGACTATAATATGATGTTTGGTCAGGATTTTTCGATTGCTACACACGCTCGCTTCAAAAAAGACCTTTCTCTACGCCTTGCCCACAAAGAGCAATATAAGCGGGTCGAAAGAGAGCCTGAGAAGCAGCTCGACCTCCTGATTGTAGTGGATCAGATGCTTACCGGCTTTGACTCTAAGTGGGTCAACACGCTGTATATGGACAAAATACTGGAGTATGAGAACATCATTCAGGCATTTTCCAGAACCAACAGACTTTTCGGACCCGATAAGCCTTTTGGCATCATCAGATATTATCGCAAGCCGCATACGATGGAGCAGAATGTGAGCAAAGCTGTTAAGCTCTATTCCGGCGATAGACCGATAGGTCTGTTCGTTGAAAAACTGTCTTACAACCTCGGAAAGCTCAACGCTGTGTTTGATGATATTGCCTATTTGTTCAAGAATGCTGGTATCCCTGACTTTGAAAAGCTGCCTGCGGACGGAACCGTAAGAGCTAAGTTCGCCTCGCTGTTTAGAGATTTCAACGGATACCTTGAAGCTGCTAAAATCCAAGGATTTGGGTGGGACAAACACACCTACTCATTCAAGGACGAGGAAAGCGGTAATTCGATTGAAATTACAGTGGAGTTCGATGAGAACGCATTTTTGATTTTGGCACAGCGTTATAAAGAACTTTCCGCTGCTTCTCCCGATGATCCCGGATCACAAGACATAGATATACCATACGATCTTGTTGGATACCTGACTGAAATTGACACAGGGGTTATTGATGCCGATTATATGAACAGTCGTTTCGATAAGTACCTCAAATTGATTCGACAGGAAGGTTCTTCCGAGGAATCTATTGAGCAAGCAAAGGCAGAACTTCACAAGACTTTTGCTGCCCTAACGCAAGAGGAGCAGAAATACGCAAATATCTTTCTGCACGACATTGAGCGAGGCGATGTCATTGCCGAGGACGGAAAAACGCTTCGTGACTACATCACGGAGTATCAGTTTAGAGCAGAAGATGACCAAATTCACCGTTTTGCAACCATCTTCGGTCTTGATGAGGATAAACTCAGGAATATGATGGGGCTTAACCTGAATGAAGCGACTATCAATGAGTTTGGCAGGTTTGACGAGCTGAAAAAGAGCGTCGATAAGTCCAAAGCAAAAGCGTTCTTTGAAGCATATGAACAAACCAAGTTGATTCCGCCCAAGGTCAATATGAAAACGGATCAGCTTTTGCGGCAGTTCATTCTTACCGGTGGATTTGAGGTTGATATGCCGTAATGAGTGCCATCAACGCTAAAGCAAGCCGAAAAATGAAAAAATATGCGGTCTTAACAAGAGAGCCAAGGTGTTTCCTTGGCTCTCTTGCTTTTTCTTGGGAACAGCGTAAGCTCGGTGATATGATGAATGTTACATCTGTTAAGCGCATCCATCAATCAGACTGGACAGACAGTGGAGTAAGGTTCCTTAGAGCAAGAGATATTGTTGCTGCTGCAAAGAATGAAGAGCCGGATGACTATCTCTATATTTCAAAAGAGAAGTACGAAGAATACAGTGCATTGTCGGGAAAAGTCGGTGTTTCAGATTTGCTTGTGACGGGTGTTGGTACTATCGGAGTGCCTTATTTAGTGAGGAATTTGGAGCCTTTGTATTTCAAAGACGGTAATATTATATGGTTCCAAAACTCAGATAAAATAGATGGAAAGTTCCTCTTTTATTCGTTCTCGGCGGAGCAGATTCAAGGCTTCATAAATGAATCAGCTGGTATCGGTACTGTTGGAACTTATACCATTGAAAGTGGGAAAAAGACTCCCATTTCGCTTCCCAATCAGATAGAACAAGCAAAAGTTGGAGAGTTTTTTCAGCAGCTTGACAACCTTATCACCCTTCATCAACGACAGCCATTTTTGCATTCACCTCCGGATATTTCTCTGATTGTCCAACTGACACCCCCTTTTTATACATTCTCTTGGGAAC
>OJML01001532.1_pt1 | contig 12032 bp, 5 predicted proteins | sample 1597221 | NCBI WGS metagenome assembly OJML01 (sample SAMEA2452123, study PRJEB22498) | human gut metagenome | biome: human feces; feature: human gut; material: feces | place: Australia | collected 2012 | reverse complement strand
GTAGGGTGGAACATGGACGAGCCAAAGCCCACGACGCTCACAGCCAGCAGTATGAGCAGATAGTTCTCGGCGAACGCAAGCATGAGCAGTCCGGCGAGCGTGAAGCACATGCCGACGGAGAGCGCATAGGGGCGCGGATGGCGGTCGGCAGACAGTCCGGTGAAGGGCTGCAGAATAGAGGATGTCATCTGAAAGACGAGCGTTATGATACCTATCTGCGCGAACGAGAAGTCGAACTTGTCCTTAAGGATAGGATAGATAGACGGAATGATCGACTGTATCATGTCGTTCAGAAAGTGGGATATGCAACAGATGACGAGCACGTAATAGACCGTGCTCTCTGTCACTGTAGGGTCGCCTTTAAGGATACGGCTTAGTGATTTCATATATGTTTTTACTTCTTTACTTTTTTACTTTTAAAAGCGTTTGTGGGTGCGTGTGGGTGTGTTTGTGGGTGCGTGGTATGGGCAAGATGCCCATACCTCCTATTTAGCCGCAAAGTTACTGCTTTAATCTGAAACAGAAAAACGTTTGTATGATATAACCGAAAAAAGCCGAAGGCAACGATGCCTCCGGCTTCTAACTCTAACAACAAATTTTGAGAGGAGCTTTACTTCACCTCCTCAGGCAGTACGGGCATTGCGCCGTTCTGCGTGCAGACGTATGCACTCACTCTCACTGCGCGCTCGTGAGCCTCAGCCACCGTCATTCCGGCGAGTATAGAAGCACAGAAGGTGCCCGTGAACGAGTCGCCTGCGCCAACGGTGTCAGCCACCTCAACCTTCGGTGTGGGCTGGAACGACATCTCGCCTGGTGTGAACACGTACGAGCCGTTTACGCCGCAGGTGAGCACGAGCATATCGAGGTCGTACTTGCCGAGAATGAGCCAGCACTTGTTCTCGATGTCCAAGCCCGGATAGCCGAACATTCTACCGATGAGCACAAGCTCCTCGTCGTTGATCTTAAGAACGTTGCAGCGCTTCATGCTCTCACAGATAACATCCTTTGTGTAGAAGTCCTGGCGCAGGTTGATGTCGAATATCTTCATGCAGTCGGCAGGTGTAGCGTCGAGGAACTTGTAGATAGTCTCGCGGCTCACCACATTACGCTGAGCGAGCGAGCCCCAGCACACAGCCTCAGTGTTCTCGGCAATAGCCTTCACCTCGTCGGTGAACGGGATGTTATCCCACGCTACGTTCTCCTTTATGTCGTATGTAGGTATGCCCTCATCGTCGAGCTTCACCTGCACGGTGCCAGTTGGATAAGGCACGCGCGGCATGCAATACTGCAAGCCCTTCTCCTCGAGCTGCTGCACGGTCTCGTCAGCGAGCTTGTCCTCGCCAAGAGCGCTCACAGCGATAGAGTTCAAGCCGAACTGACCGGCGTGGAACGCGAAGTTAGCCGGTGCACCACCAAGTTTCTTACCTTCAGGAAGCACGTCCCAGAGTGCCTCACCGAGTCCTACTACATATTTCTTTTCCATAGTTTTATTGTCTTCAGTTATTATTTTTTTGAATAAGCCGAGCCTTCTTAAGGCAGCGTTTAAGCCTTTCTAAGCCTTCTTAAGCCTTCCTAAGCCAAGGCAAACTAAGCCTTTTTAAGCCTTACTAAGCATTTTTAGGCTAACTAAGCCCTCCCCGACGGGGAGGGTTGGGAGGGGCTTTTTACTTTTTTACTCTTTTACTTTTTTACTTTTAAATTAGTTCTGCTTTACTTTAGGTATATAGCTGAGCAGATAGAGCACGCCGATAGCCATCACAGCAGCAGCCCAAACCTGCGGATACTGAGCACCGGCAGCCTTTGCGGCGTCGCTGGCGAAGCCCATGAGGAGCGGGAACACGGTACCGCCGAACAGACCCATGATCATAAGGCCCGAAACCTCGTTCTTCTTCTCCGGAGCAGAGAGCATAGCCTGCGAGAAGACGATAGAGAACACGTTAGAGTTGCCGTAGCCTACGAGAGCGATTGCTGCCCAAAGCTCCCACTTCTCTGTACCGAACACCAAGCCGACCATAGAGAGCGCCATCATCAGCACGATGATTGTGAAGAAAGTGCGGATATTGAGCTTGCGCATAAGGATTGAACCGGTGAAACAGCCGAGCGTACGGAACGCGAAGTAGATTGACGTGGCGTACTCGAACTGGCTGAGCGAGTCGCCGGCGCCGCCAAGACGCTCGAACAACACTTTCGGTGCAACGGCGTTAGTACCTACGTCGATACCCACGTGGCACATGATGCCGACGAACGAGAGCAGGATGATAGGCGAACCGAGCATCTTCAGACAGTCGGCGAAGCCAGAAGCCTTGCCTTCGATAGGTTCCTCCTCGATGTGTGTCATGCCGAGCCACAGCGTAGCCACCATACCTATAACGAAGAAGAGCAGGAAGAGGATGCGCCAGCTGAGTCCGAGGATAGGAGCTGTAGTGGTAGCGCCCCAAGCAGCGATGAGCGGAGCGATGAACGAAGCGATAGCCTTAACGAACTGACCGAAGGTGAGCGTCGAAGCCAAGTGGCCCTTCACGAGCATCGTCACGAGCGGATTGATGCCGGTCTGCATTATGGCGTTGCCTATGCCGAGCAGCGAGAACGAGATGTACATCAGCCAAAGCTGGCTCTCCTTTGTAGGCATAAAGCTGTCGAAGAGTGGCAGGAACACAGCCAATGTTGTGATTACTACTGAGAGCAGCACGGTCTTCTTTCTACCTATCTTATTCATGAGCATGCCCGTAGGCACAGAGAAGATAAGGAACCAGAAGAACACGAGCGAGGGGAAGAAGTTTGCAGCGGAGTCGGAGAGTCCGAAGTCTTCCTGCATGTTGTTTGAAACCGCACCGACCAGGTCAACGAAGCCCATAGTGAAGAAGGCAATCATCACCGGGATGAGTGTCAGTTTGCTTTGATTGGAATTGTTCATTGCGTATGAAACTTTTAGTTATTAGTTGAGTTGAGAATTAATTTCTGCAGCAAAATTACGCTAAACGTGCCGAGCAGAGCGAAAATTATGTTACATAAAGTTGTAATAATCGCATTGCACAACATATTTGCTACAGATGCAACATTCGTACTATTGCGCTTTACACAGTACAAGAAAGCGGAGGTGTGATATCCTCCGCTTTTTCGTATTAAAGGTTTTATATTTACTCCGAATATCGGTGACATCCTTTAGTAGTTCTTGTTCTGCTTATACAAGCCAGGCACATAGTAGAGCTGGTTGTAAGGAATCGGGTAGAACTCGTTCTTGCCAGCCGTGTAGTGGGCATCCTTAAGATACGTAGCGTATGTCTGTCCGTCGTACACGTCGTTCTTCTCGGTTGCGAAGTAGGCGTTGAGAGTCTTTGAAGCCAATCCCCAGCGACGCAGATCGAAGTAGCGTCCGTTCTCCATTGCAAGCTCCAGACGGCGCTCCCAGCGCAGACACTTGCGTGCCGTCTCCTTGTTCTGGAAGTAAGACTCGGGATAGAGCGCTATCTCGCACTGATCCTTGGCGTAAGCGATGTGCTTGTCAACAGAGTTCTTCGCACGCTGGCGAATGTCGTTGATTATGGTGCGAGCCTCAGCAAGCTGGTCGGTCTCGATGAGAGCCTCTGCACGCATGAGCATCACATCAGAGAAGCGGAACACATAGTCGTTCATAGCGAACGCCTGCCATGAGCCGTTGTAGGTCTCGCCCTTAGAGCGCTGCGGCACCTCCTTCATAGAGCAGTAGTAGCCGTAAGTGTTCGGTGTGCGACTGTTAGCCTTTGTGAGCGTATACTCCTTCTCGTACTTGTACGGGAAAGTAGGCATACCCACGGTGTGGAAGAGACGCGGATCCCATTTCTGGGTGGTCGGCTGGCCGTTGACGGGATAGTCGATATGCTTGTTGTAGTCGTCAAACTCAGGCAGTCCGTTCTTTGTCTTGAAGGCGTTCACGAGGTCCTGCGACGGCTTGTGGAAGTCCCATCCGCACGACCACATTCCCCAAACACCGTTGAGCACGTTGCTCCAGTTGGCGCGTCCGAAGGTGGTATTGTCGTCCTTGTAGTCGGAAGTCTGCACAGCAAACACACTCTCCTTGCTGTTCTTATGTTCGGGCAGGAAGATGTCGCCGTAGTCTTCAAGATAGCCGAAGTAGGGCGAGTTCTTCACCACGTTTGTGTATTCAATCACCTTCTGCATATACTCCTTGTTGATGTGGTCGTAGCCGTTGGTTGCCTCGTAGCCGTCGCCGTAGGCAAGCGTCAGATAGCACTTGGCGAGATATGCCGCAGCAGCAACGCGGTTGACGCGGTTCTGCTCTTTCTGCATCTCGGGCAGCACGTCGTAAGCCTCCTTAAAGTCGTTTATTATCTTGCCGAACAACTCCTGGTATGTAAACTCGTCGTTGCGGGTCTTCTCCTGAAGATTGTTCTTCATTACGTTCTCGTCAATCCAAGGCACCTGGCGGAACATGGTGATGAGCTTGAAGTAGAAGTGGGCGCGCAGGAACTTCACCTCTGCCACACGCTGCTTCGTCACCTCCTCGCCAAGCTTGCTGTCGCCATACTGCTCAAGCGAGAGCAGAGCGCGGTTGCAGCGGCTAACAGCACAGTAGAGGCGATACCAAAGTTCGTCGAACTCGCCCAGTGTAGAAGTCATGGTCGACCAAATCTCCATCGGATGATAGCCAGTGTCGGTAGTGCCCGATCCGCCCTTCAAGCAGTCGTCTGACGACAAATCGCCGTAAGGCCAGAGATTGAACGGATAAGAGTACCAGCAGTCGCCGAGCATGGCGTATGCCGAATTGACCATATCGTCTGGGAGTTTGAAAGCCTTGTCCTGATCGACTACGCCCTTCGGAGAGTCGTCGAGGAAATCGCTGCACGATGTTACAGTGCCGAGCGTGAGCATCGCTGCAAATATATATTTAGATAAATTTTTCATTGTTCTGATTCTTTAAATTGTTTTGACTTCTTTGTAATATCAATAGCTCCTTAGAAACTGAGCTGCAGTCCGAACGACACTGACGAAGAGTGAGGATATGCCCAGTTGGGGTTCTCGGGGTCGGAGATAGTGAAGCTGCTGCTCTTCCATGTGAAGAGGTTCTGACCCGAAACATATACACGAGCCGATGTCATGTGGAGCTTCTTCAGGAGCGAGTCGCTGAAGTTGTAGCCAAGCTGCAGCGTGCGGAGCTTCATCCAGTTGCCGTGTTCTACAAAGTAAGTAGAAGCGCGTCCCTCGTCACCGGTGTTGTTGGTTGTGAGCGCCGGTATCTTAGACGAAGTGTTGTCCGCGGTCCAAGCGCCAAGCAGACGGTTGCCCTTGTTGCTTCCGGCGTCGGTGATGCTCCAGAAGTCGGTCTGGAATTTCTGGTTGTTGTAAACATCTACGCCACATACACCCTGGAAGAACATAGAGAGGTCGAAGTTCTTGTATCCGAGCTGCACGTTAAGACCCCAGTTGAAGTCGGGCACCGGATCGAATATCCATGTCTGGTCCTTTGCGTCGATAGTGCCGCTGTGGTCGAGGTCGGCATACTTCAATCCGCCCACACGAGCGTTAGGCTGACCAGAGGCTTTTGCCTCCTCGCTGTTCTGGAAGAGTCCATCTACAACGTAGCCCACGATAGAGCCGTAAGGCTTCTTCGACTGCACGAGGTTCTCCTTCATTGTGTGTGCATACGAGCCGGTTGTGGTAGAAGGCAGATACGTCACTTTGTTGCGGAAGAAGTCGATGTTGGCAGTCACGTCGTAGCGCAGACCATACTTAGTGATGTGGCGGTAGCCCACGCTTGCCTCCATACCCACGTTGCGAAGCGACGGACCGTTCGACCATGTGGAACCGCCCTCGCCCACTGCTCCGAGGAATGCCGGCGAGATAAGCATGTCCTTTACATCCTTAATATATGCATCAACCGATCCGTAGAGTTCCTGGTTGAGCAAAGAGAAGTCGGCACCAACGTTATACTGTATTGTTGTCTCCCACTTCAAGTTGTCGTTCGCGGTCTGAGTTGCGCGGAAACCTGACGGGAAGACGCCTGTACCCTGACGATAGATATCGTAAGCGGTAGATGTAACACGGTCTAATCCGTAGTCGGCTACATACAAGCCGTAGCGAGCTGTGTTGGAAATCTCCTGGTTACCAGTCTTACCCCATGAGGCACGAATCTTAAGATCGTCAATCCAGTTTGCTTTGAGGTTCTTCGAAAGACGATAGCCCAAAGTAGCTGCAGGGAAGTTGCCATAGCGATTGTTCTTGCCGAAACGCGAGCTACCATCGCGACGTATGGTGAACGAAGCAAGGATAAGATCCTGCCAGTTGTAGTCGACCTTACCGAAGAACGAAGCCAGCGAGTAGCCAGAGCCGATACCCGTAGCGCGCTCAATACCCGTAGCGGCATCAGGCCACATATAGTCCTTGTCCTCTATCACGTAGCTCTGGGCATACGCACCCATATCCTCTACGGTCTGCCTGTGAAGTTCCATACCGGCAAGCACCGTGAAGTCGTGGTCGCGTGCAATCTTGAAGTTGTAGTTGGCTGTGTTACTCCATGTCCAGCGCACGTCGTCGTGGGCAGAGAGTGTGGTGCTTGGTATGTCGTTGTTCACGATGTCCGACTTGAACGTGTGGTTCATCGAGCGAATGAACGAATGGTAGTAGTCGAGACCGAAATTAGAACGGAGCACAAGGCCCTTCAGCGGTTTCACATCGACATAGGCATTGCCGAACACACGCCATATCTTCAGTGCGTTGTCGCGGTTCATGTACATCTCGCGCAGAGGGTTCTGACGGTCGCTCATACCACCCACCGGACCAGCGAATGTAGTGCCGTCTTCTTCGTATACGGGCACCGTAGGCGACATCTTCAACGCATTCTCCATCGGTGCGCTATTTACCTGCTTCGAGTAAGTAACCGTAGCGTTCTCGCCTACACTTACAATCTTGTTCACATTGTATGTAGAGTTGAATCGGGCTGAGAAGTTCTCGAAGTTAGAATACTTCAAGATACCGTCGTTCTTCTTGTATCCTGCCGAGAAAAGACCTGTGAACTTGTCGGTGGCACCCGACAGAGAGAGGTCGTAGTTCTGCATGAAACCGGTGCGCGAAATCTCGTCAAGCCAGTCGGTGTCCGACAGTCGCATTGTTTTCTTTGCATTGATATAGCCGTCGTATGCACCGTTTACGGTATATGTCTTATAGCTTTTTGAGGCAGGATCGTATGCCTTGATGGTGCGGCCGGTAGAGGCATTGAGGTCAAGACCATAGTTGTGGGCATAAGCCACGGGGTCGAGACCATCGTTGAGTGCAGCCTGAGCCATTGCCGTTGCATACTCTGAGGTGTTGCAGAGCTTCATCATCGACTGCGAGTTGTAGAACTGAGCTGTAAGGTTTGCTGAGAAGTCTACATTCAGCTTGCTACCCTTCTTGCCATGCTTTGTGGTGATGATGATTACGCCGTTGGCAGCACGCGAACCATAGATAGATGCCGAAGCAGCATCCTTGAGCACCTGCATACTCTCAATATCGTTCATGTTGAGCGAGTTGAGGGTTGTGGTGGTAGGCACACCGTCGATAACAAAGAGAGGATCTTGAGAAGAATTGAACGAACCGATACCACGAATGCGAACCGTACCGGTGCCAATTGGCGAACCGTCGGTGGTGATAGTCATGCCCGGTACCTTGCCTTGAAGCGAACGCATAGGATCTGTGTCGGCTGTCGACTTGAGATCTTTGGTGCTTACTACAGATACAGAACCCGTCAAGTCGGCCTTGCGCTGCACCTGATAACCAGTCACAACTACCTCGCCCAATACCTCTGAGTTGTCTTGAAGTACAATTTTGAGATTTTCGCCAGCTTTCACCTCCTGGTCCTTACATCCTATATAAGAGATGATAAGGGTTTCGCCGGGTTTTACATTGAGTTTGAAGTTACCGTCAATGTCGGTAACAGTGCCCATGTTTGAGGATCCCTTAACTTTCACTGATGCACCAATGATAGGTTCACCCGTATTGTCAGTCACCGTTCCGCCAATGCCGTTAGTCTGAGCGTACATGCCAGATCCGGCAAGCATGAGCATACTTACTAAAGCTACTTTTGCTTTTTTCATAAGATATACGTTTTTGTTTTTGGTTTAAGTTTGCGTCTTTTAACGGTTGCAAAGTTATAGGATAAAAAATAAGTGACATTTCATGAATCGTTCACAAAATATCACTCATGTTACATGCAACAATCGTTGACGGGATAGTCAAAAATGTTGAGTTTTTGTTCTGTTGTGCCAATTATTTTATTTAGTTATGTAAACTAAACCTTCATTTCCTCTCTTATATCTGTAGGATATTTGTCATATTGTTTTTTAAAACATGACGAAAAATAGCCTGGAGTGGCAAATCCTACTTCGTTGGCAATTTCGGATACTGTCTTGTCGGTGGTCTTGAGCAGTTGCATGGCTCGTTTGAGTCGTGTCTCGCGCAGTATTTCAACGGGAGTCATGCCCATAAGGGCTTTCACCTTACGGTATAGCTGCACGCGCGACAGTCCCACTTCGTCGCCGAGGTCTTCAATCTTGAGATTGGTGTTCGACATATGTTTCTCCATTGCCTTGAGGAATGTATCGAGGAATCGTCGGTCGGGAGAAGGAGAGTGTTGAGTGTTGAGTGTTGAATGTTGAGTTGATGGCTGCTCTGATTGCGAATTTTGAGCATTGAACAGTTGGCGAAGTTTCAGTCGGTTGGCAAGAAACGATGCTATATTGGCAAGAAGCAGGTCGGCACTGAACGGTTTGGTCATATACATGTCGGCACCGGTCTGCAATCCTTCGATGTGCTGTTGCTCGCTACTGCGTGCTGTAAGCAGCAACACGGGAATGTGGCTTGTTGCCTCGTGTTGCTTAAGACGGGTGCAGAAGGTCAGTCCATCCATTACGGGCATCATCACGTCCGACACTACAATGTCGGGCACACTCTCCACTGCGAGCTTCAGTCCGCTCTGTCCGTCGGCAGCTTCTATAACATAATAGCGGTCGAGCAGCAGCGTGCGCAGATAAGCACGCATATCGGCGTTGTCGTCGACGATGAGCACCGTGGCGAGTTCGTCGGCATTGTCGTTGATGAGTGTGTCGTGACGACTCTCCTGCACAGCCTTGCGACTTGCTAAGAGTTGCTCGTCGGTAGTTACAGTGGTGTCGTCAACGGTAGCGTTGTTCTCGCGACGGAACAGCAGCACGTCGCTCACAAGGCGCTGCAACTGTTCTACGTTGCGCTGCACGATGCCCACGAGCTGCTGCCGGTCGCCCTTGCCTTCTGCGAGTTGGTTGACCGGTCCGGCTATAAGCGTGAGCGGAGTACGCAACTGATGTGACGCATTGGTGAAGAATCGAGTCTGCTCATCATTCAGTTCGCGCATGCGGCGGTTGGCACGGCGCGTGGCGCGCACGGCACGCCATGTAGTGAACACGGCTACAGCCAGCAGCAGGATGACGAGCAGCGACACTATGAGCAGCGCGCGCTGTATGTGATAGAAGCCGAGATAGGTCTCAAGCTTTGTCTGTATGGTGGAGAGATAGGTGTTCTGCTTCTGCAGCGAGTGGCTGCTCAGCGCTATGTCTGCCACGTTCTGCGGCGTGACGACAATGCTTTTCAGGTTGTTAGTACGCTTGAACGGCTTACCCTCAAGTATGCGCAGAGCGAGAGCTATCACTTCCTCGCCATGCGTAGAATAGATGTACGAGGCAGCGAGTTGTCCGTTCTGCACAGCGTCAAGACCCTCGCCCGGCAGTCCGTCGATGCCAAGAAAGCGTATCTCACGCTCTTTGTGCAACTCTTTTGCAGCCTCGTAAGCTCCCATAGCAGCAAGGTCGCTATGACAGAACACTACATCTACCGCCTTGCCATTCTCCAGCCATTCACGCATAATGCGCTTGCAGTCGTCATACGACCATTGACTTGGCACATGACGATAGTCGATTGACGGATTATTGCTGATGACTTCGCTAAATCCGGCGTGGCGCTGTGCGGCAGGCGATATTGCGAGCGGTCCGGTCATCTCCAGCACAATAGGGCGTCGCCCGTCTGTCTTAACACTGTCACGGCATAGCAAAACTGCATACTCCGCCATCTTGCGTCCTGCCTCAACGTTATCGCCGCCGATATAAGCGGTATAGTCTTTCAATGCTGTAGTGCGGTCGAAGAAAACAATAGGAATGTTCTTTTCGCGAGCGCGTTGCAGACTGCCATTCAGAGCATGGTAGTCATTAGGCGAAACCACAAGCAAGTCGACGCCTTCGTTCACAAGACTGTCTATCTGCAAGCATTGGCGTTCGTTGTTGTTGTCGGCGTTCTTTATTATCACCTTCACATCATTGTCGTAGAGGTGCTGCGCCGAGAGCATCTCTACGTTGGCTTTCTCGCGCCACGCACCGCCTACGCACTGCGATACACCTATCTTATATTTATAGTTGGTGGTGCAACCGCTGAGCGTAACAAGCGTCGCTAATAATATAAATAATGTATTAGAGATTCTGGTTTTCATAAATACGTGTTAGGTTTTAATGTCTTCGTCAGCAAAGTTAAGTAATTTATCGAAATCTATAAGTAATATTTTAAACAATTAGTGCAAGATTTGTTTCATACGCTGTTTTCTGCAATTTTATGAAACATAAATGGCATACAGATTTAGATACATAGCTTAATTTTGCAGCAAAAGCCGAGAGTCTACCGGCTCGGCAATTTCGATTATTCTAAAAACCTATATAAAATATGAACAAATCTTTCTTCAGCCGTACAGCGGCAGCGTCGCTCCTCGTAGGACTTGCAATGACAGCCTCGGCGCAGCAGACTCGTTTTCTCAGTGGCAACCACTGCATCTATCGTGTTGACAAATCGCAGAAATACCTGCTCTTGCCAGTGCAGGAGAAGGCTGAGATGTGCAACGTGAAGGTCATAGACAGCAACAACCAGGTGAAGGCGTTCAACATACGTCTGGCTTCGAACCACATCGACTATTATGTGCCGTTCTTCCTCGACGAGTATAAGGAGAGCAGCAATATCTCTTTCGACATCCACGTGAACGGCACCTACCGCAACGATGGCGGCATCGCGAGCTTCACCTGTTGGAAGAACATGAAGTACGCCGACTCGCTCGACCTCTCCAACCGCGAGCAATATCGCCCCGTCTACCACCACACTCCTACTTACGGATGGATGAACGACCCGAACGGCATGTTCTACAAGGACGGCGTATGGCATCTCTACTTCCAGTACAACCCGTACGGATCGCAGTGGGAGAACATGACATGGGGTCACTCTACGTCTACCGACCTTCTGCACTGGAAGTTCGAGGGCAAGGCTATAGAGCCTGACGCATGGGGCACTATATTCTCTGGTTCGGCTGTGGTAGACCACAACAATACTGCCGGATTCGGTAAGGATGCCGTAGTGGCTATGTACACATCGGCTGGCGAGAGCCAAACGCAGAGCCTCGCCTACAGCAACGACAACGGCATGACGTTCACAAAACACGAGGGCAACCCCATAATCACAAGCAGCGCACCCGACTTCCGCGACCCACACATGTTCTGGAATGAGGATATAAAGAAGTGGAACATGATTCTTGCCGAGGGTCAGCACATGAACATCTACTCGTCTGACAACCTTAAGGACTGGAAGCTCGAGAGCCAGTTCGGTGCCGAATACGGCAACCACGGCGGCGTATGGGAGTGCCCCGACCTTATGAAACTGCGCGTGCGCGGCACCGACACATATAAGTGGCTCCTCATGTGCAACATCAACCCCGGCGGACCGTTCGGTGGTTCGGCTACACAGTACTTCGTAGGCGACTTCGACGGCAAGAAGTTCACATGCGAGACAGCGCCTGAGGTGACACGCTGGATGGACTACGGCAAGGACCACTACGCTACCGTAACCTTCGACAATGCGCCCAATGGTCGCCACGTGGCTATGGCATGGATGAGCAACTGGCAGTATGCCAATCAGGTGCCTACAATGCAGTATCGCTCGGGCAACTCAATTCCGCGCGACCTTGACCTCTACGAGTACGAAGGCAACACATATTG
>OJML01001531.1_pt1 | contig 12034 bp, 8 predicted proteins | sample 1597221 | NCBI WGS metagenome assembly OJML01 (sample SAMEA2452123, study PRJEB22498) | human gut metagenome | biome: human feces; feature: human gut; material: feces | place: Australia | collected 2012 | reverse complement strand
GAGAAGACAGGGGCAACGCAACAACCATTACTCTTGACCCCAAAACGCCAGTTAAAAACGACAATTACCAGGACGCAGCAATGGCAGACGGCAAGGGGTCTCTCCTTATAGAGGTGGCAAAGGGTGACGAGAAGGCCAACGCATCAACCTTAAATGTGGAGAGTCAGCTCCACACACCCATCAATCCCAAAGAGCCTTTCACACGATATAAGTATCCGACGCTCGACTTGCTAAAAAAATATGACGACGCCACGCCTACAGTCGACATGGACGAGATCAACAGCAACAACGCTCGCATTGTAGAAGTGCTCAACAGTTTTGGCGTGGGCATAAAAGAGATAAAAGCTACTGTAGGCCCCACCATCACGCTCTATGAGGTGACACCTGCCGAGGGCGTGCGCATCTCGAAAATCCGTAACCTTGAAGACGATATCGCCCTCAGCCTTAGCGCTCTCGGCATTCGTATTATAGCACCTATACCTGGCAAAGGAACGGTAGGTATAGAGGTGCCGAACAAGAAGAAGAACATCGTGTCGATGGAGAGCATTCTCAACTCGCGTAAGTTTAAAGAGTGTAAGTATGACCTGCCTATAGCGCTCGGAAAGACCATCACCAACGATGTCTACATTGCTGACCTCACAAAGATGCCTCATCTCCTTGTGGCCGGTGCCACAGGCCAAGGCAAGTCGGTTGGTCTGAATGCCATCATAACCTCTCTTCTCTACAAGAAGCATCCAAACGAGCTGAAGTTTGTGCTTGTTGACCCGAAGAAGGTTGAGTTTAGCGTCTACAACCCCATTGCTGACCATTTCATGGCCTCGTTAGACGAAAATGTGGATGAGCCAATCATTACAGACACGTCTAAGGTTGTAAAGACCCTCAACGGTCTTTGCGCACTCATGGACAACCGTTACGGCTTGCTTAAAGATGCGGGAGCGAGAAACATAAAAGAGTATAATGAGAAATATCTTAACCATAAGCTCAACCCCGCTCACGGTCACGAGTTCATGCCTTACATCGTCGTCATCATTGACGAGTTTGGAGACCTTATCATGACAGCAGGAAAGGACATTGAGCGTCCTATAGCCCGCATAGCACAGCTTGCCCGTGCCGTGGGCATACACATGGTTATCGCCACGCAGCGTCCTACGACCAACATCATAACAGGCACCATCAAGGCCAACTTCCCTGGACGTATGGCCTTCCGCGTGAGTGCCATGATCGATTCAAGAACCATCCTCGACCGGCCTGGTGCAAACCAGCTCATAGGAAAGGGCGACATGCTCATCATCAACGGAAGCGAGCCCATCCGTGTGCAATGTGCATTTGTCGACACGCCTGAGGTAGAGCGCATAAACAAGTACATTTCAGAACAAAGCGGTCCTGTGGAACCCATGCCCATACCTGAGCCTGTCAATCCTGATGGTGGCGACTCAAGCATGGCAGCTGGAGGTTCAGGCGAGATAGGAAGCCTTGATCCCTACTTTGAAGAAGCAGCACGCTCCATTGTGAGCACGCAGCAAGGCAGCACCAGCATGATTCAACGCCGCTTCTCTATAGGCTATAATCGTGCCGGACGACTCATGGACCAGCTCGAAAAGGCAGGTATCGTTGGAACAGCTCAAGGCAGCAAGCCACGCGAGGTGCTAATAAGCGATGAAAACCAGCTTAACACTCTGCTTGCCAATTTAAAGAAATAGAAGCAACAAATGGGTGAGAGAAAAGTTCTGAAGATTTCTCTTGAAAAGCAATTTTGATTTCTCTTGAAAAGCAATTTTGTAAACATTAACGAAAGAGCATTAATGAAAGAAAGGACATTATTTGTGAGCGACATGGACGGCACGTTGCTTAATAGCCAGTCTGAGCTGTCGCCTTCAACAATAGAGCGCCTTAACACGCTCATCAACGACAAGGGAGTGCTCTTTACCGTAGCAACAGCTCGCACACCAGCTACAGCAACAATCTTGATGAAAGATGTAAAGAGCAACATTCCTTACATTCTCATGACGGGTGCTGCATTGTGGGATCCACAGCAAGGTTGTTTCTCAAACGTAAGGACGATGAGCAATGAAGCGGTAGAACAAATATTAGAGGTCTTTGCGAAACACCATGTCGCACCTTTCGTCTATCGTCGACATGGCAACACGCTCATAGTGCACCATAGCCACAACATGACGGAGCGCGAGAAGTCCTTCATGGAACCTCGCGTTCAAACACCCCTGAAGCAGTTGCGCCTGTGCGACAAAATCGCTGCCCACGACGTCGATGAAGCCATGCTTGTGTTCTCACTTGGCCCCTACCCTGCAATGGACGCCATAAACAAGGAGCTACGAGAGCGCGGCGTGGCTTGCTCACCCGCATGCTATTATGACATTGACGACTCCGCACAAGGAATCCTTGACATTTATGCTCCTGACACCAACAAGGCGTCGGCCATAAAGCGTCTGGCCAATGAGCTTGGCGCCACACGCATAGTTGTGTTTGGCGACAATCGCAACGATCTGTCCATGATGCGCATAGCCGATCATAGCGTGGCTGTGGCAAACGCCTATGACGAGGTAAAAGCACAAGCCGACGAGGTTATTGGCTGTAACGACGACGATGCTGTTGTGAAATGGATTGAAGATAATTGTTAAAAGGATTGAAGATGAAAGTTCAATTATCTAATAACCAAACTCATAAACCAATCTTTCAACACCCCGTGTGCTTGGTTCTGCGAGTCGGCACAAAGAAGCAGCGTACGCGAGCCGTCTGTCAAGGTGGGACCAAGACACATTCCTTCATAGTTGGCGAAAGACCGCGCCGTAAGGTTCATCTTGGTCTTCCATTCATAGACAAGGGTTTTGTCTACTGCTTGTGTAGAGCCATACAGGTTCTCAGAGAATCCATGATTCTTGCTCAACGTGACACAATAGATTTTGTTTCGCACCCACGCACCAATTTTCTTCTTCGGGACATAACATTCGCGTTCGAGAACCAACACCTTGTTGTTGTCAAGAGCCGTCAACTCACTAATGCCAAAAGCATAATTGCCAGCCTTATAAGCCTTGCCTACGGGCTTGTCTGCCACATACAGCCAGCTACCAAGCACCTTTAGCGACGATTCGTCGATGGCCTGTATGCGGAAGCGCCATGGTTCGTTGTCGTCTGTTTGCAAGTCTTCAGGAAGAGGGCTTTCTGTACATGTAAACAACAGACCTCTAGAGCCGTCATAAGCCAACGACTCATAACCGCCATTGCCGACACCCTTCTCAAGCTGTAGCTGGCGTCCTTCGGCCTTACCGTCAAGCGAGTATTCCTTTATCATGCTGTCCGCCTCGCCAACGACCATAACCGACTGACGATGAGGCAAAAACGCCACACCTTCAGCATCACGGTTTTTATTGTTGGCTCCTACGACAAAACCCTTGTCCACGACCTTTTCAATCTGCCCGGAAACCGAATCGGTTTCTATCTCAACGAGCCTATACCCGTCGCTGGCATATTTATCATCAGCAAGCATGTAAAGGTTATCGGCAAAATGTGACATTCCGCTATAATTGCCTGCCGGTAGCGTCTTCTCAAATTGCACCTGTCGGTTGGCCCTTACTACCATCTGAGCTTGCACTCTGCCAAACGCACAACTTGCAAGCAAGAGCGTCAACACTATTTTTCCTGTTTGTTTTCTTGTCATAGTTTTCTGTTTAAATCGGCAATAACCGTCTTTTTTAGGCGACAAATATACGGAAATATTATAAAAAACGCACATTACAGTCCCCTTTTTTAGGTATTTTATGCTAAACAACACATCTTTCTCTTTATCACTACACATTATATAAAGAAAAAATATTAATTTTGTAATGTTTTGAAAATATGTAGATGTAAAGGGCTTATAAAAAATAAAACAGGAATATGTTGAGCCCATATCGCGTAATAAACATAAATCGAATGAAACGATGAAACTATCAGATCTTAAAACAGGTGAACGCGGCGTCATAGTGAAAGTTACCGGACATGGTGGCTTCAGAAAGCGCATCGTGGAGATGGGTTTTATAAAGGGCAAAGTTGTCGATGTGCTCCTCAACGCCCCTCTACAAGATCCTGTTAAATATAAAATCATGGGCTATGAGGTGTCTTTGCGCCATTCTGAAGCCGACATGATCGAGGTAATATCGGAAGAAGAGGCCAAGAAGCTGAAAGACAGCGAAGCAGCAAAGGCAGGCGCAACACCCGATATAGAGCCGACCGAATGTGAGGACAATATCACGGACGAGCAGCTCCACGATGCAGCCATGAAGAAGCGTCGCATCATAAATGTGGCGCTTGTCGGAAACCCGAATTGCGGCAAGACCTCTCTCTTCAATTTCGCATCAGGAGCCCACGAACATGTCGGCAACTATTCAGGCGTTACCGTTGATGCCAAAGAAGGGCACGCCACATTTGAAGGTTATCAGTTTAACCTCGTCGACTTGCCTGGCACCTACTCGCTCTCGGCCTATTCGCCAGAAGAGCTTTATGTGCGCAAGCAACTCATAGAGAAGACCCCTGATGTCATTATAAACGTCATCGACACAAGCAACCTGGAGCGTAACCTCTACCTCACCACGCAACTCATAGACATGCACCCACGCATGGTCTGTGCGCTCAACATGTTTGACGAGACAGAGAAGCGTGGCGACAACGTCGACTATGGCAAGCTCGGACAACTCTTTGGTGTACCCATGATTCCTACATCCTTCAAGAGCGGACGTGGCGTTGAGCTTCTCTTCCATGTTATAATAAACCTCTATGAGGGAAGCGACTTTCTTGACCACGAAGGCAATCTCGATCCTGAGGTGGCACAACAAATAAAGGCTTGGCACGCAGAATATGAGAAAGCAAGTGCCGACGAAGCGACAGCTAACCATGAGGAAGATTTTGCCAACGGCGTAAAGCCACGAAACAACGTGTTCAGGCACATTCACATAAACCACGGCCCTTATATAGAGAAAGGCATAACGGAGATACAGAAGGAGCTCAAACAGGTTGACACCTTGCGCCAACGCTACTCTACACGCTATCTCGCCATAAAGCTGCTTGAAAAAGACGAGACGGCAGAACATGTAGTTACGGTTCTGCCTAATTATGCCAACATTATAGCCGCACGCGACAAGGCAGCCCAAGAGGTGCTCGAATACACGCACGAGGACAGCGAGACAGCCATCATGGACGCAAAATATGGCTTCATCCATGGAGCCTTGCAAGAGGCAGGCTACACAACGGGAAACAAGCGCGACACCTATCAGATGACACACATCATAGACCGTCTGCTGACAAACCGCATTCTTGGCTTCCCTCTCTTCATTCTCATAATCTGGCTGATGTTTGAAGCAACGTTCTCCATCGGCCAGTATCCTATGGACTGGATCGAGACAGGTGTCGGCATGTTAGGAAATATGCTCTCAGACAACATGACAGACGGACCTCTGAAAGCCATGCTCGTAGATGGTGTGATAGGAGGTGTAGGTTCCGTCATCGTGTTCTTGCCACAAATTCTCATTCTCTATTTCTTTATCTCTCTAATGGAGGATAGTGGCTACATGGCACGCGCAGCATTCATCATGGACAAGCTCATGCACAAGATGGGACTGCACGGAAAATCGTTCATACCCCTCATCATGGGCTTTGGATGCAACGTCCCTGCTGTCATGGCCACACGAACAATAGAGAGCCGACGAAGCCGACTGATAACCATGCTGATCCTGCCGTTCATGAGTTGCTCAGCCCGTCTGCCCATCTATATCATGATTGTAGGGACCATGTTTGCCGCCCATCTACGTTCTACCGTTCTTATATCCTTATATGTGGTAGGCATAGCGATGGCCATAATTATGAGCCGACTGTTCAGCAAGACCCTCTTCAAGGGCGAAGACACACCTTTCGTCATGGAGCTGCCACCCTACCGCTTCCCCACAGCCAAGGCAATAGCCCGCCACACATGGGAGAAAGGCAAGGAATATCTAAAGAAAATGGGAGGTATCATCCTCACAGCCAGCATCATAGTGTGGGCTTTAGGCTATTTTCCACACAACGAAAGCCTCACGCCACAAGAGCAACAGGAGCAAAGCTTCATAGGACACATCGGCAAGACCATAGAACCCGTTTTCCGTGCTCAAGGCTTCGACTGGAAGCTCGACGTCGGTTTGGTGTCTGGCATAGGAGCCAAAGAAATTGTGGCATCGACCATGGGCATTCTCTACAACAACGGAGCCGACACGCCCGACAGCGACCAACAATATAAAGATTTGCGAAGCGAGATGACAGCCGACGGCATAACACCCCTCGTTGCATACAGTTTCTTGCTTTTCGTTCTGCTCTATTTCCCTTGCCTGGCCACCATCGCAGCCATACGCAACGAAACAGGCACATGGAAATGGGCCGTCTTTGTAGCCGTCTACACCACAGGCGTAGCATGGATAGTGTCGGCTGCCTTTTACCAAATAGGACAGCTCTTTACATAAAGAACCGCAAGAGCACATGTCCTGCTTACCTAATCTACAATAACATTATATGATAGACCGAATAAAAAAGAACAAGAAAATATTGACAGGTCTGGCTCTCTTCATGGTCCTCGCCCTTCTGCTCATAGCCATACACAGTTGGGACGAGGACACCATAAAGAGCATGCTCAAAGATAAAGTGACTTTTGTCAACCTACCAAACGATGATGAAGAAATGCTCGCGACCATACCTAAGTCGGCTAAGTTGATAGCCAACTATAGTGGTCGTCAGAACACTATTTTCTTCACATACAACGGACGTATCTACTGTTACGACAAAGCCCAAAAACTCAGTAGCGACATTCCCTTCGACAATGGCTACGAAAAGATAAAATACATCTATCTCAGTCCTGCCAAGAGCCGCATTTTTGTTGTTCTTGACATGGGGACACGCGCTACAAACTATGTGTGTGACGGCCAGCAGCTGTGGGTCATAAACACGCTCAACCGCCAAACAAGGAAGCTCTTTGAAGGATTCAGAGTAGAGAAGCGCAAGGGTTGTATAGTGGTTGGCAAAGCCGATTATTGTTGCAACTCAAAAGCACCCTTTGAGCAACGTCGCTGGAAATGTCGTAACCATTATTTCGACTTCACAGGCAAGATCATTTGGTGCATGGACGATTATGAGATAATGGAAAAAGATTATAGCAACTAAAAATTAAAATCAATCATGATCATAGAGCAGCTATTAGAATTTAACCGCCTGTTTGTAGCAAACCGCCAGTATGAGCAATTTGTGACAAGCAAATATCCTGATAAGAAGCTGGCCATCCTTTCATGCATGGACACACGTTTGACCGAACTGTTGCCCGCAGCGTTAGGACTCAAGAACGGCGATGCTAAAATCATAAAAAATGCGGGCGGTCTCGTTATCAGCCCGTTCGACTCTGCCATGCGCTCTCTCCTCGTTGCCGTCTACGAGCTTGGCGTAGAAGAGATAATGGTCATCGCCCATTCCAACTGTGGCGCCTGTCACATGAACGGCAAGCAGATGAAAGACCTCATGGTTAAACGTGGCATCCACCAAGATGTTATCAACACCATTGGCCTTTGCGGCATAGACCTCGACCATTGGCTTGAGGGGTTCCACGATACCGAAGACTCTGTTCGTAACACAGTAAACACCATACGCAACCACCCTCTCATTCCACAAGACGTCAACTTACATGGCTACATTATCGACTCTGTAACAGGAAAGCTGACAGAGGTAAAATGAGCCTCATTGAGCCTCATTATAAAAGATAAGTATATATAAAAGAAAACAGCTTTACATTATTATATATGTTTGAATAATTATTTAAATACATAAAATGTTCAGCTGTTTTCTTTTTTTCGTTTTTACATTTTTTGCAGAAAACAATTCTTGGCAGATTTTTTTCATGCTAAAGACATAAAACTTTTTATTTGACATTTTTCGCTCATCCGAGAAATGGAGATACAAAAGATTCAACTGTTCCAGTTATTCTAATTCCAGTTATTCCAATTCCAGTTATTCCAATTCCAGTTATTCCAATTCCAGTTATTCCAATTAAAAAAAATGATATTGCAAATGCGAACTCTCTTTTTAAGAGATTTATAACTTATTGATTATTAATATATTATATATAATATATATATATAAATATAAGAGATTGGAAACACGAGAAAAATTAATTGGAATAACTGGAATTGGAATAGACAGCCTGTCAACATTCTCCTAAAAGGCTTATTATCAACACATTACAGTTTCGCAGTAAAGAACAAAAATGGACAAAAGATCAGAAAAGCTACATTATAAAGCTGCAAACCCCAGATTTTAGCAGTCTTTTTGTTACCATTTTGCTCTCGTTAAGGACAAAAGTCTTTCAAAAGCCTAATGTACCAATGTTTTCTTCTGTACTTGTAAAACTGGCGTGTGGCGTTGAAGAGGGTATAAACGGCGTAGAAAAAGTAATAAGTACCATAGTTAGCCATCGTTTGTGACGTATTTAGCATGCCTATGTATGGCATTTAGACACAAAAAATGACAAGATAGAAAAGCTCATGCTGTATCAACGCCATACAACCAAAATATATAACAGCAAAGTTTTTTAGGCAAACAATTAACATAATCTTTATTATTAAAAGGTGAAATTATTGAATCCACTCTTTTTTTATTAAAAAAATATCAAAAAACCGTCTTTGTTTAAGATTATTTATCTACCTTTGCCAATATCTAACATAAAACCGAAAAAAACATAAAACATGAAAAAGAAACGAATAGAAAACCTGATAGTCACCTTAATAGCTGTTTTCATCAGCCTACCCACCTATGCTGACGATAACGCAAACACGAGCAATGTCTATAAGCTCGTTACAAACGTGTCGGAATTGACTACTGATGGAACATTGTTTATTATCGCTAATAAAGAAAAAGGAACTGCTTTATGTAAGAACTTTTATACTTTTAAAAATAAGAAAGACAATAATTTAGTTGAAATGCAACCTTATGGTAAATTCTTTATCATAAACGATAAGATAGCAACTTTTAAGCTAGAAATTGTTGATAAAGACAACGATAAGAGATACCTATTTATGTTGGAACCATACAAAGACAGTAACGGTAATAGTGGTTACCTTTCATGTCTTGCTAATTATCAACTTTCTCTACAAAGTAAATCAAATTCTTATATAGATGTAAAAGAAATAGACAATGAAGGAAAAGCCTATCTTAGAAGACAGGGACCTGCCGCGAATCTAGGTTTTTATAATAATAATACGATCCATTTTATTAATGATTACACAAAATATGTCTACATCTACAAATCCATCACCCCATCTCTCACTTTAGAAACCTCCAAGTCGTTATCAGAGACCGTTAAAGACAAAGACATAACGGGTAAGGTCATTCCAAGCATCAAAATTGACAGATCATTTATTGCCGATGGCGGTTGGTACTCTATCTGCTTGCCTTTTTCGTTGACAGAAGCCGACATAAAGAACCAGTTTAAGAGAGCTGTGTTTCAAGGTTTCGATGGGGTAGAACAGCAAGACAAGACGATAAATCTGAAGTTTAAAAAGGTCACCACGACAGAAGCAGGCATGCCTTATCTCATAAAGCCAATAGAAAACATCACAGCTGCCGACTTGACGTTCAACAACAAGTTGATAGAGCAGACAACCCCTGTCGATGTAAACCATAAGCTTGGCTCTGATGCCAACAAAACATTCACGTTCAAAGGTGTGTTTTCGCCTTTTACAGCCAATTCGGAAGAGCTGGCAGACAAAAACATAAAGTTCTTAAGTGGCGAAAAGGGATTGGATCTTGTGAGCCCCAACGGCTCAGGCACCATGAAATGTTATAGAGCCTATTTTGTCTTTCCCGGTAAAAAGGGCAACGTTGAGACTGAAGCAAAGATAACCAACCATGATGAAGCCACAGCCGTGCAACCCGTTAAAAGACAGGAAGCTGAAACAGAACATGTGGTCTTCTCCATCTCTGGACAAAAGGTGGCTAAGGTTAAAAACGCATCTCAGCTGCCTAAAGGGGTGTATATCATTAACAAGAAACGGATTATGGTAAAATAGGCTGGCTTATAAGCTTTTAAAGAACAAAGCCGCAAAACAAACATATCATCAAAAAACAAAGAAAAGAACATTAAATGAAAACCTTTAACACCAAAAACCTTATGTCGAAGAAATATATTACACCTAAAATAATGGTGAAGAGAATAGACTCTCTTCATCTCATGGCCGGTTCACCAGAAAACGAGAACGAAACAAAACTGAAACTGAAATTGGAAGGAGAAACAACGGGGCCTACATTGAAAAACAACGTAGAATCGTATGACAACATGCGCTCAAAGAAATATGATTTATGGGAGCAATATGAATGATTAATGTGGGCATTATGAATGATTAACGGCGTGCAACACAATGTGTTTGCACGCCCTGACTTCGTCTCTCAAAAAAAATGTATTTTATAACTGGTTGATAAACAATATTTTGTATCTTTCCTGACTTCGTCAGGAAAAAGGGCTGGCGCCGTTGAAGGGAAACGGGAAAGGGGAAAAGGGTAAAATAAAGGAAAAGGGTGAATGGAAACGAAAAATGAAGCCTCAAGCGAGCGTCGCCACGCTCAACTTTGTCGCTTGACGTCGTCGCGCTCGATTTTGACGCTATGGCAAGCGAAAAAGTCGAGCGTGGCGACGGTAAGCGCGAAGAGCCTAAGAGCCTACGGAGCGTAAGAATGTTAAAAAAACAAGCGCGAAGCGCGATGTAAAACGAGCCTTTGCGCAAGCTCCTCTATCTACTTCTGCAGATCGAAGCCCACACGCACACCATCATAGTTTTTGCTGATGTTGCCGATGGCGCCCACGGTCTCGTTGGTGCTCATTGAGGCCATGGTCTGGATGAGGGTCAAGATCTTCTTCGACTCGAAGAGGATGCCGATGCCGTCGGCATTGCGCTTGGCATAAGCCGTGAAGTTGAGAAGCAGACCCTGAAGCTTGATCTGGGCTGTGCTCTCGTCGTAAGTGTAGTTGCCATTCATGCTCTTGCCGTCGATCTTTGCGGCAAACGTGCCGTCGGCATTAAACGTGATGTAGGTATTGGAAGAGTTGAAGCCCAGCTTCGAATAGTGTGAAGCAAGCTTCTCCTTGATCTGCGCTGCCGCAACCTCGCCGCCAGCCTTTGCCAACGTGTTGTTGCTGGTGAAAGCGCAACCCGGACCTTTATATTTCCATGTTCCCACAAGGCTCTTCTGCGACAGCTTGTCGATGCCCAACACGCTCGTGATGACGTTGCCTAAGGTTTCGCCATTGGCGGCTGATCCGATGATGCTTCCCAGCACGCTTCCGCCGTTGGAGGCGCTGGCAGAAGAATTGGAAGACGAGGCCGACGATGAGCCTGTGTTTGTTCCCACACCACCACAACTTGTAACAAGAAGCACGGCCATAGCCACGCCAACAAATGATTTCTTCATCTTTTCTCTCTTTTAGTTTTGTTTTTAAAATTAAGATTCAACGTTATTGTCTTTTATCTGTCAGGAACCAGATTTCTACAATCTGTCCGCAACAATCTGTTCTTTTTGACTCAAAAAAGGCAATAAGGTTTAAAATCTGTCCCCCAAAAAACTTATTCATCCCCTACTGTTTTAAGGGAAAAACTTGCCCTTTCATGAACAAATGAGCCCCTTTCATGAACAATTGAGCCTCTTCATGAACAAATGAGCCCCTTCATGAACAAGACAATGAGCGACAAGCACACAAACGCGTGTCTTGCCGCTCATCGCTGTTTTTGAAATATGTGACCGCGGGAAGCTTAGTTGTTTACGCTACCTCCCACGATGTCAAGCAGTTCGTTCGTAATAGCCTGCTGGCGTCCCTTGTTATACTGCAAGTTGAGCTCACGAAGCAGCTCGTCGGCATTGTCGGTGGCCGTCTGCATGGCAACCATTCGTGCCGCGTGCTCGCTGGCGTTGCTGTCGAGCAAGGCCGTGTAGACCATCAGGTTGAGCTCCTGCGGAATGAGCTTGCCCAGCACGGTAGCGAGGTCGG
>OJML01001528.1_pt1 | contig 12056 bp, 9 predicted proteins | sample 1597221 | NCBI WGS metagenome assembly OJML01 (sample SAMEA2452123, study PRJEB22498) | human gut metagenome | biome: human feces; feature: human gut; material: feces | place: Australia | collected 2012 | reverse complement strand
GCACATAGTCGGCATGCACCACCTGGCGCGGATGTCGGTCGAAGGTGATTACCATCGACTTCAGTCCGTCGCGGTGAGCCATTTCGTTGAGTCGGTTTATGAGGAACTGATGCCCCTTGTGTACACCGTCGAAGAAACCTATAGTAGCCGCAAAAGATGCGTTATGTTCCAATGGATTGATGTTGCTGAAATGTTTGTATCCTTAAATCTCGTACAGCCATCTGTGGCCCGATGTCTCGTGCAGGGTACTGATGCCCGCCTTTTCGGCAGCGATGCAGTTAGCCTCGCTGTCATCGATGAATATTGTTTCGGCAGCATTGATGCCTGCAACGGTCAGAGCCTCGTTGAAAATCTCCACGTCCGGTTTTGCCAGATGCATTTCGTACGAGAGGAATATATGTTCGAAATAATCAGTGGCACGCAGTCCGCAAGCCGTGAAGAAGTAGTCGCGACAGCGGTTCCAGTGCATTGAGTTGGTGTTCGACAGCAGAAACAGTCGGTAGCCCTGCTGCTTCAGACGTGCCAGACGCAGCAGCTTCTCGTGCGGAATACCGGTGAGCAACTGGTTCCACGCCCATACTATGTCCTTGTCGGGCGTGTCGGTATGGGCAATGCGTCGCACCTCGTTGCAGAACTCGCCCTCGTCGATGCGTCCAAGCTCGGTGTCGAGGAACAGATCCTCAGTACGATGTTCCTCAACATACGAGGCAAGCACCCCGCATCCTATCTCTCTGAACGCATTGATACAGCGTTCCGGATTCAGCCCGACGAGCACTCCGCCCAGGTCGAAGATGATGTTCTTGATGATTTTGTCCATAACTATGTGCAAAATTACTGCTTTTGCGCTGAACGGCAAAGAAATAGAGCGGTTATCAATAAAATTATTGCTTTTTTCGATTGCCATTACATTTTAAATGTGTAACTTTACCCACGTTAAACCTGATGATTTTATTTAACTTTTTAATAACATAACTGCTATACCTATGGAATTAAAACAGGCTACTGCTGGAACCATGGAGTCCGGCGACATTATGATTCAGATTGCCCCGAGCGACCGCGAGGGACTTGACATCCAACTGCAGAGTTCGGTTGCCTTCCAGTTTGGCGACCAGATTAAGAAGGTGATACACGAGACCCTCGAAGGTCTTGGCATCACTCAGGCCGAGGTACACGCCACCGATAAAGGCGCGCTCGACTGCACTATACGCGCTCGCACCACTGCGGCTGCTGTAAGAGCAACGGGATGCGATGTGTGGAAAGACTAACCTAAGAAAAGATAGCTATGAGACTAAGAAGAACTATGATGTTCGTGCCTGGCAATAATCCTGGCATGATGCAGGACGCGTATATCTACCGTCCAGACTCCATTATGCTCGACCTTGAGGACTCTGTCACTATGGCCGAGAAGGATGCAGCGCGCCTGTTGGTGCACAACGCATTGAAGACCATCGATTATGGCACCACCGAAATGGTTGTGCGCATCAATCCACTAAATACTCCTTATGGAAAGAAGGACATCGAGGCCGTTGTTAAGGCTGGTGTTCACGTTATACGTATGCCTAAGACCGAGACCGCCGAAGAAGTTGTTGAGGTAGAGCGCGAGATTGAAAAGGTAGAACGCGAGATTGGTTGCCTCGGCCGCACACAGATTATGGCGGCCATCGAGAGCACACTCGGCGTTGTCAATGCCTACGCCATCGCCACCGCTTCTAAGCGTATGATGGGCATCGCTCTTGGTGCTGAGGACTATTGCGCCAATCTTAAGACACAGCGCTCGCCCGAGGGTATGGAGCTGCTTATGGCTCGCCAGACCATCGTTGTGGCTGCACGTGCTGCTGGCATCGACGCTCTTGATACAGTATACAGCAACCTCAACGACATGGAGACATTCCGCAAGGAAGTAGAGCTTATCCATCAGCTCGGATTCGACGGCAAGTCGATTATCAACCCACGTCAGATTGAGATTATTAACGAGGTGTTCACACCTACACAGAAAGCCATCGACAAGGCTCTCGCAGTTATCGCCGCCATCAAGGAGGCAGAACGCAAGGGCTCAGGCGTTATCGCCGTTAATGGTAAAATGGTTGACCGCCCGGTTGTTATCCGCGCTCAGCGCGTGATTGACCTCGCCATGGCTTCGGGCGTAATTAAAGAGGAGGACTTGGCATGAGCACACTGAAAGAAAGACAGACCCTCATAGGTCAGATGGCCCAGGCTATGGGCAAGAGTGTATATAACGAAGTTGAGCCGAAGCTCAAGGAGATTGCTCCGCGTATGGAGTTGCAGCGCAAGAGCCCCAAACTCGTCACACTCGAGGAGGCTATTCGCCGCTCTGGTTTGCGCGACGGCATGACTATCTCGTTCCACCACCACTTCCGTGGAGGAGATAAGGTTGTCAATATGGTTGTAGACAAGCTCGCTGCTATGGGCTTCAAGAACCTTCACCTCGCTGCTTCAAGTTTGCAGGACGTTCATGCTCCGCTCATCGACCATATCAAGAATGGTGTAATCACCGAGATTTCTACATCTGGTCTGCGTGGCGATTTGGCACGCGAGATTTCTCATGGCCTTATGGAGCATCCCGTAGTGTTCCGTTCGCATGGCGGTCGTGGTGAAGCCATCGCTTCTGGCGAACTCCACATCGACGTAGCATTCCTCGGTGCATCTTCTTCCGATCCTCTCGGCAACGCTTGCGGATATTCACGTTCGCCCAATGCCAAGAGTATCTGCGGTTCGTTGGGTTACGCATTGCCCGACGCTCATTATGCCGACAAGGTTGTGATTCTTACCGACGACCTCGTTGCTTATCCCAATACTCCTAATGCAATTTCTGAGCACGATGTCGACTTCGTTGTTGAGGTTGACAGCGTAGGCGACTCTTCCAAGATTGCTTCAGGTGCTATTCGCGATACAAAGAACCCGCGCGACATCCTTCTCGCCAAGCAGGCAGCCAAGGTTATTGTCAACAGTGGTTACTTCAAAGAGGGATTCTCTATCCAGACCGGTTCGGGTGGTGCTTCGTTGGCAGCTGTCAAGTACATCCGCCAGAGCATGATCGACCAGGGCATCAAGGCTTCGTTTGCACTCGGTGGCATCACAGCCCACATGGTTAAGATGCACGAGGAAGGACTCATCGAACGCCTCATCGACGTTCAGTCGTTCGATAAGGTTGCTGCAGAGTCATTGAAGAACGACCCGACACACAAGGAAGTAGCCTCTTACGAGTATGCAAGTATGCACGAGGAAGGCTCGGCTACCCACTGTCTCGACATCGTTATCCTCTCTGCCCTTGAGGTTGACGTTCACTTCAACGTTAACGTTCTCGTAGGAAGCGACGGTATCATCCGCGGTGCAGTAGGCGGTCACCCCGACACTGCCGAAGACTCAGCGCTCAGCATCATCGTTTGTCCGATGCTTCGTGGCCGCATCCCGTGCATCGTCGACGAGGTTACAACACTCATCACACCGGGTCGCACAGTCGACGTGGTCGTTACAGAGTACGGCATCGCTGTCAATCCGTTGCGTCCCGACATCGCCGAGCGTATGCGTCAGGCAGGCTTGCCTCTCGTTACACTTGAAGAGCTCCGCGACCGTGCCCTCTCTATCATCGGCACACCGGCTCCGTTGCCGTTCGGCGACAAGGTAGTAGGCGTGGTTCTCAACCGCGACGGTTCAGTTCAGGATGTTATCAAGAACATCGAAGAGTAAAAGTAAAGTGATATATATAAGTTAAACTCGGAGAGTTTGGAGTTGAAAGCCATAGCAGGCTTATTGATTCCAAACTCTCTTTTTTTATTGTGAATGACGGAATAATTCCTGAAAATGACACCCAAAAACTCGGAATAATTCCTGAAAACAGCATGCAAAAACACGGAATAATTCCTGAAAAGTCTTGTTTTGCTTGCTTTTTATTGTTATCTTTGCAACTGTAACATACAGAATATCAATAAGTAAAAGGAATTAATATATGCTATATAGAAAGTTTGCAAGACGTTTGGAGGAATTCCTCAATAATGAACCTCGTAAAATTCTGCTTGTCAATGGCGCAAGACAGATAGGAAAGTCGTATATCATCAGATATGTCGGAAAGCAGCTGTTCAAGAATTTCGTTGAGATAAATCTGAAGGCAGACAAGGAAGGTATGGGCATATTCCAATCGGTGAGAAGTGTCGACGACTTCTATCTACAGCTGGGCGCCATTGCTGGCGACAAGCTCGGCAACAAGCAAGATACAATAGTTTTCCTTGACGAGATACAGAGCTATCCTCACTTGATGACCATGCTGAAGTTTCTGAATGAAGAAGCCCGATACCGTTATATTGCGAGTGGGTCGGAACTTGGTGTCGCTCTTGCGCAGACTCCATCCGTACCTATAGGCAGTATAGCTATAGAGCAGATGTATCCTTTGGATTTTGAAGAGTTCCTATTTGCTATGGGATGTGGTCAGAATACAATTGATGGAGTAAGACGAAGCTTTGAGAATCGACAGTCGCTCAACGATTCCATGCACAACTATATGCTTCAACAGTTCAAACTATATCTGTTGGTGGGAGGTATGCCTGATGCAATAAACAAGTTTTTGGAAAACCGTAACATAACGCAAGTGCGCAACATTCAGCGCGACATTCATACTCTATATAGAATAGACGCTTCGCAGTATGACGAGGAGAAGAAACTTGTGATACGCAATATTTACGACCTTATACCTTCCAATATGGAGAATAAGAAGAAGCGTATCATTGTAAAGAACATAGAGGGAAAATCCGGACACAAGCAGTATAGCGACTATGCCGAGGAGTTTGAGTATCTCACCAACTCAGGTGTAGTATTGCAGGTGCGTGCCATAAGCAATCCTAAGTTCCCGTTGTTGGAGTCAGAAAGCAAGAATCTCCTGAAATTATATCTTAGTGATGTAGGGTTACTGACAAATTTGCTTTTTGGAACTAATGTCAATGCTGTGCTTGGTGATGTGCTTAGTATAAACCTTGGGTCGGTGTATGAGTCGGTAGTGGCGCAGGAACTCCATGCCCATGGCTTCCAACTGCATTATTACGACAACAAGCAGCGTGGCGAGGTCGATTTCCTTATCGACGACTATGATAGTCTTACGGTGTTGCCTTTAGAAGTTAAATCGGGCAAGGACTATAAGGTGCATAGCGCTCTCGACCGTTTTATAGCCACTCCCGACTATCACATCTGTCGTGCAGTCGTTTTAAGCAATGAACAGAAGGTGTATGATGATAAAGGCATAACATATATGCCCGTTTATTACGTAATGTTCTTTAAGAATCTGTCTGTTGCAGACGGTGACTGCATAATCCCGGAAATCCCGACAGTGCCAGAGTAGTTTACTGCTGTTCATTCCTAACAAAGATAACGTATATAACATATATAACATATATCCTTCTTAAAACCGCTAACATATGAAGCATCCAGTAAAAAACTTCGTATCAAAGCATGATACGATCATTTCAAGCCATGAAACGATTATTTCAAGCCATGATACGATCGTTTCAAGACACGCAACATATATTTACGGATAGACTCCGCAAGCAGTCTCTGCGACTTGTTTTCCAACTTAGCGACAACGAAAACTTCACTGCCGAACTTGAATCGTATAAGAGTACGGTAGGCTGGAGCGAACCTGGCAAACAACTTTGTGGCACTCAGTTCAAGTTCATATACAACAACATCTGGACAGAACCTATGTATTGGAGCTGGTATGGCGCAGACTGTTTGGGAGCATGGTCGGTAGCTAAGGAGACGGTAGTAAACAAGGTAATGGATCTTCTGCATTCTGATTGGAGTGCGTATGGAGGTAAGGTAAGTTACGGTACAATGTCTTACATAGCCAAGAAAACGCAGAAGTATCTGCAGGAAATGGCAAATGCAGGCACACCGGTTTACGACGAGGACGGCAAGTACATGCAGTTGGCACCGTCGTATGCAGTAGACTATTCAAAGCTTGGTTCGAACAATTAAACATCAGTATATGAAAACAATAACAAAGCATACTATATTGGCGCTGCCGGCTACGACTGCCATGTTCGCCTCATGCTACGAGGATAAGGGCAACTACACCTATACCGAAACGGAGGAAATTACGGGTGACGGATTCCCTGACCAGATAAGCGTAGTGCAGAAGAGCGATTACATAGAGTTGAACCCTACGTTCACATCATCGCAAAACGGGACAATCGACAACAATCCCAATTACGAGTTCGGATGTCTGTTGTGGAAGAGTGGTGGCACGTTTGAGGACACTCGAACACGTCAGAAGGACATCAACGAAGAACACGCAAAGGACATTAAGTACTTTGCCGACCTTTCTCAGGGCGACTATGTGATACAGTATATGGTCACCAACAAGTCGACTGGTGTAACCACCAATTTCAAAGTGCCCGTTAAGGTAACATCGGCTACATACGAAGGATGGATGGTTCTGTGCGATGATAAGGACGGCAACGCTCGTCTTGACCTCGTGTCGCGCATCTCGCCGACACGTATCAATGTAGTAACCAATCTGCTCGGTTCTAAAGATCCCAAACTTAAGGGCGCACGGTCGATGTATATGGATGCCTATCCGTTCAACTACTATGGACGCAATGGTTTGTGGTATTGCACCGAACATGGCACCTATACGCTTAATGAGACGAAACTGACATCGCAGTATAACATTACATCGGAGTTTATGGTGGCACCCGAAAACGAGGAAGTTGTAGAACTTAACGGACTCAGTATGGGTAAGATGTTTGCCATTACCGACAAGGGAAACATCTACGTTAAGAGCTCGAAGTCGGGCGCTCGTTATGAAGATGCGTGCAATACATTCACTGATGGTGGCAACCCGGAATTCCATGCCGCTCCGTTTGTCGGTGTATCGGCTCAACGCCCTGCGGATTATCTTGCTAATAAGGTGCTGTTCTATGATATGGACAATAAGCAGTTTGTTGTATTGGATGGTTCTGACAACGGCAACTCAAGCATGTGCTCAACGCTCGATGACCCTTCCGACAAACTATTCTCGTATAGAACCGGTTGCGACCTCATTACTATGGTCAACACTACTTTCTCGGGAAGTACTGTCTATTCAGTATTGCAGGACGATGCCAAGCAACGCTATGTGTACGGCATCAACCTCAGCAGCGGTCAGATAACTCAGACTATGTACGAGCCGCTTACAGCCGCTACTGGTGTAGACAAGGCTACGTCGTTTGCCTTCCACTCGCAGTATCCTTACATGTTCTACAACGACGGCGACAAGGTGTACAGCTATCACCTCATTAATCATGCAGCCAATCTGGCTTTGACATTGCCGGGCGAGGAAGTTACAATGCTTAAGTTCAACCTCTTCCTCCATCCTACAACGATGCTCTCCGACAAGAGCGAAGAGTTCGCAGCTCAGCAGTATCAGCTTATTGTAGGTTCGTATAAGACCTCAAGCACCGACGGCAACGGTGGTGTGCTGCGCTTCTACAAGTTCGATCAGGCTACCGGTACTCTCACTCTCGACAAGGAGTATGAGGGATTTGCACGTATCAAGAACGTGATGTATCGCGAACGATAAACACAATATTTGCATTTCTAACCGCTCAAAACTGCGAGTTGAACGCACAAGGAAATCTTTGGCGCGAAATTCTCGAGTTTTGAGCGGTTTTTGTTATGTTGTTTATACTCAATGAGTTATTAGAATTGAGACGTTGAGGCGCGAATTGTCGCAACGTAAAAACGCTACATTTTATGGCAAAAGGACAACTTTTGCACTCAGACTGTAGTCCTTTTGCCTTCCAACTGTAGCCCTTTTGAGTTGTAAAAGGACTACAGTTGCAGGGCAAAGAAGGCTTGAATGAGCAGTGGGGTAGGGATGAACGCTGAAAAAACCATCAAAAACCGCTCTCCAAATCTCTATAATCAGATTTTTATTTGTAACACTTTTTTACTGCTTGTACAATATTTGCATCCCCCTCATAGGAGGCTATGACGTCCTCGCCGTAGTCTGCGCAAGCTGAATGTCAGCAAGTTATAGCTGATTGCGCAGACTATAGCGGGGACGCTATAGCCTCCTATGATTTTACATTTGTCAAGCAAAGTAGTCTATAATGAAGGATTGTATGAATTTTTCGCTCCAAAAATTTGTTTGTTTCGAGCAAAAGATGTAACTTTACGCCATAAAATTAAATCTATACATACCACTCGCGTGAGCGTAAGTATCGAAGGCGGTTCTTTTCAGCATTTTATGGAAGGGAGTGTTGTCGTATTTACGTGGATAGTATTAAAAACCATTGCGGTGGATGCCCTCATTCCCTATTCATTTTGCTTTAAGATCGCCCTCACAATGATAAAAACATTTGTGAGAGATACGTCGTATATATGGCTCAATGCCATTAGCCGAATAACCCTTTAAATACTCATGAAATGAAAAATATGCCTATTACGCTTGACGAACTTCTGGCGAGCCGCGACGCACGCCATGCTATGCAGCAAAAACTGATGGCTGAACACTCGGGAAAGACACTGGTGTGTCTGACGGTGGTTATGCCAGGAAGCGTGAAGCGTAATCAGCAATCGCTCACTGTAGCACGTGCAGCCGTGAAGGCTATGCGAAAAGCATATAATATAAGTGATGACCTATTACCTGAAACAGAATTACTAACCAATGAACTAAAAGCTGAAGCAGGGGAATGCCTTGTAGAACGCGACCTTAATACAGGCTACGAAGCCTATCTGATTACCCCGCTGCCATTGCTTGAAGCCAAGCGCGTGGCGGTAGATATTGAGGACACACATCCGTTGGGTCGACTCTTCGACATCGACGTGATTGACGCACAAGGCATTCCGGTGTCGCGTGACAGAGTAGGAGGACAGCCACGTCGCTGCCTCGTATGCGACCATGAAGCCAGATATTGCATGCGAATGCGATGGCACACACAAGAGGAAATATGGGCAAGGATAAAGCAGATGACTGACGACTATGCCTTGCAACAGCAAGCTTAAATCTTTACGAATCAAACAACTAACGATTATCATTAACATTTAACAATCCGCATCTTACATTGGAAATAATACAGCTCAATCCAGCCATACCGCGCCAACGTCGCCGCATAGAACAGTTTCTGGGCGACAACGGCTTGCGTCTTGACGATGTAGACTACTACGCCACTCTCGTCGACGAGACGACCGACGAAATAGTAGCCGGTGGTGGACTAAAGGGAGGCGTAATAAAATGCGTGGCAGTGGCTGACGGACACAAGGGTGAGGCTGTAGCCAACCAGATTGTGTCGCACCTGATAGCACAAGCCAACGCCGATGGACATCAATGTGTGAAGCTGTTCACCAAACCGCAAAACCAAAGGATGTTCGAGAGCATGTCGTTCCGACTGCTCGCCGAAGCGCCAAAGGCTATATTGATGGAGACGGGCATAGGAGGGATAAAGAGGTATAGTGAAGAGTTGGAAAGTGAAAAGGGAAAAGTGAAAAGTGAAAAATCCAATGGCAAACTTCACCACCTCAACCCCTCACCACAACAACCGATTATGCCGCAAAGCGGCATAATCATAATGAACTGCAACCCGTTCACGCTCGGCCACCGTTATCTGATAGAGCAGGCGGCACAGCAAGTGGAGACGTTGTATATACTGGTGGTGAGAGAAGACTGCTCGATGTTCAGCTATGACGAACGAAAGGCTATTATCAGCCGTGGAGTGGCACACTTGGACAATGTAGTGGTGTGCGACGGTAGCGAATACTCAATCAGTGCAACCACATTTCCAACGTACTTTCTGAAGTGTCTGTCGGATGCGTCAGACACTCAGATGACACTCGACATCGACCTATATAGACGACATATAGCTCCGGCACTGGGCGCAACGGTGCGTTTCGTGGGAACCGAACCTGACGACCCATTGACCCGACGCTACAACGAACTGATGAAGAGCATGCTGCCCGACGTGCGCGAAGTGGCACGACTGGAGAAGAATGGGGTAGCGGTGAGTGCGTCGAGAGTGCGCAAGGCAATAGTAGAGAATCATCTCGCACTGGCTGCACGGCTCGTTCCGCCCACCACAGTACCTTACATAGTAGCCCACTTGGCAACACGAGCTTTGAAGGCAGAGCTGAACACTACGCCAAAGCCGGGACTCGTAGACAGCCACGACAGCGGAGCACACCGCGACATGGACCATGCGCTGATGATGCGTAGCATACGCGCGCTGCACCCTTACTTCGTTAGGCTCGCCACACTGGGCTACGACAGCACCCAACTGCCAGCCCACAACGACATAGTAAGCATAGGCTTAGAGGCTGAGAAAGCCATGTTCAAGTCTACCGGAGGCGTAAATACCTACAAGGGAGCGCTCTTCTCGATGGGACTGGCAGTGACAGCAGCGACATATATAATAGGTAGGGGTGAAGTGGCAACTACTACTCACGGGAAAGAGTATGTGCCCAACAACTTGCTCTCTACGACAATAATACAATTGGCCAACGGTTTTCCCGACACCAGAGGCACACATGGCAGCCGTGCCAAACAGCTTGCCCAGGCAGGGTGCAAGCTCAAGAGTGCGCTCGACAATGCCCGCGAAGGCTACAGCCAACTCTTCGGCGAATGGCTGCCATTCTACGAGACACGCATCAAAGGCGACGACTCGTACGTAAAGCACAAGACCCTGCTGCGTATCATGTGCGACCTCGACGATACCAACATCGTATATCGCACCGACTACGACACGATGCTGCAAGTGAAGACCGAGGCAAGACGCTTGCTTGAGGACTTCTCGGAGGCAGGAATAGAAGACATGAACCGCGACTTTGTGAGTCGGAACATATCGCCTGGAGGCAGTGCTGATATGTTGGCGTTGGTTGTCTTTTTGTTCGGAATAACCCGAAAAGATTGAATTATTTGCAACAAATATACCGAAAAAGTGTATTTTTAATACCTTTTAGGTGATTTTGTTAACGCAAACAATGGAGAATGATAAATAATTACTAACTTTATATTTTGAAAATCTAAAAACATTGACATTATGGTGGAACTTATCAATCATGGAGTCTATCTCCTTAACGGAACTGAAATCCGCGACAACTATCAGGGCATGACCCCCGATGAGGCCCGCGAGAATACAATCACATACGGTATTTTGCGTTCGCACGATGTCGACGGTGGTAAGGGCAACAAGATGCGCATCCGCTTCGATGCTATGATGTCGCACGACATAACATACGTTGGTATCATTCAGACTGCACGCGCCAGTGGACTCGAGGAGTTCCCGCTGCCTTACGCAATGACCAACTGCCACAACTCACTCTGCGCTGTAGGCGGAACTATCAATGAGGACGACCACGTATTCGGTCTCTCGGCTGCCAAGAAGTATGGCGGTATCTACGTTCCTGCCAACCAGGCTGTAATCCACCAGTATGCACGAGAGATGATGGTGAAGTGCGGCAACATGATACTTGGCTCTGACTCACACACACGCTATGGCTCATTGGGTAACATGGGTGTAGGCGAAGGTGGCGGCGAGCTTGTTAAGCAGCTTCTCAAGAACACATGGGATATCAACGCACCTGAGGTGGTATTGGTATGGCTCGAGGGCGCACCTAAGAAGGGTGTAGGTCCGCACGACGTTGCCATCTCGCTCGTTAAGGCTACTTTCGAGAGCGGCGTGGTTAAGAATAAGGTACTGGAGTTTGCTGGCCCTGGCGTCAAGAACCTGCCTATCGACTTCCGTAACGGTATCGATATCATGACTACTGAGACCACTTGCTTGAGCTCAATCTGGGTGACCGACGAAGAGGTAAAGCACCACTACGAAATCCACGAGCGTCCGCAGGACTATCGTGAACTGAAGCCGGGCGACGTAGCTTACTACGACATGATGATACGCATCGACCTCTCTACACAGGAGTCGATGATTGCACTGCCGTTCCACCCGTCGAACGCTGTTACAATCCACGAGCTTCAGGCTGACCCAGTTGGTATACTTACACGCATAGAGGAAGACGCTAAGAAGCGTTTCGGTGATAAGGTAGACGTACACCTCGTTGACAAGGTGGTTGAC
>OJML01001526.1_pt1 | contig 12056 bp, 9 predicted proteins | sample 1597221 | NCBI WGS metagenome assembly OJML01 (sample SAMEA2452123, study PRJEB22498) | human gut metagenome | biome: human feces; feature: human gut; material: feces | place: Australia | collected 2012 | reverse complement strand
AGGCATTGCCGGCTGCGGCAGAAAGGGCTTCTACCTTGCCATGGAATACTACACCTGGGATGGCATCTGCCGTGAAATCTACAGTCTTTCCGACGGTAATACCGTCCATCTGAGTCTCACGATAGTTGGCTACTACCCATACATCATTGTCATCCACGATGCGGGCGAGCATCTGACCAGGCTGCACCAGCTGGCCTTCGTGAATATCCTTTCTTCCCATCACGCCATCGCAAGTTGCCACGATTACGGTATAGGAAAGGTTGAGGCGAGCCAGATTGAGCTGTGCCTCAGCTACGCTCTCTCCGGCACGGGAACCGCCGAGCTGCTGGGTCTGAACATTACGAACCGATGCGGCACTAGCCTTTCTGCTGCTTGCCTGCTCATAGCGTGCCTTGGCTCCCAGATAGCGGGCATAAGCGTTGTCATACTGTTGACGGGTAACAGCATCCTTCTTCATCAGAGTAGCAAAGCGGTCGAAGTCTTGCTTGGCATTCATCATATCCACACGAGCCTCCTCAATACCGGCTGCTGCTGTCTGCACATTGGTATTGGTGGTGCCCATGCTGGCGGTAACAACCGAAGAACTTGACTTGGAGCCACGCAAGCCTGCCTCTGCCTGAGCTACATGCAGACGGAACTCAGCATCCTCGATGATAACAAGGGTATCGCCCTTCTTTACGTGCTGATAGTCGTTGAAACGAATCTCCTTGATGAATCCCGGTACACGGGTGTTGATAGGGGTGATATGGCGGTTTACCTGTGCATCATCTGTGTAAGCCACATCGCTGCCATGATAGAAATGGCTGAAGCACCAGCCGATAGCTCCCAGAAAAAGGAGGATAATCACTACATTATATATTCTCTTGATAATCTTCTTGTTCATTGCTTTATTTATTTTATTGTTTCTAAATTTCTCCTGCCACGTACTTCATGCGATAGTAGGCATAGACGATGTTGATGCGGGCATCCACCTCGTTGAGCTCGGCATTGAGCTTGAGGTTGGAGGCATCTACCATATCCGTAACCAGAGCGAGCTGACTGAGATAGCGGGCATTCATCACATCGTAGTTCTGCTGTGCCAGCTCTACGCTCTTTCGCTGCGTTTCCAGTTCCACGTAGGTTTGTTGGTATTGCACGTAGGCTGCCTGCACATTATTGTTGAGCTGCTCTGCCTGAACGGCATGTGCCTCTTTAGCCTGTCGGGTTTCCACGGCAGCCTGCTTGATTCGCTTGTTGCTCTTGAAGAGAGAGCTGAGGCTGTATTTCACGCCTACGCCCACATACCAGACGTTGAGGTTCTTATCAACAGGTGGCAATTCGAAGAGGATAGGTCCATCGAAGTTATCTGCGGCAACGAAAGCTACCTTTGGCAGAAGATCGCTCTTGGCAATCTTCTCCTTCTGCTCAGCGATGCGGATGGCGTTACTGCTCTGCTCCAGGAGTGGGGAGTTCAGAGTACCTGCCGTCTGCCAGTAAGCCTCGCCTTCCTTGCCGTAGGTCTTGTCGGCGATAGTGGCATCGGGGATAATCTGAATCTCCTGATTTCCCTGGTTCATTTGGCTATCCTGGTTCATTCCGAGGGTATTGCAAAGCTGATGGTTCAGAATGCTCCGGTTATTTCTGAGTGCCGTCAGACCGAGCTTGAGGCTTTCCATCTGGAGTTCGTATCGGGTGATGTCGTTCTTCAGCGCCATGCCGTGCGTCTGCTTCTCCTTGATGTCGTCGATGAGCTGGCGAGTCAGTTCGATGTTCTTCTCATAAACCTTGATACGGTTGTCTATCTTGTAAAGGTCGAGATATTGACCGAGGGCGATGAAGCGAATCTGCTGTCGGGTAAGTTTCACGCCTACTTCTGCCTGCTGCTTTCCGAGTTCGGCGAGCTTGATGCCTGCGTTGATGGCTCCACCGGCATAAACTACCTGCTGTGCCTGGAAGGCGAAGTTGTTGCCGAAATGTGGGGATTTCAAACCATGAACGTTGCTGAAGTCGCGGTCGGTAATCAGCGCATTGCCGATGTAACTGAAAGAGAGGGAAGCATCAAGGTCGGGCAGTTTCTTGCTTTTAGCCGATTCGATGCCGAGATGTGCTGCTTCTACTCCTGATAATGAAGTGCGAAGGCTTTTGCTGTTATCCTCAACCTTCTGGAAGAGTTGGCTGATGGTCATGTTATCTTTCTTGCAGACAGGCAAGGATGTTGCCGCCCCTTCTGTGGTTTGTGATTGAGCCGGAGCCCAAAGAGTTCCTCCTGCAAGCAGAAGGCTTACCAATAAGATGTTCTTAATCATTGATTCTTGCTTTTTGAAATTCGGGTGCAAAGGTACGGAGTTTTGGGCGAACAATCACTTTAAATTTTTCGCGGCGGATGGACGATTTGGGAATAATAGTTCTTTTATGTCACATATTTTGTGTAATTTTGCAACCGAAATAGGAATAAAGAGACATAATAACTCTATATATAATAAGGTGTAGATGGAATTATCAGAATTAAGCAGTTATCAGGAAGCAAGCCTTTTTCGCTCTGGTTTGGAGGAATGGCAGGAGGGTCCGCAAGTATTGACTTACGGAGCAATATTGATTTGCCGGAAAGGAAAGGCGAGGCTACAGGTGAATTATAAGGATTGGCAACTTTATGAGGGGGCGGTGATTACGCTGTTCCCGAATGATGTGGTGGAACTGAAGGTTGAAGGGGATTGCAAATCCCCAGAAACTGAAAACGGGGATTGCAAATCCCCTCAAACTGCGAACAGCTTCCAAGTGGAAATGCTGAAATATAATCCTTCCTTGCTTCGTGAAGCAAGTCTGCAACTGGAACAGACGGTTTATTCTTCCTTACGGGAAGACAGATGCAGACTGGATACCCCCGTGGTGACAAACATCATCAATGGTATGTTTGCCCTATTAAAAGTTTATTTCGACCAATCGGAGTGTACTTGTATCTCCCAATTGGTATTGTGTCAGTTGAAGGCGTTCTTCATCGGTTTTCATGAGTATCTTCAGCGCAATCCGCAATACCGACCAGATGAAGTGAAATCGTATCGCGTAAGAGAACTGTTCAATCGGTTTATGATGCTGCTGGAGAAGGATTACAAGATATCAAGGGATGTGAACTATTATGCCGAACAGATGAATATCTCCTCGAAATATCTCACCAACATCGTGAACCAGGTAACGGGGCATACCCCCAAGACCATCATCGACCAATACGTGATTCTGCAGCTTAAGATGCATCTTAAGCGAACTACGCAAAGCATCAAGGAGATGGCTTGGGAGTTTCATTTTGCCGATGTCAGTTTCTTCTGTCGTTATTTCAAGAAGCATACAGGGCTGACGCCGCAGCAAATCAGGGAATAAAAGGGAAGGCGCGTGCTAGAAACTCTGTTCCAGCACGTGCTGCAAGCAATCTGTAACAACCTTCAATTTCTTCCTAATCTCTTCTTCTCCATTCTCTTGAATATGTTCAGGCGATAGTGCCTTCAGTTCTTCCAGACAACTCATCTGCATCATACTGGCAATCGGCAGAAGTTTGTGAGCAGCTTTTTCTATTTTATTTATAGATAAGGAATCCTCTTCCATGGCTTCTTTCAAATTCTTAAGATGTTCTGCCAGTTCCTGCTTCACGGTGTTGAGTATCTCTTTTGCTGCCTCTTCATCGCCCTCTGCAAAAGCCAGAAGAGCGTCAAAGTGGGATTGAGGTTCAGAATCTATTCCCAGGATAGCTGATAACTTCTCTATGCTGAATGGCTTGAAAAGACAGTCGTCGAAGCCAGCTTTTATAAGTTGTTCCCGGATACTCGTATCATGCGCTGTCATAGCAATGACAGTCATATTGGTATGGTTGATGTGGGTAATCATCTCTGTACCATTCATTTCTGGCATTTCTATGTCCATCAGCATGAGGGCTGGCTGCTCATTGTGCAGGATGGTGAGTGCATCAATCACATGATTGCAGGCGAATACTTGCCAGGAATCGCCTGCTATGCGTCGCAGCATTTCCTGGAGAAGTTGAAGCTGAAGCTTGTCGTCATCGAGAATCAGGACCTTATGGTTGGCAAACTCTTGTTGAGCCTTCTTTTTGTTGTCTGAGTCCTTGGCTTCCTGATGATCAGATGTTTGTTTGATATCCTCCTGCGAATCATCTTTTGGGGCAGGTTCTATAGGTAGCGTAACGATGAAATTGGAACCTTTGCCTAAGGTAGAACGAAGTAGAATTTCTCCACCGAGAAGCGACACCAGTTCTTGAGTGATAGACAAGCCCAGGCCTGTTCCCTCGATGCCTTGTGCACTCTTTAATCTGGTGAATGCCTGGAACACTTTCCGCTTTTCCTCATCGGTCATTCCCTTACCCGTATCTTTCACGCTCATGGTGAGTGTCAGCTTACCCATGATTTTTGAAACTCGTGCCTCAATGTTGACACTTCCGTGATCGGTATATTTGATGGCATTGTTCACCAGATTATCCAGAATCTGACGAATACGGAAAGCATCGGCTAGGAATAATTCCTTGTCTGTTTCATTCTCCTGATTTGCTTCCTTTTTCATTCCCATCGTCATCTCATACGAAATGGCTAAGCCTTTCTCTTCGGCTCGCAATCGCATTCCCTCTACTGATTCCTTTACCAGTTGAGTAGGAGAGAAAGAGACAGGCTGAACCTTCATCAGTCCATTTTCCAACTGATGATAATCGAGAAGAGAGGCTACTAGTCGGGAAAGATGAGCAGCAGAGTTCTTGATATTTTGAAGACACTCAATGCCTTGTGCTTCCTTGACATATTCTTTCATCAGGTCGATGAAGCCGGAAATGGAGGCTGCTGGAGCCTTGATATCGTGCGTAATGGTGAGGAGAAGTCGCTCACGTTGGTTCATGATACGTTGGATTTCTTCGTTGGCTGCCTCCAGGTTCTCACGGTAGATGCGTTCTTTTCTTGCATCGCGCCAGATGAACCAAATCATGACGATAATCGCAAGGAGGGTTACTAGTGTAAGCAAACCTATTTGCCACAATAGCTGTTTACGGGCAGCCATCGCTTTGTTGATGGCTTTTTGCATAGAGTCACGTTCCCTTTGGTGTACATCACTCAGTTGCTTGGCAGAACGTAAGGCAAGTTTTGTACTGACTATTTTCAAGTCTTCCATCTCTTTGTTGATACTTTCCTTATGATCTTGCGTAGCCACCTTCTCCTTCTTGTCTATCTGGTCTAGAATGTTGGCTACATTTTCTGCCACATTCACAGGAGTTGTGATAGAATCAATGATGGCTCTGTTGCTGTCTTGCTTGATGCTTAGCGTTTCTGCGTGCTCTTTCTTGAAAGCATCGGCTAGTCGGCGGAAGAATCCTCGGCGGGTCTTCATTACTTCCACCGTAGTTTTCTTTGCCTCGTGGGTTTGTGGGGCTTTGGAATGAACAACGATAGAATCCTTGCCGGTATTCAGACTTTTAACCTTATCTTGCAGATAATTGGACGTAGATTTCCCTGCCATTGCATCAGAGAGTTGCTTCAGGTTCTTCTGTTCTTCTTTGAGCAGAGAAGTCATGGTACTGTCGGCAGCATCCTTTTTCTTGATGTACTCACGGGATGCTTCGTTGATGGCGATGATGCTCTTGGTGTTGCTATATACGAGACTGATTGCCAGAATCATGATAATGGCAATAATGCAATAGCCGAGGGCTACCTTGAGTGGAATATTGTTTTTGTGCATGTGAAATCTACTTACTTAATTATCTTTTGCAAAGATAGTGCAAACGAGCGCAATGAAAGCTTGCTTTCAGATTGCCGAGTGCAGCTTATCTTCTGCAAAGATAATGCAAAAAACTGATTTAAAGAAAAGAAAGGGCTAAAAACAAGTCAGGAGACCAATGAATTTTATCATTAGTCTCCTGCCTAATTGAAAGCGAAGCGTAATTACTGATATTTAATGTCTTTCTATTTCTTCTGTTTATTACTGTTTTTTGAAGGTGATATTACTTAGCTACAGTTGTATCTGTTGTTGCTGTTGTAGAATCAGCTGGAGTCTCTGCTGGAGTTGTCTTCTCAACTGTTGTGTCTGCTGGTTCTGCAGGAGCAACTGTGTCTACTGGAGCTACTGATGAAACACTTGCCATCTTGTTGTTGGCGAATACATTACTAACTGATACCATTACCATGGCAGCGATAGCTGCGAATACTAACTTTTTCATAATCTTTTTATTTTTTATTGTGAATATTATTTTTACTTTAATGAACTGTCTTACTTGCATTGTTGCTTGTTTGCGAGTTCACAATCTAATATCACAATCTGCGTGCCAAAAGATTCCTTCTTTTAGTAAATGGTTGATAATCAGTTAATATGCATTTTTGTGCCAAATCTTAACTTTGTGGAAGTTGTGGAACAAGTGTGGAATTTTTCCCCAAAATATTGGGGAAAGTTCCTCAGATGCCGTACTTCTTCATCTTGTTATACAGCGTCTTTCTATCCACAGCAAGCAATTGTGCAGCTTTACTCTTGTTACCTCCTGCCGCTTTTAGTGCTGCTTCTATACGCTGCAGTTCTGTTTCCTCATCATGCAGGGTGGTAGGAGCTTGTGGCTGAATATGAGCCATACTCTGTTCCAGTTCTGTTACTCCAATATATCTGCCTGTGGCAAGAAGAGTGGCACGTTTCATCACATTGTTCAATTCGCGTAGGTTTCCTGGCCAGTTATAAGAGGCGATTCTCTCCTTCGCCTTACCATCGAGTCCTTCCACGTTTCTATTGAGTTCTTTGTTGGCATGTTTGATAAAGAGATCAGCAAAGAGGAAGAGATCGGCACCACGGTCTTTCAACTCCGGCATGTAGATGGTAAACTCGTTGATGCGGTGGTATAGGTCTTCGCGGAAGTTTCCCTCTGCTACACGCTGTGCCAGATTTTCGTTGGTGGCGCAAACCAGTCGGATGTCGATGTCGATTTCCTTGTTGCTGCCCAATGGACGAATTTTTCGCTCCTGAAGGGCACGAAGCAGTTGCACTTGCACTTCATAGTTCAGGTTCCCCATTTCGTCCAGGAAGAGTGTACCGCCATTTGCTATTTCAAAGGCTCCCTTCTTGTCTTGGTCTGCTCCCGTAAAGGCTCCCTTGCTGTGACCGAAGAATTCTGATGCTGCCACATCCTTAGGAATGGCTCCACAGTCGAGTGCAAAGAAAGGTTTCCCTGCCCGCTGGCTTAATTCATGAATGCGACGAGCCACATATTCCTTACCCGTTCCGCTTGCACCTAGAATGAGAACTGACATAGGGGTAGGAGCAACCAAAGATACGAAACTATAGAGTTTTCTTGAAGCCTCACTTTCACCTTCAAGATATTTAGGAACATCTACATTTCCTTTAGATTCCGTATTTCCTGATACTTTTTTATTATCTATTGGCTCCTGATTTCCTGTTGCCTCCCTCTGCTCTATATTTTTCTCTGATAGAGAGCTTGTATTGTGATTTTTTATGGCTTCCTTAATCTTTTCCAGGAGAATATCCGGATGAAAAGGTTTGGCTACGTAATCTGTAGCACCCGACTTCATGGCGAGTACTACGTTCTGAATCTCTGCATAGCTGGTCATGACGATGAAAGGTACTTGCACGCCGTGCTTTCTCATCCATTGCAATAAGAAAATACCATCATGGTTTGGAAGACGAAGGTCGGATAGCACCAGATCAAATCCACTTTCCAACTTCTCCCAAGCCTGTATAGCTGCTTTCACCGAAGTCGTTTTTTCAACTTCGAATCCTTTCTTCCTGAGCCATGTCTGAATCATGGTTCCAAATGCGATGTCGTCTTCAACTATTAGTATTTTTTCCATATCATTACAATCTTTCTGTCTCTTTGTCTTCTCAAGATAAAACAATTTCGTGCGCAAAGTTAGCATTATTATTTGGAATCAGCAAAGAAAAAGTCTTTAATTGTCAGTTTTTACAAAAGATTATAATAATAATGAAGGTCTCTACCCAAACATGAAGGATACAGAACTTATATTATCAATTGATTTTTGATAGCTTTTTACTCTGGGAAATTGATGTTGTGACAATCTGGTAGCCTCTATCTTAACATTTGTTATTGAATTATGGGGCAAAGATATAAAATCTTTGTGAAACAAAAGTAAAGAAAAAGAAAAAGTTTTGTTTATCTCGTTAATTATTATTATCTTTGCATTCGTAATTGTAAAAACTAAACGAAAATGAAGATACATATAGAACAAGCAACCCCAGATAAAGCTTCGCATATAGCATCGCTCATTATGGAAGCGATGAATACGGAATGTTGTCAGAATTTTGCCGGACCTCGTCATACATTGGCTGATTTTCATCAGTTGATGGAACGTCTGGTAAAGATGGAGGATAGCCAGTATAGTTACCGAAATGTGTTGATGGCAATGACTACTGATGGTGTGGTTGCTGGCATCTTGGTAGCTTATGATGGAGCTCAACTTAAGACTTTGCGCAAAAGATTTTTAGATGAGACTCTTGCTACCTTTGGAATTGATTATTCGGGTATGGATGCTGAGACTCAAGAAGGTGAATACTATCTCGACAGTTTGGCTGTTTCCAGTAGCTATAGAGGTAAGGGGATTGCAAAGCTTTTGTTGAATGCTGCCATACAACGTGGTAAGGAACTTGGTATTCCGAAGGTTGGATTATTGGTTGATAAAGGCAATCCAAGAGCTGAAAGCCTTTATACTCGTATGGGATTCCAATTCGTCAATTATACAACGTGGGGTGGACACGGAATGAAGCATTTGCAGATAAATGCTGAATAAAAAGTGAAAATTCTTGTTGATGATTATAGAATAATAAGTGAATAGAGCATATAAAACAAAAAGCCCAGGATAGCATCACTGCTGCCTGGGCATTTTTTAATCAACAAAAACTAATAAAATCTCTTTTAACCTATATTTTCTATAAAGTTACCTTTTCTGCTGCAAAGGTACAAAAGAAAATGGTAGGATGAATCAAAAATATATAGTTTTCTGCTATTTCTTCAGGACAATCGTTTGCACGATTATTTGTCTTCTACTTCCTGTAATTCGCTTTCCTCCATATCCTGATCTAAACGGTCGCGCCAAAGATACTTTCTTGTTTCATGCACAATAATTCCACTAAGACATAGTAAAGAGACGAGATTTGGAATAGCCATAAGAGCATTCATGCAATCAGCTATGTTCCATACCAGACCGAGACTGATGACACTTCCTGCAAATATACTGACAATGTAGAGAATGCGATAGCAAAGCATCCATTTCTTTCCCTTCAGGTATTCTACGCAACGTTCGCCATAATAACTCCAACCTAGTGTAGTACTAAAAGCAAAGGTGGTCAGACCAAATGTTAGTAATGGAGCTCCAATATATGGTATTTTACTAAAAGCTGCTTTGGTAAGTGCTGCTCCATCATGATAGTCTATATCTGGATAGGCTATGATACTGCTGGTGATTACCAGTCCTGTTAGTGCGCAGATGATGACCGTATCCCAGAATGTTCCTGTTGATGAAACTAATGCCTGTCGAACGGGATTGCGGGTTTGAGCAGCTGCGGCAACAATTGGCGCAGAACCAAGTCCACTCTCATTAGAGAAAAGACCACGGGCAATACCATAACGGGCAGCAAGCATCAGTGTGCTACCTGCAAAACCACCACCAGCAGCTTTTTTTGTAAAAGCTGATTCGCAGATAATCTGTAGGGCAGGGAGAATGTAGGCATGATTTACAATGAGAATATAAATACAGCCCAATACATAGAATAGGGCCATGAAAGGTACAAGCATTCCACAAACCTTAGAGATAGTCTTTACACCACCAATGATTACGGCTGCTCCTAAAATGGTAACTATCGAGCCTGTAATGAAAGGAGAAATGCCATATTGATTCTCTACAAGGGTTGAGATGGCATTAGCTTGAACTGTGCTGCCAATACCAAAAGAAGCAAGGGCGGCAAAGGTTGCGAAGAGGATGGCAAGCCATTTCCAGCCCAATCCCTTTTCTAGAGCATACATCGGACCTCCCAGCATCTTTCCTCGTGTTGTCTTAACTCGATATTTTACGGCAAGAAGTCCCTCTGCATACTTGGTAGAAATACCGAAAACACCGGTGAGCCAGCACCAAAGGACAGCACCTGGTCCACCTAATGCTATGGCTGTAGCCACACCGATGATGTTACCCGTACCGATGGTGGCTGCCAAGGCAGTGGCTAGTGCTCCGAATTGAGAAACATCCCCCGTTGCCTTCTTGTCTTTCTTGACAGACAATTTGATAGCCTGGAATATCTTGCGCTGTGGAAAGCGCAGGCGTATGGTTAGAAAAATATGAGTTCCCAACAATAAAATAATCATAGGCCATCCCCAAAGGAATGAACTAAAGGCTGTGAAAAAATCATTGATAGCATCCATCTCTCTTATGTTTTAATTTAAAAATGATAATTAATAATTAGGCTTGCGCCCTGATAACTCTCTTGTCTTTTTATGAACGGAATATGTTTAGTTACTTCCGTTTGGGGAGACTGAAGGTAATTCTACCTTCAGTCATCGAATTCTATTCTAACGTTAGTGAATCCCATTGTCTTGAACATGTCTTTGAATTGCTGCTTGGCATTTCTTCTTGCCGTCTGATAATTCACTGGTGTCAAGCAACGCTTTTTCATCATAACGTAAGCTCTGTCGTACATAGCCTGTCGGTCAGCGCCAGTCCATTTTCCTTCTTCAAAGAAACTTTTAGTCTTTGCCTCGTCTATGAAATTGTTGTCGAGGAGTCGGATTGGGGGAAGGGTGCAGACTATGGAATCTTTCTTTTCATCCGTCTGTATCCATCCTTCCTTTACGTCTTTCATGTCAATGCCGAGACGCAGGGTACCATAATAGATACGTACCAATTGATCGTCACCAAAGAAGCCATGTCGGGTTGTATCAACGAGTTCCTCATCGTTGATGGCAAGAAATTCCCATTGCCCGATAGCCTCAATACTTTCTACTTGGGTTGGTGAAAGGGTGGTCTTTTCTTCCGTTGCCACGTTCATTGTATTGTCTTTATTAAGCCAATAAAGTGCTCCACCTATTATTATAATAAGGAATAAAATGATTATGATTCCATATTTCTTCATATCTTAGTCCTCTTTATTTGATGCCTGGCTAGAGGCTGTTCTCTTTTCTATTGTTTTATTGTCATTCAATCCATTTGAAATGAATTCCTTCAAGTCTTGGATTGTGAATTTCTTACGGAAGCTAATCTTGATGTTTTCTTCCTTGAATCCCATGTTCTTGAGCATCGGAATCAGAGTATTTGCGGCACTGAGCCGAGCTTGTTCCATGAGGTCAAGATTCGGAATATCATTGATGATGCTTTGTCTGCCTTGCTGCTCTAGTTGGGTGAGTTCTGCATCACTGAAATTGCTGCGGGCAATGGAAACATATTGTTTTACCGCATTGTGGTCTATCTTACTGCTCGTGAGTGTCAGCTTTGGGTCTGGCAGAATGATTTCTATCTTGTCGCCTTTGCGTAACACATTTTGATTGGAAAACCCTTGGAAGTCTACGGAAGCCTTGATGGTTGCATTCATAGGGATTGCAACTTTCCTGTTTGAACCAGGTACATGAATGTTGAAGTTCTTTCTGAAAAAAGAACCTTTCAGATTCAGTTGATCATCGTGGGTGATAATTTTGTGAACATGGGCTTCTGCCGTATATAGTCGGTTGCATTTTTGTATTTGCATCACCATCATTGGAATCGTGTCGATGACTTGCTCCTTTTCTTGCGTTTGCTCTTTCTGAAAGCAAGAAGAAAAGGTGAAAATGCTGGCAGTTATTATGAATAATAGAATCTTTTTCATACAAAATGTTTCTTTTTGTTTGCAAAGATACGACAAAATGTTTAATTCTCAAAATAAAAAGGGTAAATTTGCTTTAAAAAGAAGAAAAGAAGCATTTTTAAGAGAGAAAAAACATTTAATGAAGAAAAAATGCATTTTTTTTAGACTTCCATTAAACCTTTTCTTCGTGATGACGTCAAACTACTGATTAGAATTCATAAACTGAACTTTTATTATATCGTGTAAGATTCAATAGGAAA
>OJML01001524.1_pt1 | contig 12066 bp, 6 predicted proteins | sample 1597221 | NCBI WGS metagenome assembly OJML01 (sample SAMEA2452123, study PRJEB22498) | human gut metagenome | biome: human feces; feature: human gut; material: feces | place: Australia | collected 2012 | reverse complement strand
GGACCGGCAAAATTACCGACCGTACCTGCGTGGAATTTTTCGGTGTATTTACTTTCGGTGTTATCGATGCTCACACGTCCTTGTACATTTAGCCCTTCAATGATATTATATTGTAGACTAGCAGCCAATTTATAACGTCTTCTATCGTTCTCACGATTCATACGATTCATAATCCAATAAGGATTTTGAGACGAAACACCGCCTAAATCACCATATGGCCAATACTGAGTATTTACACCCGACAAATCATCATAACGTTCGTATACAGCTACATCAGAAAAATCTTCGCCACGTGGGAACAAGAACAAAGAAGTAAGCGGGTTAAAATACTGCCCTTGCGATACCATATTCTTATCGTTTTGAATAATATAGTTAGCACTTGTATCCAAAATAAACTTATTATTCAAGAAGTTGGTAGTATTACGGAATGAGAAATTATATCTATCATAGTCATTATTGGGCATAATGCCTGTTGCATTAGTTGTGGCTACAGAGATATAGCTTTGACTCTTATCATTACCTGTAGAGAGAGAAAGTGCATTGGATACATTGCTTCCTGTATTAAAAAAATTTGCAGGATCGTATCTCTTATCAGTTTCTAATCCCCAGCTCATCATTTCACCTGTCATATTACCATAAGTGTTTTGAAACTTAGGCATCATCATAGGATCACTGAATGTGGTATTATTACTATAAGTCACGGTTGTCTTATCAGCACGTCCCTTCTTGGTAGTAATTAATACTACTCCATTAGCTCCTTCATATCCATACAATGCAGCTGCAGAAGGTCCTGTCAACAACGACATGCTCTCAATATCATCCGGATTAATGTCAGCTATTGATTCACTGCTCGGTTGTGTAGCCATAGCTCCATCACCCCCGGAAGAAGCACGATTATACATTGGAATACCATCAATCACATAGAGAGCGTTATTATTCTGCGTAATAGATTTAGCACCTCGCATTACAACCTTTACACCACCGCCTGGACCTGAAGCACTAGAATTAATCTGTACCCCTGCTGCTTTACCAGCCAGTGCTCCCATAAAGTTAGTACTCTTTACAGTTGTAAGTTCATCCCCTTTCACCTGTTGTACATTATACGTCAATGCTTTCTCTGACCGCTTGATACCCAATGCAGTAACAACTACTTCATCCAATACTTGCGTATCTTCTCCTAGGGTAACTTTCATGGGTTGTGCGTTGGTAAGTGTGATTGCTTGGGAGAAAATCAGTTTCATATACTTTCTCTAGATCCAATTCTTGTTAGATAAATAGATTAGATGTTCTATTTTTAAGATATCAGGCTAAATACAATTGAGCAAAATCAATGAATGAAAGAAAAAGTTAGTATGATTGCACATGAATATGCAGTAATTAAATTGTTTTTATTGATATATGCGGTATGAATATTCGATAAAAGACGTTTTCTCAGGAATGTTCCACACCGAGAATCACTTCGTTTCTCGGTGTGGAACATTTTGATTCTTTAAATGGAACCTAACAAATCATTTAAAGAATAATAATAACTTGTTTTATAGTAGTTGTTTTCTTCTAGTTAGTGCCGATAATACAAAGAACGGAATCTTTTCATTTGATTAATATTATCAATATTAGATATTATTCTATCACTACGCGGGCGATAAAAAGAATAATTTGCAATAATATTATCCTTTTTTATTTGAATTACGTTTGGCTAAAGTGGAAATCCCTGCGGTTTTCAAAACACTCCTGATAACAAGATGCATATTCTAAATTATAGGTAATCTGAATATGCGTTTTTTAATATTATACTCACTTTTATCCTATATCAATTATTGGTCCATTTTTCATTGTACATACAATTTGCATGCAAATGTATTAATCTAGAGATTAAAGTTAGTCAATAATTGAGCATTCCTTATTCTTTCCTCTTTTTCAAAGTATGCTAAATAGTGCTCGGTTACAGATAAGTTAGAGTGTCCCAAGCTTTCAGAAATATATGAGGTTTTCGCACCTCCACGTTTTAATACTGTAGCAAAAGAATGCCTTGCCGTGTAAGTCGTCAACTGAAAAACTCCAATGTCTTGGGCTATTTTTTTAAGTCTTCTGTTACATTTGGTTATAATACGCCGTACCAATCTAATCTTTTCAAAGGCATCTTCAGATCCTCTAGCATATTTAAAAATATACGTTTGCGGGCTTAATCTTGGATTACCCCATTTTTGAATAATATTCCACATTTCAGGAGTAATGATTGCATGTATCTCTTTGTTATGTTTGGTAGTTCGAGATGTCTTAGAGCGTACAAAGCATATTTCTCCATCCATAATATTTGAATACTGAAGAAATAATAAATCCATAAAATTAATGCCATTACATAAATAAGAAAACACCCAGAGATCCCTAAATTCTTCTATATCTTTTGTTTCACATTGATAAGACATTACTTTTTTTATTTCAGAAAGAGTAAGTGCTAATTTACGTCCACACCCTTCAGGAATTTCATATTTATTCTTTCCAAAAGGAAAAGATGATTCTTTTATGATACCATCATGTACAGCACGATTTAAGACACACTTTAAAGCTCGGAAATAAATACTTATGCTTGAATAGCTTTTACCTTCTGATATCCAAAATTTTTCACAACGTTTAAGCCAATCAATTGTAATGTTTTCCAAAGGTATAGTGGAACCTCCGAAATCTTCTAAACTTTTTAAAGCACTTTGATAATTTAAGTAAGTGTTTGCTTGTTCATTGGCTTCCAGTTCTTTCATTTTTAAGCGAAAAGCACTGCGCAAAGTCATATCATTCATCTGCCTTCCTAACCTGGCGCTTAATGTTTCAATACTAAATTCTCCTTTTTGTATCAGTTCGTTAACTTGTTGCTTAATAGTTGAAAAACTACTCTCTATATCTGATCGAATTTCTGCCAATAACCGGCTTTTTACTTTTAATAACCTTGCCCAATCTTCTTTTGACAATTCTTTCCCAGTTGAGTAATATTTTTGCTTTCTTCTATATACCACTTGAACTTTAACAGGAAATTGTCCACTCTTTTTTGCTCTTCTGGTATCTAATATGGTTAAAACCGAAATTCCATCTTTTGAATATTTGAACATAAAATGAATATTTATATCTATACAATAGGTAAAGCATACATATATTGTATGCAAAATGTATGCAAATGTAATAAATCAGCCTGATTTTAATAAATGCATAAGCTTCTATTTATCAAATATTTGAGTATTTATTTTTCAATTAGAAATCTACCTATTCTATTTTTTTGATAAAAAAAATCTTATCTTCGTTTAGTAAGGTTACAACATAAAATGTATTACTATTGAATAAGCGCTTATGGAATTTATTTTAAGTGTAACCTTTAAATTTATTAATTATGATAAACAGAGATACATGAAACCTTTGTGTGAAAACGGTAATCACATTTACCGCTTCTAATTACAAACTCTCTAAAAACTATTTCTAATTAAAAAGAATAAGATGAAAGAAATTATAAAACACAAGTTCTCACACTTGTTATTCTTCCTTTTGTTGGTTTCGTGTTTTGCTTCAGCTTATGGGCAAGAACGAACGATCACTCTTAATCTATCGAAAGTACCCTTGAACACTGCTTTGAAAGAAATTGAGAAACAAACTTCAATGTCAGTAGTCTATAACACAAATGATGTCGATATAAATCGTGTCATATCTATCAAGGTAACAAAAGAATCTTTGAATAATGTAATGAATCAGTTATTCAGAGGAGTTAATGTCAGTTTTTCAATAGTAGATAATCATATTGTACTTTCTGCGAAGAGTAATAAAGAAGAGCAGCAGAAAAAAACACCAATTACTGCAAGTGGTACTGTTACTGATTCAAAAGGAGAACCATTGATTGGAGTTAGTATTTTGGTAAAAGGAACTTCAAATGGTACTATCACTGATATGGATGGAAACTTCAAAATACAAGCAGCTAAAGGTGATGTACTTGAAGTATCCTATATCGGTTATGCCTCCCAAACAATCACGCTTGCCAACGCACAACCTATAAAAGTAACCTTAGGAGAAGATACGCAAGTATTGGACGAAGTAGTTGTTACTGCATTGGGTATCAAGCGTGCAACTAAGGCGTTAAGTTATAATGTACAAGAGGTAAAAGGTGACGAATTGACAGCTGTAAAGGACGCCAATTTTATGAATTCACTATCAGGAAAGGTTGCCGGTGTTCAAATTAATAGTGGTGCAACCGGTGCTGGTGGTGCCACACGTGTTGTTATGCGTGGTATGAAATCTCTGACTAAAGATAACAATGCATTGTATGTAATTGATGGTGTACCTATTTTTAATACAGGAAAAAGCGGTGGCGAAGGATTATTTGGAGAGATGGGAGGATCAGATGCTGTTGCTGACTTAAATCCGGATGATATTGCTAGTATTAGTATGATGACCGGTCCTTCTGCGGCAGCACTATATGGTTCTGCTGCGGCAAACGGTGTTGTTTTAATTACTACTAAAAAAGGCCAAACAGAGAAAACTACCATAACAGTATCCAACAGTACTACTTTCTCTAAAGCATATATTATGCCGGATATGCAGAACCGTTATGGTACAAGTTCTGGATTATTCAGCTGGGGAGAATTGACAAACCGTCGATATAACCCATCTGACTTCTTTGAAACAGGATCCAATGTTATCAATTCGGTAGCATTATCTACAGGAAATACCAAAAACCAGACCTATCTTTCTGCTTCTACAACTAACTCCGGTGGAATTGTTCCGAATAACTCCTATAACCGTTATAATTTTACGGCACGTAATACCACCCATTTCCTGAATGATAAACTTACTCTGGATATCGGTGCACAATATATCGTTCAGAACAACAAAAACATGGTTTCTCAAGGACAGTATTATAACCCTCTCCCATCACTGTATCTATTCCCTCGTGGAGACAACTTTGACGAAATTCGTTTGTATGAACGTTATAATACTAACTACGGCTATATGGAACAATATTGGCCTTATGGTGATGCAAGTTTGTCATTACAAAATCCATATTGGATACAAAATCGCATCAACCGTACTTCCAACAAGAAACGCTATATGATGAACGCTTCTTTGAAATGGCAGGCTACAGATTGGCTCAATGTTGTTGGTCGCGTCAATCTGGACAACTCCGACTACCGGAATAAAAACGAAAAATCTGCTTCTACATTAACAACATTCTGTGGTGTAAGCGGTGGTTTTGAAGATGCCATGCGTCAGGAACGTTCTTTATATGCCGATTTCCTGGCTAATATAGATAAAACATTTGGTGATTTTCATTTAACAGCCAATGTTGGTGCTTCCATATATCATACTTCAATGGATCAGTTATATATTGCAGGTGACCTGGTTATCCCCAACTTCTTCCAGATCAACAATATTAATTTCTCTGCCAACTATAAACCGGATCCTACCGGATATGAAGATGAAATTCAAAGTATTTTTGCCAGTGCTGAATTAAGTTGGAAAAATCAACTGTATCTAACTGTAACCGGACGTAATGACTGGGATTCAAAACTCGCATTCTCCAAACAAAAATCGTTCTTTTATCCGTCAGTCGGTTTATCGGCTTTATTATCAGAAATGGTTAAACTACCAGAGGTGATTTCTTATGCTAAAATACGCGGTTCGTATACAGTGGTAGCCTCTTCTTTCGATCGTTTCCTTACTAATCCGGGTTACGAATACAACAGCCAGACACATAACTGGGCGAATCCGACCGTATATCCGATGGACAATATGAAACCTGAAAAGACTAAATCCTGGGAAATCGGTTTGAACTTGAAATTCTGGGGAAATCGTTTTAATTTAGACGCTACTTACTATCGTTCTAACACACTGAACCAAACATTTAAGGTAGATATCCCCTCCTCTTCCGGATATAAACAAGCAATTGTACAAGCTGGTAACGTGCAAAATCAGGGTATTGAATTAGCTTTAGGATTCAGTGATAAATGGGCAGGATTCGGATGGTCTTCTAATGCAACCTTCACTCTAAACCGTAACAAGGTGAAACGACTGGCAAGCGGTAGCGTGAATCCTGTGACAGGAGAAGCTATCCAAATGGATGAAATGAATGTGGGTTGGTTAGGTAAAGAGAATGTAGCTCCTCGCGTCATCCTGACAGAAGGAGGTTCCATGACTGATATCTATGTATACAACCAACTGACAAAAGACAATAACGGTAATATAAAAGTCGATCAGAATGGTAATCTGGGTATCACTTCATCAAACACTCCGGTAAAAGTAGGTAATCTGGATGCTGATTTCAACCTCGGATGGACCAATCATTTCACTTATAAAGGAATTGATTTAGGAGTTGTATTATCAGCCCGTGTAGGCGGATTAGCTTATTCGGCTACTCAAGGTATTTTAGATTATTATGGAGTATCCGAAACATCTGCAACAGCTCGTGATAATGGTGGCATACCTATTAATAACGGTAAAGTTAACGCCCAAAAGTATTACCAGACTATTGGTACGGGTGAAGGTGGCTATGGTCGTTATTATCTATATAGTGCAACCAATGTACGTTTGCAGGAATTGAGTCTAAACTATACACTTCCTAAAAGATGGTTTAAAAATGTGGCGAATGTTACTTTGGGTATTGTAGGACGTAATTTATGGATGATTTATTGTAAAGCCCCATTTGACCCGGAATTGTCTGCCTCTACCTCCAGTAACTATTATATGAATGTAGACTACTTTATGCAACCTAGCTTGCGTAACTTCGGTTTTAATGTGAAAGTTCAATTCTAAAAGAAAAAGCTAATGTTATGAGAAAATATTTAAGAAATATCACAGTCGGTGCCGCTCTGTTGTTACTGGCAGGAAGTTGTACCGATAAATTTGAGGAGTATAATACGAATCAATATCAAATTCATGATGCAGACCCTGCGACTTTGATGAAATCTATGATTGAAACAATTGTGAATATTCAGCAGAATGACTCTCAAATGCAAGATCAGATGGTGGGACAGTTAGGTGGCTATCTATGCTGTTCTAACACATGGAGTGGTACAAACTTCAGCACATTCAATCAGAGTGATGCCTGGAATGCTACCCCCTGGAACACTCCGTTTGAAAAAATATATGGAAACTTTTTCCAAATACAGGAAGCAACTAATTCTACGGGACATTATTATGCTTTTGCGTGTATGATACGTGCAATAACAATGCTTCGCGTTGCGGATTGTTATGGACCGATGCCTTACAGCCAAGTAAAGAAGGGTAATTTCTATGTATCTTATGATACCCAGGAACAGGTCTATACCAGTATATTAAGTGATTTAGCCAATGCAGCCGATGTTTTGTACAACTATTATGTAGAAACAAATGGTAATGCCCCATTGGGAGCCAATGATCCGGTTTTTGATGGAAATTATTCAGGTTGGGCTAAGCTAGCCAATTCAATGCGTTTACGTGTTGCAATGCGAATCAGCGGAACATGGCCTGGCATTGCTCAAGAGGCAGCTGAAGCAGCAGTAACACATAAAGCAGGATTGATTGAAAGTAATTCGGATAATGCTATGCTTTCTTGTGGCACGCAGAGTAATCCCTATCAACTGGCAGCTGTAAGTTGGGGTGATCTGCGTGTGAATGCAAATATTGTAGATTATATGAATGCATATGGCGATCCACGTATGCCGAAGTTCTTTAATAAGTCTACCCTTGCCGGGAAAACAGATAAATATGTAGGTATGCGTACTGGAGATGCTGATTTTAAAAAGGCAGATGCAGCAGGATTCTCTATTCCTGCATATACGGCAACTTCTAAATTAATGGTTTTCTGTGCTGCAGAGACAGCGTTTTTACGTGCAGAAGGAAAATTGCGTGGTTGGAATGTCGGTTCTAAAACAGCAAAAGCCTATTACGAAGATGGTATTAATTTATCAATGGAACAATATCAGGTTTCAGCCACTGAATACATGAAGATTGACGAGGCTCCTGTCGTATCACATGAAAGTGATGTTGTGCAAAATGCTACTGCTACAATTACCAATACTGTGAGTGTAATGTGGGATGACAGCGAGGCTGACAACGTAAATGGAAAGAATTTCCAACGTGTCATTACTCAAAAATGGATCGCCAATTATCCATTAGGATTGGAAGCATGGGCTGAATATCGCCGTACAGGTTATCCGGAACTTTATCCTTGTATCGACAATCTATCAGATTGTGGTGTGAGCAGCCAACGCGGTATGCGTCGTCTAAGTTTCCCTTATACAGAGGCACAAAACAATAAAGCCAATTATGATCTGGGAGTAGCAGAACTAGGCGGTGCTGATAACGAAGCTACTGACTTAAAGTGGGCTAAAAAGAACTAATTTATATAATGCATAAAAAGGACTTTTATGAAGAAAATTTATTTATTATACATTGTACTCATATCACTGGCAACGACCTCATTGATCGGTTGCAGTGACTGGACGGAGTCAGAAGCAAAAACTTTTCCCGAATCGATCGTATCGGATGAATATTATGCGGCCTTGCGTGCCTATAAACAGACAGATCACCAAGTTGCATTTGGTTGGTTTGGTGGCTGGAGTGGTGAAGGTGCCTATATGAAAAGTTCTTTAGCCGGTATTCCTGATAGTGTAGATATTGTTTCTATTTGGGGAAATTGGTCGAACATTACAGAAGCTCAAAAAAAAGATCTGGAATTTTGCCAACAAGTTAAAGGTACTCGTTTTACCATGTGTTTTATTATCAGAAGTGTAGGCGATCAAATTACTCCGCAGAATATTCGTGAAAATTGGGAAAATATGGGATTTTCATCCGAAAAAGAAGCTGTGAATGATTTTTGGGGATGGCCTTCCGATGAATCAAATAAGGAAGCAATAGAAGCATCCATTCGCAAATATGCAAGCGCCATTGCCGATACAGTAAACAAATATGGTTACGACGGCTTTGATATCGATTATGAACCTAATTTTGGCAACCCCGGTAATATCGTAGACGAAGACGATAGAATGTTTGCATTTGTTGATGAACTAGGCAAATATTTCGGTCCGAAATCAGGAACTGGCAAATTATTAGTTATCGATGGCGAACCACAGAGCATAACAGGTAGACCTGAAGTCGGGTTATATTTTGACTATTTTATCATTCAGGCTTACAATAATAGTAGTCCTGGCAGTGATTCTAAACTCGATAAACGTCTTATCACAGGCGGCGTAGCAGGTGCAGGACTTGTTCAGACGTATAGCAGTGTCATGTCTGAAGAACAAATCACGAAGATGACCATCATGACCGAGAATTTCGAGGCTACCGATGCTGCTATGGACGGTGGATATGATTACACTGATCGTTATGGTAACAAAATGAAATCTCTCGAAGGAATGGCACGCTGGCAACCAAGTAACGGATTCCGTAAAGGTGGTGCAGGAACCTATCATATGGAAGCAGAGTATGGAACTTCACCAGAATATAAAAATATACGCCGTGCTATTCAAATTATGAACCCGTCATCACATTCATTACTTAAAAATTAATGTAAACTATGAAACGTATGAATTATATAAAAATTTTATGCTTCTCCGCAGTCATAACAGGCTTAGGAAGTATAGTAAGTTGTGGAGATGCAAAATACGATACTTTAGATACACATGCTTATATTGAAGAAGCTCTTTCCAGTACAAGTCAGAAAGTAACAGTACAAGCTTCTGGAGAAAGCTTTACTACCTTAAATGTGCATCTAAGTAATCTTTCTTCTACTGATAATCACTATAAGCTGGTCACAGATCAATCAGTATTGGATGCTTATAACCATATAAATGGAACCGGATATATAATGTTGCCCGAAGGATATTATACATTACCGGAAACCATTACAGTGAAAGCCGGACAATATGCTACTGATGCCCTTTCTATTGCTTTGAAAGCTTTTAGCCAGGAAATGATGAAGTCAGGAGAATCATATGCACTGCCTGTAAAACTTGTATTGCAGGATGGAAGTATTTCACCGATGGAAAATACCGGAACCTTTGTTATTTTGGCAGAAAGTATTATCGAATTTTCAGCTCCAATGTTTGTTGGCGCTCCTAGTTTAAAAGCTAATAAATTCACAGAATCTCCCGAAACGTATTCACAATATACGATAGAGGTTCGTTTTCAGGTAGCCAACACAGCTGACCGTGACCGTGCAGTCTTTAAGAACGGAGGAGATGATGCAAACTTCATCCTTTTACGTTTTGAGGATCCTCAAAGTGACAATGAAAATTATAAGGCACATTCATTAGTACAGATTGTAGGACGTAACCGGCTTTATTTGAATCCAAGTAATTCTTTCAAGCCAAACGAATGGCAACATTTAGCATTGGTCTGTGATGGTTCCAACTATCGACTTTACATAAACGGAGTTGATTCGGGTGTGTTGAGTATACCAACAGGAGCTACAACTTTCTCTGATGTAAATTGGTTCTGCTTAGGTGATGATTCTTATAGTAGATGGGGAAACTGTAAAATTTTGATGAGTGAAGCACGTATTTGGTCCGTAGTTCGTTCCGCTTCTCAAATTCAGAATAACATGACGCAAGTTAGCCCTAAATCTGTAGGTTTGGAAGCTTATTGGCGATTCAATGAAGGACAAGGTAATGTGTTCGAAGATGCAACCGGTAAAGGTCATACTTTGACAACTTCTGCTACTCCTACCTGGATTGACGGTATTTTATCTACAGACAAATCTACCGAATGGAAATAGTAATAATTTAATCGTATGTACATATGAAAAATATATTTCAATCACTATCAATAGCAGCCCTACTCGGCTTGTTTGTCCCATTCATTTCGTCCTGTAGTGATGATGAAGAAGCTTTTAACGAGTGGAATGCTACGTATGTGTCTCTACAGAGAAATGACTACTTGTCAGGTAACGTCAAAAAGTTTAATCTGACTCATGATGCGAATGGAATCGGAGGAGATGAAATTAAGATGGCTTTTACTGTAAAAACACAGAAAGCAGTCTCTACAGATATGGTTATCGCATTAAGTGCAAAAAGTGAAACAGAAGGGCTTGATGCAAGCCAGATCGTTTTAAGTTCCTCACAGGTTACTCTCAAAGAAGGACAGATGACTTCTGAAGAAATCACTGCAACGGTCGATCCAACGATATTCGCCAGTATCATGGAAAAAACAAGTTTCTCTTTCAGTGTATCAATCAGTAATGTAACTACCAATGATAAGAACACTGTCATTAGCAGTAATTTAAGTATCTTACCTGTCATCATTAATAAAGCTGCCTACTGTAATCTAAAAAGTGGTACTCCTAGCAATAGCCAACTTATCAGTAATCGTGCAGGTTGGATTGTTAATGTGGAAGAAGGAGTAGACGGCGCACCTAATAATTTAATTGATGGCAAGACTGGAACTGACGTTGCTCTGAATAATAAAGGCTTCTGGTTCACCGTTGATTTAGGAGAAACTAAGGTTTTAACAGGCATCAAAACGAATCATTGGGGAAATGCATATGCTCCTAGAGAAGTGGAAATATTACAGTCTGAAAATGGTACGACATGGAAATCATTGAGTTCATTAGCAATACCCGGTAATAGTACACAAAACATCACGTTCATCTCTCCTATTACTACGCGATATCTAAAATATCAGATTATCACTATCTCTACAAACGGTCGTACGGATGTTACAGAATTTAATGTTTACGAACCCAAAAGTGAGTAAGTATTTATGAATAGATAACTATAAAAATATAGAATAGAGGCTATCAAACAGGCCTTAAGTTCATAAAATCACCCTCATTACAATGAATTGCACCCCAAAAGTTGAACACAAAACTTAAGGAGTGCAGTTCAGTCATGTAGTGAGGGTGATTTCTCGTGTTAAAGACTATCTAATCAAATCCCATTCCAATCAGTTTGCCACTACATATATGTGAAATGCCCCCAGAAAGTTGTGTATCTAACTTTTGGGAGCACTTCACATCTTTATATAACGAACAAACCTTAATCTGTCAAGATCTAATTAGACAGCCTTTTAGAAACACTAACCTATCTCTTATTTCTTCATCACTCGGACAATCCGTCC
>OJML01001518.1_pt1 | contig 12078 bp, 13 predicted proteins | sample 1597221 | NCBI WGS metagenome assembly OJML01 (sample SAMEA2452123, study PRJEB22498) | human gut metagenome | biome: human feces; feature: human gut; material: feces | place: Australia | collected 2012 | reverse complement strand
GGAGATCCGATCCAGCTGACCCAGAATAACGATACCTATATTCGCTCTTTGCAGTGGAGCCCGGACAGCAAATCGATCATTTATACCGAACGCAAGAACCGGATTGTTCTGGTCGATGTGGCGGCCAAAACCAAACGGGTGGTGATGCAGAATCCCGAAGGGGAGTTCTGGGATGTGGCCTATGCTCCGGATAGCCGCTGGATCACCTATACCAAACCCGCCTCAAACGATATGTCGGTGGTTTATCTCTACGATTTGGTGGAGAACAAAGAGTATCCGGTGACCGAAAAGTGGTACAACTCTTCGGAACCGACCTTCAGCTCTGATGGTAAATATTTGATTTTCTGCTCGGATCGTGATCTGAATCCGGTGTATGGTGCTTTGGAGTGGAATCATATCTATCTCCGTACCGGCGGCATCTATCTGGTTACTCTGGATAAGATGTTGCCTTCACCCTTCCTGCCCAAAGATGCCGAAGTTGATGCGCAGAAGGGGTCCAGTGAGGCTGCAACCGATGGCAAAGCAGCAGCAAAAAAACAGACCAACGGCGACGCAAAAGATGCTAAGAAAAACAGTCCGTTGAAGATTGATACGGAGGGAATGTATGCCCGTATCATCAAATTGCCGTTGGGAGCAGACCGATACAATAACTTCTATTGTGACGGGAAACGAATCTGGTATTATGCCAAAGGGGCTACCCATATGTATGATCTGGAGGAGCAGGAGGATAAGGTTGTTGCCGAAAGTGCTGCTATTGCAGATGCCTCTTTGGATTTCCAGAACGTACTCTTCTCTTCGAAAGGTAAACTCTATGTTACCTCCATGCCGACCAGCAAAGTGACGTTGAGTGATCCGGTCGATCTGTCCAATATGGTGGCGACGGTCGATTATGCGCAGGAGTGGGCCCAGATTTTCGACGAAGCTTGGCGAGCATATCGTGATGGCTTCTATTTGGAGAACATGCACGGTGTCGATTGGAAAGCGATCAAAGAGAAGTATGCGGTGCTGGTTCCCTACGCCAAGACCCGTTTCGATCTGAACTACATCATTGGTGAGATGATCGGTGAGCTGGCCTGCGGACATGCGTATGTCAATCCGGGCGATTGCAAACGAGCAGAGCGGATTCCGATGGGGCTGCTTGGGGCCGAAATGAGCCGTGATAAGAGCGGATTCTATCGGATTGACAAGATCCTTACCGGAGCGCCTTACAGCGAAAAATTGCGCTCCCCATTGGCCGAACTGGGGCTGAATATCGAGGAGGGCAATTACATTACCGCCATTGACGGTGTTTCAACGGCTTCGGTTGAGAATATCTACAAACTGTTGATTGGCAAAGCCAACGTGTTGACGGAGCTGACCATCAATACCCAACCGGCCGAAGGTGGTCGGAAGGTGGTGGTGAACCCGATCGACGATGAGTATCCGCTGTACCACTACAACTGGGTGCAGAAGAATCTGAAACGTGTCGAGGAGGCTACGCAAGGACGTGTCGGCTATATCTATATTCCAGATATGGTTTCGGAGGGTCTGAATGAGTTTGCCCGTTACTTCTATCCTCAGTTGGACAAGGAGGCGTTGATTATTGATGATCGTGCCAACGGTGGCGGTAATGTCTCGCCAATGATTATCGAACGTCTGTTGCGTGAACCGTACCGCATGACGATGTCCCGCACTTCGACCAAAACCGGGACGGTTCCCGACGCTGCACAACACGGTCCAAAAATTTTGCTGATCAATAAATATTCGGCATCGGACGGTGACCTCTTCCCGTGGAGTTTCAAGGCAAACCAGATCGGAACGGTAATCGGTACCCGCACCTGGGGTGGTATTATCGGTATCAGCGGTACGTTGCCCTACATGGATGGAACCGATATTCGGGTGCCGTTCTTCACCAATTACGATGCAAAAACCGGTCAGTGGATCGTCGAGAACCACGGTGTTGATCCGGATATTGTGGTGGACAACGACCCGATCCGCGAGCAGATGGGTGAGGATCAGCAGCTTGAAAAGGCTATCGAGGTGGCTCTTGAGCAGCTGAAGGATCGTAAGCCTCTGCCGAAGGTGCCGGCTCCGCGTACCTTCAAAGATTTGGGTCTGGAGCAGAAATAAAAAATGGTTCATCCGATTTCGATTCGAAATCGGATGAACCATTTTTTAAAATGTCAGTTTTCACATTTAAGATAGCGGAAACGTTAGAATAGAATTGTTTACTACTAATATTCGGTTGTTATGGAAGGAAATTCTCAGCAATCCCAAAAATCGATTTATTACAGCGGTTTTGCCGTTGCCTTAATCACCGCATTGGTAGGGGCCTATGTGTTGTTTTATATTACCGACCTCAAGCCGGTCAGTCTGTTTCATACGACCAAATATCTCCTGACCAACGAGATGGGGATGAGCTTTTATGATGCTCCAAACGGAGAGGAACAGACTGTAATGTATCTCGATGACGCTCCCGATGCCCCGGCTGTCGAAATCGATGAGGTGCGCAAAGAGGGTGAACGCTGGATCTATTTTGATAAAGTCGAGGTGGAAGCTCCCGTCGATGGTTGGGCCAAAGTCGATATCGGAGATGGCGGCGCACCGCTCTATGTCGAGCAAGAGTACATCACCTCCGAGGAGACCAGCCTCTTTGAAGGTCGTAAAGCCGGAAACTCCTTCTTGGCTACCGGTGTGAAAAATCTTCCCCCTGCAGGCTGGATGTGGTTGATGGGGTTAGCGCTCTACTTTTTCCTGTTTTACCCTTGGTGGCTGGTGTTGAAAACCGACCTGACCACGCAAGAGGGCAAAAGTCAGCTGCTGCATAAAGCCTCCTATTTGGCTTACGCTGCATTGCTCTATTTTGTCCTGCTTTTCGGACTCAAGTTTATTTGCGGGTATAACCTCAGTATGCATTGGTTCGTCTCCGGAAACTATCTCGGTAGTTCACTCCTGGCCGTCATCAATGTTATTCTCGGGATTCTGGGGGTAGCAGGGCTGTTTTGTGTCTTGTTTCGCTTTTTTAATGATAGCCTCGATGCTTCTGACGGACCCTGGGCCGCACTGCGTAAATTGGGCTGGAAAGGGGTGTTTCTGCTGATTGCAGGGGTTTACTTTATCTTGCTCTTCTTCGGTATTATCATTGGAATCATCGTCATTTGTGTCAGTGTCTATCTCTTCCTGACCAAACTGCTGCCTGCCATGTTGGCTTCTCACGCCGTGCTGGGCGGAGGAAAACAATCGGTAACCCCTACCGGCCCGGAAAGCTGTGCGAATTGTGCCTATTACCAAAATACGTTGTGTACCCGCCATGCAGAGGTGATGTCGGATCCCTCCGGCACCCGTTGTCACGATTATAAACACGTGTAGTAGGACGGAGCTTTCGGAGTTGTAATAATTGTGTAAAAAATAGCAGCTTATGCTGTTGTTGTGTTGACCGGTATGCTTAGGGCGTACCGGTCAATTTTTTTGGTTGGGAGACAGGAATGTGGGGAGAGTGTTTGGTGGAAAACGGTGTGTGGAGGGAGGACCCCCAATTGAATGAAATGTATTTAATTGGCGCAGGTGCTAATGATTTAATTTTAGTCCATCCAAATTGGAACGCCCAAAGTAAATAGATACTATTGGGATACCCTGGCAGGGAATGCCAACAGACCGCTTGCGGCGATGTTTGCAGCAAGTGAAACATCGTCCAGTTTTGTTATCGGGGGCATCCTTATGGAGCAGACAGCTCTGATAATAATAAAACTTTCCGGCGATGTATCATGGCTTAGTATTGAGGCCGAGTTGGGCAATGTGTCTATGCCTTAAAATAGCCGGGTCTTGACTCGGGTGAACACAATGCTATCCGGTTGATCCAATTGCAAAACATTTTTATTGACAACATGAACCGTGCGATTATTGAGGATTAAGGAGGTATCCCTCTCGAAACGCATCGTAAACTGTATGGTACGAGGAGAGGTACAGAGCCATTTCCCCCATCTGTTGGCTCGATGTCGTTGTATCGTGATTAACTCTCCGGTAGGTCGTAAGATCAAATACATTGGATCTTGGTTTAGAGTGTCGGTGACGGAAGTCTTGTATTCATAAACACCAGCCATTTTTTGATACTTGTGGGTGTTTAGCTTGCGGTAATCAGCGATATCGATGCTCCCGTAATTGGTGTTTTTATGGCGTTGCACTTTAGAGAATCGTTTGTAGTAAACAATCGTGCGTGCTTTTGATAGCGTGTTTTTATCCACAATGGAAAGGCAGAAATTCGGAGCGCCTGCGGCGTAGCCTCCTTTCAGACGATCCAATAACGTCAATGCTGGAGTGAGGGGTGATGAGGTTAATTTGATCTGTTTCGACTCTGTGTAGCTCCAAAAACCGCGGTATTGATATCCAGAACTTGGACGTAACAGGATATAGGTTTGGTTGTTGTATAAAATCAACGTCTCGTAAATATTTTCTTTGAGTTCATCGGGAGTCATCCATATAGCCCTGTAAACGCCACTCATTTTGTTGATGTTGTGCTGCATGCTGCATGAACTGAGCATGAGTAGAAGCGGGAATGCTAAAAAAAGTGATCTGTTTTGCATGGCTTTATAGTTTTGTGAAGTGGTATATGCTGTCCGAAATCTCTGTATGTTGGCCTATTGTGGTTTCTGCGTCAGGATGTTTAGGTCAATATTTTAAAGGAGTCTGTGCACTGCCCGTTTCGATTACGAACAACGAGACAGTACGAAAAGTAATGTTGTTTTCATAGACCTATTTTTTTAGGAATACGTTCTCTCAGAGAGATCATCTCACCGTAGCCATAGGAAGACTATCAGTACAAGAACTTTTCCCGCGATATTAACGAATCTTTAACATAGGTCAGGGTCCAATTTTCATCTTCAGACAGTATTGCCGTCATTGAGCTGGTGTTCTTAAATTCCAGATATTCGTCGTAAATCTTAGGATAATCCTGTCGCAGCAATTCGACTAAAGCAGTAGGTGTTTTGCCTCCCATAGTTGTATCTCCGGGCAGGGAAAAGTCGTTGATGGTATTGATTTTAACTAAAACATAAATATCATTGACCTTGGCAATTAACGCTATGTCAGTATTTAACATCCAGAATCCATTAATACTTGCGAGCTTATATTGAACAGTATCTTTGTTGATGTAATTGATATTGAGCGAAAGTAATTTGCGATAACCATATATTTCTGCATGTTCGCTAAATTCTGTAATTTGCTGGGCCAATGATGAGTTGCGAACGGTTGCAAACATATAATTTGTTGGGGTGTTTGCATCATTGCTGTGCTTTGAGTAACAACCGTAGACCATTAAGGAGAGGAGGGCCACCATGAAAATACGCCTGAAGAGGTTGGTCAAGAATCTATTCTTATTCATAGCGGTGCTGTTTTTTTTGTGATTTAGCTCTCGTGCCGGTGGAAACTCTAAGTGTTAAAAATTTATGAAACTTCCTGATACTCTGCAAAAAAAATCGCTACCGTGTCTGTAATGACATGAATCTAAATTTTAATTTCGGTGGATATTTTTAGGGCCACGATCACGTTGGGGTGTTTTGTTTGGGCGAGATGGAGATAGACTCTCTGTGGTACGTATGAAAAACAGACTGTCAGCATGATGTAATTGTAGTGTGTTTTTATTGACCACTTTGATTTCGCAGTTGTCAAATGGGAAGGTCGTATGCGGTGGTTTTTCGGGATTTAAAAATGTTAAATATTCCAGCAAGATGAGATTCGGTGTTATATAACTCCATTCTCCCAGATATTCTTGCTTATCTGTTAGTGTGGCCTCCATGAGTCCAAAGTCATATAACTTAAGAGTTGCTATTTGAACTTTCCCGTTTTGATTCATGCGCGTATTTTGATATACTCCCTCAGTTTTCATCATTTTATGAGTAGTGCTGCATGAAACCAGCAATAATAGACAGATACAATAGGTCAATCTTGTTTTCATAATGTAAATTGGCTCTTTAATGTGATGTGAGTACATTCCGCGAAAATGCAACGCTATTTGATCTTTTTTGCTTGGTCGTTACAATGATATGCAAAACGATATTTGTACCCTCTGTTTTCGGGATACATTGAATGGTATCGATGTCGCACGTTTTTAGAGCAACGAGTTGGCGAACCTCTTTACACGTTTCCACCCGTTGCCCATCAACGATATATACCAATTGCAACCGGCTTGTATCCATTTGACTCGAATCGATATAGGCTGTTACCGCTTTGTTGATCTTCAAGTATCCCGATTTTGCAGGTTTGGTATAAATGGCTACGACCAAAGGCCGTCGGTCGGTTTGGCTAAAGTTTATGGCATATTGCCGCGTGTAATGGCGGTCTTTCAACGTCTGGTAATAGCAGGTGTTTAGAGACTCCGGAATGAGATCTCGCAAAATGCGGTCAAAATAGATTGTTGGCTTCCGCGAATGAGGATAAACAGGTGCAATGTTCATCAAAGCCAACATCCCTAATAAAATGCAAAAGCGTAGTTTCATGGTTCGATGGTTTTAGGTGTGCGGACAAGAGGGTCGAACGTAGATTGGACTTCTGATGCCGAAGGGTAGTGGTGTGATGAATATGCCTTGCCTGGAAGAAGCGTGTCATATAACAGTCTTTCCTTAAGTACTGCTATTGTTGCTCCTTATCGACCGTGTAGATGCGGATATACAACGAGCTGTCTGGACCCACTGTGTCGCAGCTGTATTCCGTATGGAGAATTTCGTCAGGCTCAAGCGTTTTCAGCCGGTGTACATCTTGACAGGTTGCCACACGTCGATCATTGACCATGTAGATGGTTTGTATCTGGTTCCTGTTCAGTTGATTTTGGTCAATATAGGAGGTTAATCCTTTGTTGACCTCCAAATATCCTTCGCGAGCATCGGGGGTAACGACATACAGATTCTGCTGTATGGCAACGGTGTCGAATTTTTGGGTTAAATTTTTGTAGGGGCCTTTGTAACCTGCACAAGAATCGATGGCCCCGGGAAGAGCATAGAGGGTTGGGGGAGTATTGATATATTGCGATCCTTGTAATATGTGATCCACATAGACGTTGATGACAAAGTCATGGATGATGGAGACATAATCGTACGGGTTTTGAGCCTGGCTTTTGCCCATGCAACCCAGCAGAAATACTACAATCCATAGCCGTTTCATAGTGCTCTGAGTTTTTTGGTGAAGAATCTCCTGAGGTAACGCTATAAATATAGCAATTTTGTACCTTTTATTATGAATTTATTGTAAAAGATATTATTGAATTTGGGTGCATAAAAGTTGCTTAATAGGATGTCTGGCGGTCAGGATTTGGACAGAATATATTTGATTTAATGGAAAACAAATCAGAAAATTGTTATTCAGTTCGAGCTTTTTCATGTATCTGTAAAAATCGGAGAATTGTACCATTGTGGAGCGGAAAATCTTTATCCGGATATGAATAGTTTGAGCACTGGTATTATTTGTATAGATCAATGGTTTCATCTGAAGCGTATTGCATTGCCCAATATGATTTGAAATTACTGTAGAATTCAGATACAGACATGTGTTGTTAAATTTTAAAGGCTGTTATAGATTGTGTGATAAATTGTTTTATAAAACAATAGTTAAGTTAACCCACTCCATTTACGTTAAATCGTTCAATCGTGTTTTTGGAAAGATTGACGTCAGCATTCCACACAGTTTCTCCTCCATCATTGACCATGAGAATTTCGGAATCAATCCCAAGCTCATCGTAGTCGCCTAACAAATAATTAATGCTAATAATCGAGTCTCCTTCTGGGGTAAGATATCCTCGATATTGGCGTTGATACTCACAAAGATGATCCTGAATGTAATTTTTGTTGATCGACTGATCGTTGATTTTCCCGGTCACAATTAGTTGCTCACGTACAATGCGCTCGGCCTTGACCACATCATCATATGTAGGGGTAAACTTGCTATTGGTGTCTTCAAAGGGAAGGAGGGTGTAGTGTTTATCAAAAATATACCCTTGAAAACACTCTCCTTGGACCGGTGTGGCAACTTTAGTACGCGTATTTTGTGGTTGCGCCAGTGATGGATTTAAAACCAGCAAGACAGAACCGACTATGCAGAGTAGTGTTATAAAACGAAATGTGTTTTTCATATGCGTTGCATTTGAAAATATTCACCTCAGAAATTATGGTGGTATGGCTTTTACATGCCGGATGGCCCTCCGCAAAATACTGGTGTTCGGTCTGCTCTAAATATAATAATTATTTGATTCCCAATCAAAATTATCCTGATCAATTTGATGAAACTCTATTTGTAATTGCTGCATATGGTTCGACAACTATGCGTAAGCTCTTTTTTCTCGTTTAACCGGTCAGTGATCTGGGACTTGTCTTGTTGAAATAATTAGAAAAAAATGCCAATTGTTGTAGTAATACATTGATATACAGTAAATTAATAATTTATATATTTGTTTTCATTAACATTTTTGCGTGCAAATGGAGTGTGGTAACCTGCATGTTAAAATGGTAATTTTTTTGGGGAAGATCAGGCTGAATGTTGTACACGATAGCGTTGATCTGAACCTTTATTATGGCCAGTTTGGCTATGAAATAATAGCGTTTTAGCGGGTACGGGTTATGTGATCGAAAGCATGTACGGTCAAGTATGGTGTAATTGTTCAGATCGTTCGATGATATCTTATGATGAAAAAGGAACAAAGAGGTTAATTATAAATAAGAATATGTGGTTTAGACTATTGGTTGTATTGTTGTTTATTGGAATGTTAGCACCAGTGTCCACCATGGCGCAGCAGAGAGATCGACACGCTGTCAGTGAGACTCGAAGCCAGGTTGAACAGCAGAGTCGGCGTGAAGCAGGAACCCTGAAGCGGGCAGGTTGGAAAGTAATGCCCAACAAGATGTCTCTTGAACGGCAGGTTCGCAATGTCTGTTTTATGGAGGTGGAGGTGCTCGAGCAGTCGGGAGAAAAACGATATCTGATAGGGTCGAGTAGTGCCAGTGACGGTAGTTATTTGCAAGCAAGAGGTAAAGCGGATTTATCAGCCAGAGAGAAGATGGTACGTCAACTGGTAGCGCTGATTCTCGGTGAAAGTACGGACTCTAACGATTTACAAGATAGTACTCATTCCTCTGATCGTGCTGTCAATTATAAAGAAATTGGTCCGGAGTATTTGCAGCTTGCCGTCCCGGTTTTGGAGTGTTATCGGATGGGGCGAGATGGATTGTACGAGGTTATGGTTGTCATCAAAGCAGATTATGCGAGATCGTTGCAAGCTGTTAAAGCGATTTTGCAAAGGAAGTAAGTACAATCAGTTAGTGTATAAGTGGGGGCAAGTTTACGAGCGAATTGGGCGCGTGCGGTGCAGCTGCCTCGAGATAAACGTGACGATTAAACCATAAATCTCAATAGAAGGCATGATCCCATTGGGGAAAGTCTGCATCGTATGGGGTTTGAGTGGGTGTTCTGAAGAGGAGCAAATACGGATGACATTAGGACGATCCACTATTGATTGTCATAATTTTATGGCTGTGTATGCAGCGTTTGGTCAGTTGGTTACATCATTTAAATAGGTGTGAATAGTTCATATAGGGATGAATGGTCTTTGGCTGTCTTGTCGTAAAAGATTAAGTTTGCGCCCACATATGTAATTCGATACAAGATTCGGAGCAATTGTACAGCTACCGGAGTGTTAATTTATCTATTTTAAATTTTATGCGTAGATTATCCAATTATATTGAGGTGAGTATGATCGTAATATTTGTGATCGCTCTATTTTTCGTAGCCTGCTGGCAGATGGAGCAACGTGCTGAGATGAATGCCAAGGAGTATATATCCTCGGACCGAGATATCGATAGCTTGATGATTAGCCAGGATTGACGATCGAGAAAAGGGTGGAGGCGCTGTCTTGTGATACGCCTACACCGTGTCTTGAGCAGGGTTTGAGCAGGTATGAGCGGGGAGGGCTGCGACGCTATAGCCTCACATTGCAACGAATCTGAAATTGCTTAGGCCCTGTATTGTTTACTGATAAGTTACGATTAGGGGGTGTCCCATACGCGCCTCATATTGCTCTTTGGGCAGGACCAATTTGTCCAAATACAATTTGTTTTGTCTGATCTCTTTCCAAGAGTGTTGATGAAACGTAGTGGTATCATAGATATATACATAAAGCGAATCTGGGGTATAATCAAGTGTTTTCAAGATGCCAAGATTTTCGCCTCGCAAGTTGTTCTGTAAGCAATACACGTTGGTGTCTCCGGCTGAAACAAAATTGTATTCGAACGAGGATGGATCTGGAAGAGGCAGCGATGGAGCTATGGTATCTTTCAGAATGTCAAATTCATAAGCGGCTACATAGATTGGTCTGTCCGACCGATTGACAAAGGAAGTATATGCTCTGAGGTAAGGTTTTATTAATACAGGGTTTTCCCATAAGTGCGATTTACCTATCCAAATAGGATTTTTTGTTTCAATACGCTTATTGCTGGACACGGTAGCTTCTGCGGCTATAGTGTCCTGTCCAATTAATCGGATCATTTTATAGGTTGCAAATAGATCTTTCTCAACCCTGACAGAATCGACGAGAATCGGTGAGCTGAATTTTGCAAAACCGTCATCAATATGTAAGGCGTTCCAGAGCATGTCAGAGATCTTCCAATGTGCCTCTTGCTCCATCTCTAACAGTGTTCTCGGTGTGTTCAGGTTGTGTTGGTGACGTTGATACAAGCCATAGCCTCCGCCGATGCATAGGATTAGTATGATTCCCCACAGTAAGCTCTTTTTCTTTTTCATGTTTTTATTGTAAGTCGTTTTAGGAGGGTTGTTTAAGGATGATCAGAAGTATCGTTTTAAAACGATGGGTCCGCGATACAGACCGGGCAGTAACATGCTTTTGATGCCATCGGGTTGAATGATCCCGTAAAAGGGCATATTTAACGCAGAATCTGTCAGAACTAAGATATTTCCATCTCTGTCCCAGGTGCCGGCGGATATGATCAGTTGTGATTGGCTTGGAGTAGGCCTGTACAATGTGATTGTCAAAAAAACATACGAGTGTGTCCAAGAAATAGACATTTTTACTCTAATATGTATTGATCAAATAGATGTAAATCAGGTATTTGATTGTTTGGCACGGATATTTGTAATGTATGTCATACAAAACCATTTAATAGATCTGCTATGAAAAGACTTGTGTCATTTGCAATGGTATGTTGGGCAGGGATCGGGGTCCTGTTTGCTCAACAGATGAATCAACAATCTTTGTGGACCGGGAAAGAGATCCGGGGAATCGACGTGACGGGGCGTTGGGATATCGTCATCACTCAAGGAGACCAAACTGGAGTCAAACTGGAATACGATTCCAAACTGACGGAAAAATACAATGTGACTTGCGAGTTGGATGGGACAACGGTTTATTTAAATGTCGAAAATAAAGACGGTAGCCCCAATATTGAGGGTCCGGTAATGGCTTATGCTTATGTGACCCTGTCGTCATTGGATAAGTTCCGGGTGTTCGGAGGGGCTTGCAAAATTACGGCGAAAGATACGCTTACCGCCAACCATTGCGATATCAATATTGTGGGAGCGGGTGACATTGAGAATGTCTCCCTGAAGGTACAAACGTTGAGTTACGAGCAAGCCGGTGCAGCCCAGATATCTGGATTGAATATAAAGGCCCAAGAGGATGTCGATATAGCTATCGCTGGAGCTGGAAACTGTTCTGATATCTCGATTTGTACGGCTGGAGATTTGCAAATTCAGACCAAGGGTGTGGTTCAGTTTGCGGCCGATATTGATGTGAATAAGGTGACGGTTGAGGCCTCAAGTAATATGGGTAAAATTTGTTTGAGGGGACATGCCGCTCGTAAAACGGTACATTCGTCTCCTGTCAAGCAGATCGATCTCTCGCAGTTGGAGGTGTCCGATGCACAATAACGCCAAAATAGAGGAGTAGGTGCGACCCCGTTTTTGTCTTATACTTGCTGACGTCCAAAGGGGCTTATTCCCTTGCGACCGCTGACGGTTACCTTTTCGCGGAAACATCATAGTAAAAGAAAATAGCGCATCCGTTGTGAAACGGTAACAAGTAACTGTATAATGGAGGTAGAGTTCCTG